>Ga0163180_10000804_pt1 | contig 17969 bp, 13 predicted proteins | sample AtlANTMetagenome_2_FD_109647 | JGI IMG/M metagenome (GOLD analysis project Ga0163180, IMG submission 109647) | Marine eukaryotic phytoplankton communities from the Atlantic Ocean - Atlantic ANT 4 Metagenome | ecosystem: Environmental > Aquatic > Marine > Oceanic | place: North Atlantic Ocean...
ACAATCGAGTGATATATATGAATATATGAGAGAGAGAGAGAGAGAGAGAGAGAGAGAGAGAGGGAGAGAGAGGAGTAGCACAATAATTTTAGTTTACATAGAGAGAAGTCTGTGTACGACTTCGTAGAAAGAAAAGAAAGGTAGACAAGTCAAAAATACGTCGAAAAGTGTGTAAACCCCGAAATCCGATCGTTTTTTTCTCGAGCTCTTTGCTCTTCTTTTATTTTTTTTATGTGGTGGTGGTTTTCGATGGATTTTTCTCTCGCACAAAAAATTTCTTTTATTACACACACTCATCGTTTTCTCTTTATTTAAACCATGCGTAAAAAGAGTTCGTATTCGCTCTCATCTGAGATATACGACTTCATTTCCTCCTTCGTGACCCACGCGAAATCATCCAAACTGGAAGATAACACGACTTCTCCACATAAATACGTCGCTCGATGATAAAAGTTCGTGCCGTCTTCTAGTGCATAATGCGCCATGGGACAGTTCCCAACCATCTGGTATTCCAAACCTCCTCCCTCGCTGTAATCGTTAAAGTTATCTTCCGCTTCCTCCTCACCACTACTACTATCACTACTCGTAACTGACCTCTGTTTACTAAATCCTCTATACATGTTCGCATTTTTGAATGCCTTTTCAACTGCGTTTTCCGCCGTTGAGCGCAACGTCCACTCCTCTTTTCTCTGCGCCCGCGGGAACCCCCACGTCTCTTTTCCTTTCTCTTTGACGACTAGGAACAAAAATTCGCGCAGCTTCCTATTCGTAGTTTTCACATTGTCCTCCTCGTTCGTTTCTACGCTCGCCGGTTGGTACTGTTCAAGAGTTCCCACCTCACCTTTTTCACCTTCATTGCTCTCCACAGGCGCTTTTGCCGCGATCAGTTCGTCCGGTAAAATTTTCTGAAACTGTTCGTTGTATCGTCTGGACCAGTCCTCGTACTCTTGCTCCCACTCTTCTGGTAAAGATTCGACCACTGGGAGTCTTTCGACGATAACGTTCGCAAAGAACGGTTCTCGAGCCTCGCTTGTCTCTTCTCCTTTCTTTGGTTTTCGTATTTTATAAGTGGTCGTCTCGCTAAACGGCGGAGGCAGTTTTTTCTTCTTCGCGCCTGACAGACTTCTTCGCTTCGTCCACGTTCTCTTCGCTTTTGTCGAATAATAATGAGAGGAATGCTCTTGTTTATAGATATTGTTGCTCTTGCTAAAGGAAGAAGAAGAAGAAGAAGAAGAAGAAGAAGCCATAAGCCAAGAGCTAATTCTTCTTTTGTATTGTTGTTGCATCAGCATCATCTTCACTAACGGGGACGACGACGACGCGTTTGTTTTAAAAGAAGAAGTGGACGTCGCGTTTGCAGAAAATCGCGAGAACACCTCGGATAGCGCATCGAGCGAAGATCGATTCGCGCCGCGACGGAACATTCTAAATCTTCTCTGCTAGCAATAATGGTGGAAAAGAAAATGAGGTTTCTAGTTGAATTGCAATCAAACTATTTTGTGAATAAAATAAAGAAAGACGCGTTGATGTGGTTTGATTGTCTCTATTATATAGGTTGCTCATTTCTGATTACAACTGTACTACACCTAAACTCTTTTTTATATTACCAAACTACTACTTCTATTATTTAGACCTACCATCCGCGGTAGCTTTGGAGTCCTGTTGAGCCTTTAGAAATGCGTCGTAACTCACCTTTCTGGTTTCCTTCTCAGAGTCGTAATACGCAAATGCGGCGTCCATCGATCTCAAAATTGAACGAATTCTTCGAGAAGCTTCGTTGCGCTTTTCACCAGTTAACGCGGATTTCAAGTTTGAAATTGAATCGTATAGTTCACCCAATGCGTCGTTAAGCTTGCTGGCAGACTCCCATGTAATGGCCGTAACAAATGGCGCTTTTCGCCAAAAGTGAATCAAATATTCTTCGACTTTCTTGGCAATTTTCTTCAATGCGAGCACTTCGCTCTCCGAAAGTAAGCGCTGGCGATGGTCGCCGTTTTCAGTCTTCTCTAAGGAAGAGAATGAATCGAAAGAAGAAATTTGCGAGGTCGTTTCGCTCTCGTCGCGCCAGAGTGACTGCGTGATAGACTCCAATGTTTTCAATGCCTCGTCTCCATCCACACCTTCATCTTCCGCTTCGTTTTCTTCTTCACCGAAGGAACGCGCTAACTCGAGAGCTTCTTCGTATGACTTTGCTTCTATTTCTATTTCTTCTCGTTTCCTCTTCGTTTTATCCTGATTTGACTTTGTTGTTGCTTTCTTTGATGTCGTTTCTGTACATTTTTCCTTGCGGAAATATGCCGATGCATCAGCCAATGCGAGTTCCATTTTTTTTGGTTCGTCCTCCTCTCGATTCAAATCTTCCAACTGAAGCTCTTCTGCGTCGTTATCGCTGGCGTTATCTTCGTCGTTATCATTGTTTCCAGCGGCGCTCCCATCTTTTAGTCGTTTACTTGCCACTGAAATCTTTTTCAACCGGTCTTCCAATGCGTCTTTGTCTTCCTTTTCTGCAATCATAGCTGCCGTTGTCGCATTCGTTGCGACTGAATCGTCACCTTTCGGTCGTCCTCGAAGGACAACTTCACCGTGTCTATTTAAATCTCGCGCAATGTCCATCTTTGATAGCGCGTCATCGTCGTCGACAAAAATAGTCGCTTGACCACCCGCCATGCCCTTACCAACTTTTTTCTTGACTTGTTCCTTTGCCCCTTGGTAACGATCGAAAACGCCGTATGCGGATTGCCCTGTAACGAGCGCATCGTCCTTGTCCGCCTGTAAATTCACAAACTCACTCACGGAATCAACTTGTTTCCTTTTCGCCGATTCATCTTCTAAACGTCTTGAGAACAAAATCAAATCGTTCTTTTCAGCTTCGGATTGTGCCTCACCGCCATCTCGCATTTTCTTCATGTACTCTGACTTCAAAAACCGGTGCCAAAACTCTCTCTCCGTCAATTTCTTGTGTTTCACACAATTATCTATGAATGCTTTTCTGACTCCTGGTCGTTCGGCGAAGATTCGATGCATTTTTTCCGAAGTTAACGTGGCTCGAATTTTGTCTCTCTCTACTGAAGCGCCATCCCTAGCGCCGATATCGTCCGCATCCATCTCGCTTTTCAAACCGGTTTTTTGCGTTAAACCCAAGTGCGAAGCGATCGAGGATAACTTTTTCCGTCGCGCGTCCCAAAATTCTGCCTCTGATATGATGCCTTGTCCCACCGTCGCGTCGAAAAGTTCTTTCAAGTCTGGGTTTGTCTCCAATAGTTGTCGCCTTGCCTCCTGTTCTACTCTCGACGGCATCGATGCTTTTTCCACGTCTATTTTCGTCTTTTGCTCTTTAATTGTCTTTGATATGACATCTCTGTCGTTTTCGGTCTGGAAGCGAAAGACAATCGCGCCTCCTCCGAAACTTATTCTCAAGGCGAAATAGTCCATTCCTTTCTTCGCTTTTGACTTTTGTTGGTTTGTGACTGATTCTATCGAGACAATTTTCGATCCTTTAAAGCTACTACTGTGAGTAACATCCTTACTCTCTTCGTTGTCGTCTGTTTTGAAAACAATCTCTCGTTCTGTCACTGTCGCTTCGCCGTTCACTCGCACGCCTTTCGCGATTTCCAACTCGCATTTCCGTTTCACCACCACCAACATATTAATGTTGGCGTTTGGTGTTGTTTCGGTTGTTTCAAATCAAATTCTTTTGTGTTTTTCTCTCTGCTCTCTACTTGTGTTCTTCCACGCAAACGATGACGATGACGAGAGCGAACCCGCCGTCCAAGGATCCATTTCCGCTCGCTCGCTCGCTCGCTCTCTTTCCTCTCTTTCTCGTCGGGCGTTCTGCAGTAGTGTCGTGCAAACAATTTTTTGCAGTCCCGTCGTGAAACTTGTTCTTTTTTTTTCTTCTTCTTCTTCTTCATCTTCTTTCACACATATTCTTAGATCTCATTTCATCGCGTACCCGTCGCAGGAGACGAGAGGATGAAGTCGCCTTCCTTTCCTCCTTCTCCTCTTCCTCCTACTCACGCGACCAAAACAAAGAAGAGAAAGAGAGTCGTCGCCATCGTCGTCCTGTTTGTCTTCATCGTCTTCCTCTCGAAGGTGTTTTCCTCCTCCTCCTCCTCCTCCTCCCCCTCCTCCTCCGTCCTTCTCGCGACAACTGAAAATGGCTCATCATCATCTTCATCGAATAATAACAACAACAACAACAACAACAACAACAAAGACGACGAAAATTTACGAGCGCTTGAAGAAATCTTTCTGGAAGAAGAGAGTCAATCCACAATCTCGGACGACCCACTCGATTTACAATTTTTAGGATTACAATCCTCTTTGGGAGGCGCGAGTGCGGCGTGTAAATTTCAGTTTGAGATTGCTTCTTGGAGAGAAACGAGACTGTTTTTTGCGTTGCACCCGGAGTGCAGACATTTAGACAAATGCGAGGCAGAGTTACCATCACAGACGACGCTGAGTAAGCAAGTGTTCGATAGCGGTGGGGCGGATACGATAGACGAGAAAAATGAGAAGATTATCAAGCATAACACGTATGTGAAACGGTTTGACGAAGATTTGCGATACGCCCACATGGCAACGATTGCAAAGATGAAAGACAAGCGGATGATTCTACTGTATCAGGCGGCTCCGGGGGCAAGTACAGTGGAAAAGAAAGATAGCGGCGAGGAAGAAAAAGAAAGTAGTGGTGGTAATGAAGGAGATACCACGTATTACGAGTATAAATTAGCGACGGAGGGTTTACAAGACCAGCACATCGAATACACACAGTCGAAGGATTTAGAGGGAAAACAATGGACACCACCGGTAAAGTTGCCGATATATAATGACGCTGCGGTTTGGAGTCCAGTCGTACACATAGATAACAATCAAGTGTACGTGTTCTACTCAGAATCTACTGGATGTAAGAAAGCCGTTCCGTGTAAACCCCCGCAGTGCCCAAAAGGTGAAGTTTGCGAAGTCAACTCCCACGCAGAGATGTGCCATCACACGCCCAAGTCTTTGTGGGTTCCAGGAGGAGATATTAAATACATAAAATCCATCGGAGACCCAGCTGATAATAAATGGACGAAAGCGGTGACGATTCTGTCGCAAGGAGAAGGAGGGGGGATACCGAAAGTTATCGCAAACTCGCTCATTGTGATGAAGAAGACTGGACACTGGGTACTTCCATATTGGAGAGAACAACAGAACGCCATCGAAGACGGAACGTGTACTCGCAAACCAGAATTCAAAGGTTCTAGCGGACCGGATTGCCGATGGAATAAACGATCGAAATGCATGACCGGAGCGCAACCGTTTTCAGGTGTTTTGGTTTCCGAAAATCGAGGGAAAACTTGGCAACCGAGAGGTCAGATCACGCAATCGAATACGAGCTTGATTGAAGGCTCGATTGCAGAGTTAAACGATGGAAGGATCATCCAAGTTTTCCGAACTCGCGTCGGATGTGTATATAAGTCATACTCTAAAGACGAAGGGAAGTCATGGACGGAACCCGAACCAATGCCAGTCCCGAATCCAAATTCTAAGGTGTTCTTGATGCGATTAGAACCAAATGGAGAGTTATTGTTGGCGTTCAACAACATGAAAAACCAATACCGTTCGCGAAGAGGTGCCACAAAGTGCCGAGCATGCAGAACGCATTTACACTTGGCGATATCTAGAGATGGAGATGGGAATGAGTGGGAAACGATCGCAAGACTGGAAGATGAGATTGGTTACGAAGCACCTCGGATTCATTACCCTTATATGGTGCAGAAAGACGCGTCGAGCGTTTTAGTCGCGTACACTCGCTTTTACTTGGGGAAAAGGAAAGGCTTGACGAGTCTGGATCAAGGCGTCAAAGTGGCAGAAATAGATTTAAAGTCGATAGTTTAGTCAAGATATATAATTATAGTAGCATCGCAGTACAGAACTAGAACGTAGTTTTTCATAGTAGTAATAGTAGTAATAGTAATCGCTCGATCACTTTTTTAATAACTGTTTCTCGACTTTCTGAGCAAATTCGTCGAACCTTTCCAAGTCTTTCCCTATTATTGAACCAACGAGCGGGCTGACAAGTTCTCCGACTGGTTTCAGTACAGCCGGAACTTCGTATTCGATCATCATTTCTATCTTCGTATTATTGTTTCCTACTTCTTTGAACGTAACAGATCCTCTATTTCTTAAACCGTCCTCGGACTTCCAAGCTATTCGTTCGTATTCCACTGGTTCCAAGTCTTTCGCCGTCCAAGAAAATTGCAGTTTTTGACCAAACTGTTCTGTCTCCAAAATCCACTTGGTTTTCGTTCTGTCCTTGTCGTCGTATTCAACTTTTGCTATCCAGGGCATCCAATTCGGTATCCTCGTTCGATCTTGCCACAACTGCCAACAAATCTTGAGCGGTACTTGTGTTTCAACCGAGGCGACGTTTTTGACGTAGTTGTCGATGTCTGCGGCGTAGATACGAATACTATTGTTTGAACGAATGCGACAATTTCCTCCTCGTTTTGCTCGAGGGAGCAAAAAACCAATTTTATGAAACTGTCTTGAAGAAGACGAGAATGAAGAAGAAGAAGAAGAAGAAGAAGAAGAAGAAGATGGTGGCGGTGAGGACAGAGACGCTACTCGTGCAGTTGGACTGATGAGAGCAGCGTTCATTTTATTCTTATTATATTGCGTTTTCTTTCTCCTCTTCTTTCAACAAAAACTGAAGAAAAAATTGCTCCTCCCATGATTGATGTCCTTTTTTTAAATAAATAAAAAAATTGGATTTTTATCATTTTCCCCGATATTACGTCGATTTTTTAAATACATTTGCATAATATCAGACGAATATAATTAATTGTCAATATTCATCTTTTTTATTCAGGAAATATCGATTTAAAATTAAAATAAGATATTTTTTTGCTAAATTACGAAAATTAAATAATATAATTTATAATTTAGTAAATAAAATTTGCATTTTATTCCAAATATATTCACATAATAATGCTATAAAACAGATATATAGCTTGGAACTGCAAATAAATCATTCCAATAATCTTTATTGGAGTTGGGATATTTCATTTATTTTATTGAATAAAATTAATTTAATTTCAAGAAGGTTCTAATTATGTAAACGACGTAAATAAATGAATTAAAAAAGAGAATCAGGTATAAAAAGGTAGAGGAAGAATTACAAACATATCAGTTAGCAAAATATATAATTTTGTGATAAGAGAAGCAAAGTTTCTTCTATTAATGTCTACCTATTATTACTACGAGAAATGTTGTTCCCGCGACTATTGCTATTATATTTGCTAGTTTTTGGAGAAGATGGTGGTTTAGGATTTGAAGGTGGTTCTTTCTTTCCAAAGCATCCCCCGAAACACCCTTTCGGCTTTTTATCACGTAACTCTCCAGCATCGGCGAGTTTCGATTCCTGGATTCTCTGCTCTGCGCTCGCCTCAGTTTCGTTCCACCTTAATACGCCTACTTTAGTCGATAGAGTTTCCAAGACGTACATAATATGATAAGTCACGAAACTTTTATCGTTGCCACCATCTTCATCATTCTTGCCTTCTTTGTTTGGATTGAGATTGGAAGTACTCGGAGAGAACAAACCCGTCAGAAAACCCAACCCTCCGTTGGATGAACTCGCCGATTCATCTATAATATTATTATTATTGTTATTATTATTGTAGTTGTCATCTTTCCTGTTGTCATTCTTTTTCATCGGAGATGGGGTTCGTAAGTCGTCGTTATCGTTTTTGCTGTCGCCGTTTCCGTTTTTCACCGGCGTTAACATTCCATTATTTGTACTAGAATTAGTATTTCTCTCGTTTCTCTCTTTCACTTCGTTTTCTAGTTCATTGTCAAACTTCTTTAGCTGGTCATTCACGTTCTTCTCGTACTGCTTCAAGCTCTTCGCGACACTTTTGATTCCTTTTGCTATTTCGACTGGAACCTTCGTGCCTATAATTACCGCTTGCGCTCCGGGATAATCGAGCATATCGTCTAATAAAATTGTCAGTTTATCAGCTTCAACCGTGAGCTTCTTCACTTCCGCAGAAGCTTCTTTGCCCATGTACTTTAACCCTTTCGCCACATTTTCTAACGAACTCACCAGATTTACCAAGTCATCTAAAATAGTTTCCACGGACACTTCTTTTCCGTCGCTACTCGAAGTCTGTCCAGGACTGATGTTCTCATCTTTTTGGTGCGGACTCGTGATCATGTTTCGCGATGACCTTTTCTGTTGCAACTTAGCCGATGGAGAAGAACCTCTAACAAAGTGTTTGTCTCCTGCCGATAGCATGTGTAGTGTTCTTTATCTTCTGATATAAGAATTATTCAATCGTTCCTTTCGCAATCGTGGACTCTTTCCCTCTTATTCTCGTGGCGGTGAGTTCTAAAGTCAGCAGCCGCAACAATTAAAGGATTTGTTTTGGTGTTGATTGATACAAGTTCTCACAAGCACACACAGCACACAAGGACACGCTCGCAGACGCTCTCACTCGTATACTTCTCAAGAAGCGCGAAGATGAAGGTTGCGACGACAACTCGATCCGTGTTGCTGCGGTTCCCGATGGGCGAGGTCGTTGAGAGGGCTCCGCACGGACGCTTTGACGCTTTTTACGACGAGGGGATTGTTTTTCTTTCGTTTTACGGAACGGAACGGCCCCGCGCAGCCTTCCTTTTTTTGGTGTGGGATAATTCCGTCTTTTTCTCCTTGCCTCCTTCTTTCAGAGGGAGGTTTTCGAAGACAAAAACAAGACAAAGACAAGACAAGACAAAAAAAGAGATAAAAAAACGAAAAAAATCTTTCCGGCGAGCCCTCGCTCTCTCTCTCTCTCTCTCTCTCTCTCTGTAAAATTCCCGTCGCGCTCGAACGTTCTCTTTATCACGCGAACAAGAAACGCAATTAAACACGCGCACGCACGCACGCACGCACATAAATACATTGCTATTCCAATGAACGTTTTGCTCACTTCTACGGCTTCATCGTCCGTGTTGGTACGCGCCGGTACGCGCCGACCGTTATCGTCGTCGTCGTCGTCGTCGTCGAGAGGATATCAAAAATTCACCATCAGTAACAGATATGGAAAAGAACAACAACAACAACAACAACAACAAGCGGCAAAAGTGGTAGCTAATAATGCGAAGAAGATCAATAGCGGTATGAACAATAACAACAATAAGAACATGTTGTTTGCGTCTGGATTGGGAGCCTCGATCGTTGGTTTGCTCACGCCTTCAGCCGCGATGGCGATATCCATAACCGATCCTGTTTTTGGTGATATCCAAATATGGCAGTTTCTTGTTTTAACTGCTGGTTACTGGATCGGCATTGAGATGTATTTGGACAAGAAATACGACGAGAATACGACGCCGATCATGCCGACGTTGAAGAAGAAGGACGAGGACGAAGACGAATAAATTGTTATCATATACTTATCATCTAAAAACTTTTGTTGTTTTATATTCACAGACACGAACCGCATGTTTTCTATTATATGCGCTGTTGCGTACTCTTTCTCCGCATTGTTGTTATTGTTTATTTGCGAGCGAATGGATTCACCTTATCCCCTCCAGTTGACTTGCGAGCTTTCTTCTTCAAAGTTGACGGCGTTGACTTTGAGTCTCTCTTCTTCCCAGATGCCACGGCGATGTTTTCTTTTTGCACTTTTTGTTGCTTAACAGACGACGGAGCGGGTGCCGGAGTTTTAGCGGCCGCTTCGAAATCGTCCTTAACTTTCTTGCCATCGTCTTTTTCATCGTCGTCCTCGTCGTCTGAGGAATCCTCGTCGTCTGAGGAATCTTCTTCCTCTTCTTCGTCGTCAGCGAGCATGAGAATGCGTTCGGCCAAGTTGAATTTTTTCACGCCTTTGGCATACTTTGCTGCAAGATCTAAAGTTGCCGGGCGCTCAAAAGTGGCGGCAATATCTCCGGCTCGCGCCAATTTATCAGCCTTAGCGGCTTCTCCGAGGCATTTCAGCATTGCCTTATCAAAATTAGCCTTGGCTTCTGCAAGCTCTCGGTCTCGCACTCGCTTGGCATTCGCATCGCAGAACTTCTCTGAAGCAGCGGCTTTGCACACATTTAGCGCCAAGTTTGCCGTCAGCCCCTTTTCCTCTATGTCAAAACTTGATCCTTCCAACTTCAATGCCGGTACGGAGAGCGGTAAAATGCTCAAAACCGGTTTTGGATTCACCGAGGGACCGTATTCCACGGATTTACAGACGACAGTTTTACATTCTTTATTCGATAAGCTAACGATCCAATGCTTCTCTAAATCAGAATCTCTGGCTTTTTTCGAATCGAAGCAAGGGGTCCAGGATCCACCGAACGATTGCTTGGAGTAAATTCTGCAAACGCCAGCAGAGTCGCACGTCGCGAGTGCGCTTTCACTCGAATTTTCGACGAACCCCATCCACGTCAAGCGAACGGCATCCTCGTGCGAATTATCGTCCTCATCTGAGTTTAGAGAAGAAAGAGGAATGTTCCCTGCATACTTTTCTACTCGTTTCTCGACATCCAAAACTTTAAATTTCAACTTGCACTCCGAAAAATGCTCTCGGTAACACACGGCTAAGGCATCGTTAGATGCCGCGAGCGAAACAATCGGACCTTCAAAGTTGAGAACTTCCTTCTGCGCACCGTAGGAGGTAAAAACTCGAAGGAAATTCTGCGAAGTAGCGACCGCGACGAAATCATCGCCACATGCAATTGTCGTCGGTCTTTCATCTTCTGGCATCTCCAAGGTCCATTCGGAGTCTTTTGTCCACGACTCATACGGTTTGAAGAAAATTTGTGATTTCGCAGCTAATAAAACGCCCTTCTCTCCGCATACGCCGAGTTGATATCCCACGTCGTCGGTGATTGTAGGCATTCGCCCACCTTTAGATGTATCGTGAAAAGACATCTCGACATTTTTCAAACCAGAATTTGTATCTTCGGTTGCCACGACACTTCCGAGTGTGTTATAACAAAGAAATCTGCGCTTTTGAGCACCAACGGTATCTGGATTCACTTTAGTCGAGTTCACTTGGAATGGACCTTGCGGTTTTGGTCCTTTTGCAACGACAACCGGTGCAGAGACGTACGCCGTAGCTGCAGGTTGTGCAAGTTCTCTATGGCAGTTTTCCTTCTCGTCTTCTTCCACGAATCCATCATCGTCCTCCATGTCGTCGTCATCGTCCAACTCGCCGTCGAGCATCGTATCTTTGACTGAAAATTTGGAATCTTCTTCGTCGGAAAAGAACTTCAATTCTTCTGCACTCGTGGCTTCGAAAAATGGGTTCGTTTTTGAATCACCTTCGGCCACAAGTTCGCTCGGTGATAACACATTTTCCCACTTTGCCCATTCTCCATCTGCATTTGTCATCACGAGGGCATTTTCACCTTCAATCCAGTCCATAGAACACACGTTCGCATCACTAACATTGAGCACGACGATTGGTTTGTTCTTTTTCACGTTCCAAATAATGCATTTTTTATCCTTCGACGCGGCAAAGCAAAACTTCCCATTTGGCGAAAAGCTCACCACTGAAAAGTTTTCCTTGTTGCCGTACTCCAAATGCGAGCACTGCAAATTCTTCCTTTCGTCAATCTCTTTAAATGTTTCTAAATTGAAAAATTCTATGTTGTTTTCGCGCCCAGGGACTGCGACAACTTTCCCATCAAATCTTACCGAAACCGTATTCATGCACTCTGTAGCGTCGATTTCTGTCACCGGACACACCGTCGCTCTCAACTTCACATCTCCAGGCTCGTCGTAATCGTTTTTATCCGTCTTATCCGAGTTATCTGGTTGTAATGTCCACACAGTCATCACCCCATCGACGTCTGAGGCGACCAAAACCGATTTGTTTTCGCCATTGAATTGTAAACTTTTAATACCTTTCGAGGGCACTTTTAACGAAAATTTGATTTCACTCGTTTCAACGTCGATGACTTTAATCATGGTGTCTTCTCCACCGCAGGCGATCAATTTACCATCCACTGAAAACGCGACGCACTTTGCCGGTAGAGCAAATCGCGTCACGTTCCTCTTAAACTGCCATTTCTTCTCCCCTTCTTTTCCTTCTTCTTTCGTGAATAGTTTCACCGAGTGATCGTCCGAAGCGATGGCGATATACTTTTCCTCGAACGTCGCAACCGCGTTGATGGGTTTCTGTTCTTCTTCTTCTTCCTCTTCAGTTTCGCCCGCTTTCTTCTCTTTAGAGGACAATTGCGCGATAGTTTCCTTGGAAATCAAGTCCCGGACGACCACGTATCCATCGTTCCCGCACGTCGCCACTTGCGGCAAAGGATTCTTCTTTGCTTCTCCTTCGTTATTATTTTTGAAATGAGAAGAGAGAACTTTTGCGACGGTGATACCCGCGGCGTGCGCGAACTCAAACGCGGGCGCTTCCGCAGCTTCAATCACACGGACAGCAGATGCAGCCACCATCTTCCTCGTCTCTCTCTCTCTCTTTCTCTCTCTTTATGCGCAGCACGAAGCGGACGTTCTTCTTCTTTCGTGGAATGATTTTGTGGATTGTTTTTTTTTTGAAATTTCCACGCGAAAAAATTTGTTTTTCTTTGCCTTTTTTTTCACGACAATTTTGTCACTCTCGACGAAGCAAATTTAGGTCGCACAAAGAAAAAAGGAAGAAAAAAAAAAGACCACCACCACCACCAACCAACCCAACGGTCGTCGGCGTGTCGTAAAAAAACACCCTTCCTTTGCTTCACTTTTTTTTATCCCCTTCTCGCTTGTTTTTTTCCTCTCTTGTCTCTCTATCCTACGCGAACGCAGAGGCATAAAAGATGAGCGGTTTGTCGTGCGCGACCACCACGAAGGCTCGCGCGAGCGATGCCTTCGTTTCGTCTTTGAGACGCGATACCAACAGATCGACGAGAAGAGTGAGAGTAGGAGCAACACCAACACGAGGGGGATCGAAGATTTCCTCTTTTTTGGAGAAGGAGAGCGAGGACGACGAGGGGGTACGACACCGAAGAACTTCTTTCGCGTCGACTCGTCTCGCGTGTTTTAGAAGAGGAACTCTCATCAGAGCAGAAGGGAAGGAAAGAAGAGCATTAGTAGTCGCGAATTCTTCTTCTTCTTCTTCTTCCAACAAGGAGAAGTTTGAGAGGTTAAAAGGCATGCTCGATGCCGTTTCCGAGGCGTTAGATGTTTCCTCAAAGTTACAACTCTCGTTGGACGAGGCGAACGGAAAAGTCGCTCGATTGGAATCTAAAGTCAAAGAGAGAGATCGTTTGTTATCGATCGTGAGAGGACTGGAGATTGAACTCGCGGATTCGTACACGCCTAAAGAAGTCGACGAGTTAGTCAAGAACTTGAAACAAGAGAGAGAACGAGAACTCGATCAGTTGAAGAAGGAGTTGGAGGAGACAAAGTCATTGAGAGAAAAAGTTGCTGAAATTGTGAGTTTGGAAAAAGAAAAAGAAAGCGCGAAAAAAGAGGCTTTGGAAAACGGAGAGAAACTCATCAAAGCTGAATTGAACTTGGAAAACTTGAAAAGAGAGAGTTCTATGCAATCGATGGAACTACAAGGGAAAATGGAAAACGCGGAGAGAGAGGCGAAACAACTGAAAGCGGAAATCCGAAGACTTGAGACTCGCATGGCGGATATGGTTGACATCGAGGAGTCCGATGAAGAGATTGATCGTCTGAAAGGAGAATTAGAAGATGCAAAAGTAAAAAGCGAAACTGTACCAATATTGCAACAAGCCTTGAAAGAGATGACGACGGAGAGGGATGATTTGCGAAAGTTATTGAGAGAAGTGGAGGCCGCAATGGCAGAGATGACTGAGAATAAGGAGGTCATTGAGTTGGCCAAGGAGAAGAACAACCTTTCGGTCAAGTCCCAAGTCGCACAATTTCAATTGAAAAAGAAAGAATTCACGCAAAAAGTATCGAAACAATCGTCGAAAACTATGATCAAAGCGGAAACCGACAAAGAAGGACAAGGAAAGAAGAAGCCGTTCAAAAGAGCGCCGGTGGAAGATTTTGTCATGAAGAGAAAAACAGTCTCCGCTGAAAATGTGTCCACCACGGAGGAATTTACCGTTCGTAAAGGCGCCTTTCAGCGAACTCCGGGTCGATTCACCATGCGCAAATTCGCGTTTGATTCTCCTTCAAAGCGCAGAGTATCAGTTCCAACCACCGCGTTTAAACGCACGGGTGAGTTTGAGCTTCGACGTTTCATCTTCACAAGCGATGAAGTCGAAGTCGATTCCACTGTTTCTGGCGGGTTCAAAAGAACTCCGGGTCAGTTTACCATGCGCAGATTTAACTTTCGCGACGACGATAGCGGCGAAGAAGAGAAAACCTCCTCCTCGTCTACACTTTTCAAGTTTTAATAATACCAGTCATTCCATCTACCAAAGCACTCATTCGATATTGATTACATATCCCTCGTCTTTATACTTTCTTCTCTTCAAATTTTCGTCATTATTAAAAAATGTCATCGGAGTGGTTCAGATACGTACCTCCGAACGAGGATCCTCCTCCTCCTCCGCCCGAATTGAAAGAATGGGCCCAGGGCACGGCGTACGGAATGCTGTTCGGAATGGCATACGGCGCGTACGTCAACTCACCTACGACGACTCCATCACTACAAATTCAACAGCAAGCAGTTAGTAGCAGTAGCAGTAGCAATATTAGCAGTAGTAGCAGTATTAGTACTAGTAATAATAAGACGCCGCTTTTGGATTCCAAGCACAGAGTGGAGAGAATGATACGAGGCATTACCATGCACGGCGTTCGAATAGGATCTTTTGCGAGTTGTTTCACTGCCGTTCGCTTATATTCCAAAGCCGCTCGAGATATCGATGATTATTTGAACTACGTCTTCGCAGGCGGTTTAACGAGCGGTTTGACTGGCTTGGCCATTCCAGGAAGTCGAGCGAAAGGCTTAGTCTACGGTGTTATATTCGGGAGCGGCGTGTGCGTGCCTATTGGGTACATGATGGAAGAAAGCACAAAGTGGCTGGTTGAAAATGGTCTCCAGAGTTCACACCAAGAGAAAAAACAGGCATACGAAAAGTTGAAACAAAGCGTAGGGAAGAAAAGAGAAGACGATATGACAAGTAAAGTCATAGAGAGAATGGAAAGAGAATTGAATGAAAAGGTAGATCTTAGAGGTGAGGAGAGATGGTGGAAGTTTTGGCGACGCGGTTCTTAGGTGCCTCTCGTGTAGCTTTGCTTGCTTGCATGTGTGTAGATTTTTACAAAATGCTAGTCTATGTTAATTGACGCGCAACCAGATGCAGTAATACGATATAAAAATCGGCTCAGAGCCGTTCGCGGACTTTTGACTACTCTCATCTCTCTCTTACCGTCCGCTTTCCCGTCGATTGCACCACTCATACTTATACGGATGTTGACGCAGTGTGCCCATTTCGTTCCTAAAGCAGCAGCAACCCGACTATCTCGCGAAACCATGTTCGCTTTCGCCGGGTCGTTGCTGTTGAGATAGTTTGAATCTGCATTTGTGTTCGTGGTCACTTGATTCGTAACCACGACAGCGACATTGAGTTGTTCCGCGTGGCGCTTTAATGCTGCAGCAATTCCGCTCAAAATATTCTGTCTTTTTACCAGGCTTTCACCACTCGATAGACCCGCTACACCTCCGATTGCTCCTTCTGCTCGCGCAAGTCTAGCTATAGAATCAATCACGATTAGCTTTGCATCGGACTGCGTCAATGCTGGTTTCAAATTCTCAATTCTGACTTTAAGTTCTTGAAGAGATTGCGGGGTGACAACGAATACCTTTTCGGCGAGAAGCTTCTCCAATCGCATTTCTGCATCTTTATCCATCCCTCCGAAATTCGAAATGCTCTTGTTATTTCCATCATTGTAATGATCTTTGTCGTAAATTTCTGGAAACCTCTTTTTCGCAATTTCTGCTAACCGGTTGGAGCTAAATGTCTGTTCAGTATCAACAAACACGACGGAAGCGTCCAACCCGCCAAAATTTTTCGGCGCACATGTCTGCGCGACCAAGCCTAAACACATCTGCGTTTTCCCACTTCCCGCTGGAGCAACGAATTCAGTAATCGTGCCGACTGGTACCCCTCCTAACAAAGCTTCATCTAGCGTTTTCACGCCCGTTTTAATAAAATTTCCCCCTTTGCTTCCAGTGCTCGCTTCTTTCAACTGGAAAGCGTTAATCGGTTTTGGACACGCTCCTTTTGCAATTTGGCGCAAAGCTCTGCTCGCTTTTTCGAGCGAGACATCGATTAATTCGATTATATCTAATTCACTCTTCTTCAAAGCGTCCTCTGCGGAGCGCACGCCTCGGGTTTCCAGCTTTGCTTTCACGTGTTTGTCACAGTTCAGCGGCAACATTTTTGAAATTAGTTCACACAGTCAATCAATCATCTTCTTCTTCTTTCACACTAATAATGCGCATATACGCACCGTCAGAGAAGGATAGAGGGAAAGAGTGATTGCGAGGATACAAGTGAGACGATCGCGCTTCAATAGAATTACTTCTGCTTTGTTTTTACACGCATTGACAAAAGAACGTCGCAAAATAAATTTTTTGAGGAGAAGACTTATTTTTGAAGCTTGTTAGTGTGTGAGAAAAGGATCCATTCTAAAAGGAGAACGATGCGAGATACTGCAACACCTAATATTTATATACAAACTTTCACTGCTTTTCTCTGTCTAATATGTCGATGGCATTCATCATCATTACACGCCTATACTATAACTACAATTTACTATCCTTATTATCTAATAATATTATCACTCCCACGGTAACGTTACGCGCTTGATCACAGATTTTACCGAACTTTTTCTCGCTTTCACATGCTTACACACCGACAAGGCACTTTGCATTTCCGGACACCTGTTAGCTTCGTACGGAGCACCGACAGCAAACGGGTCTCTGAGTTTTCGCTTTTCAGATAACGGAGCTTCGCACCCGTACGCATCTTTCTTGAATAAGCCTCTCACCTTGACCTCACCTTCCATAAACTGTTTCTTAAACGACATCACCTCGGGAGTTCCAACAAACGCAAACTTTGCGCTAGGTATTTTGAGCGCCTTCGCGTGAAGCTCTTCGAATCGCTCTCGCTTGAAGTCGTAGCCAACCACGGTTGTTTTCATCGGATACTTTCCTGTTAATTCGTAAAATCGACACATCGAAAACATCAAATTTTCAAAACTATCTCGAGCGTACTCCTCTGTAAACGCTCTCTTCTCTACGCTCATCTCCCCAAACCAGTTATACGCTCGCGAAACCTGCCAATAGGAAGATCCTTCGCTCACTTGTCCGCCTAATTTTCTCGTTTTACCACCGCTAAATAATAAAATTGCCTTACCATCTCGCGCAGCTGTTTCGACGCCAACTTTAATCTGTTCGACCAAAGCGTTTGCTGTTCCCGCATGCATTTGATACTCTTCTAGAAACCATGAATTTTCTTCTCCAGCGCGCATGTAATCGCTTCCAGAATACACGGAGTGCCCAGTGACGATGACTAAATTGTCGTACTCTGGAAATGGAAACATGTTGTCCTCTCCATCGAAGAGGGGATGGTATTTGTTGTTGTTCTTGTAGCTTTTACCAACGCCTCTTGTTGTCGTCGTTGATAGTAAACTACCTGGATGATCCTCGTCCTCGTTCCCGATTCCTCCTCCGTCCTCAAAGACGACTTTAACGATCAGCAATCGAAAAAACATAGCCACGACGAAAAATCGAACAATCTCAAACGCCACTCTCGCTTTCTTTTGCGTGAAGAGAAACAAAAAGAGCTGCCTCATTGGTGTTCCCGGGGGAAGAAAACTCAATTTGTCTTTCGTTCTGTATTTATTTTCATCGTTGTCGTCTTTTAATGACGACGGCGCGTAGTTGTTATTATAGTTCACAGTACCACCACCGCCACTGCCGCCAGACTCGGGATCGTCGCTCATTCGAGCGATACCGCCGTTACCACCAATATGCGTGGGAAGCATGATTGATGATGATGATGATGATGATGATGATGAT
>Ga0163180_10000806_pt1 | contig 17938 bp, 18 predicted proteins | sample AtlANTMetagenome_2_FD_109647 | JGI IMG/M metagenome (GOLD analysis project Ga0163180, IMG submission 109647) | Marine eukaryotic phytoplankton communities from the Atlantic Ocean - Atlantic ANT 4 Metagenome | ecosystem: Environmental > Aquatic > Marine > Oceanic | place: North Atlantic Ocean...
ACCAGGATGAAGGCAAAAAGAGAAATCATATTGATGGAGATACCCATCTGCGGCATGAGCCATATTCCACCTGCAAAGGAGACCGGAATTCCCAAGGCCACCAGAAACGCCAGGCTCGGACGGAGGAAAAGCGCAAGCACCAGAAACACAAGGATAAGGCCCCATGTTCCATTGCGCTTGAGCAGGGCAACTCTTCCCTTCAGGTAAACGCTCGTATCATTCCAGACTTCCAACCCTATCCCTTTGGGTATTTCGGCCCGGGAGTAATTCAGATAATCCTCAACCGCTTCCCGAATTCGCAACGTGTCCTGCTCACCTGTCCGGTAAACATTAACGAGGATGGACTTACGCCCATCGAATGAATTGCTCATCTCGACCTCCGCGAATCCATCAATAACTCTGGCGAGCTCTCTCAACTTGACTACGGATCCGTCAGGTCGACTTATTACGACAATCTCTCCAAACTGCCACGACTCATCTGGTTTTCCGAGGGCCCGTATCACCACCTCCCCCGCAGAAGTTTTCACCGACCCTCCGGGCAGATCCTGAGATGCACGGCGAACTGCATCCGCAACTTCTCCAATGGTCAGTCCAAACTGGAGTAATTTTTCCTCTGAGGTCTCTATCGATATCTCATAGGGAAGCACCGCAGCCAACTCTACCTTGGTGATTTCCGTATCCTTCCTGAGTGCGGAAACAATAAAGGGAACAGGGTTCGTTATATCAAACTTGGGTTTGACTGGCTTGAAATTCAGCAATCCCGTCCGCACGTCTTCTGCAACCCTCCTAAGACTGCGCTCATCAACATCCCCTGAGACTGCAATGCTTAGCACCTGAGATGTCAGGAGGAGCTCCTCAAGGACCGGGCGTTCGGCTTCCTCGGCAAAATTATCAATTGCGTCCACCCTGACCTTGATATCGTCCATGATATCCCGCACTTCATACCCGTTCTCCACCATTACCGTGACGATCCCCATGTTTTCGGCGGCCACGGAATTGATTTCACGAATGCCGTTTAAGTCTGCTATCGCTTCCTCAACAGGGATAACCACTCCCTCCTCTACGTCTTCAGGGCTGGCATTCGGATAAGGCACTCCGACGGATATCACATCGATCGAGACCTCCGGGAAGATCTCCTTCCGAAGCTGAAACCACGTGTAAAAACCTGCCAGCAGGACCGCTAGCATGAGAAAATTCGCCGCCACATGGTTGCGGCTGAACCAGCGGATCACATTTTTCATTCCTCTTTTCCAACTTCATCAACCCGCCGCAACTCACTCCCTGGACTACCGCTCTCCCCAGTCAGAAAACGGGCTACCCTTACCTTCTGGTTTTGTACCGGAGACCCAGGTGGAGTCACAACGATTGCTGAACCCTCCGGAAGTTCCCCATCGGCACTACCTCCATTGATCAACACAAACTCCTCTTCCGTCCGCACGATCTTTACAGGCCTGATATCAAGCCGGTCTTTCTCAACGAGGAGAACCTTGCTCCCATCGATCATTGCGGTGTGAGGAACCCTCATGATCTCCGACAGGACCCTTCCACGGATGGAGGCCTGTATGAACATCCCGACTGGGGGGACATCTTCGCCTCCATATCCGAACTCTGCGACCACATTGATTGATCTTGTAGCCCTCTCCACCATCTCCTCGGACCGAACAATTCGACCAGTCCAGGTCACATTCTTGCCGCCAATCTGACCATTGGCGACGACCTCCCCGATGACTTTTCCCTCCTTTCTGGCAAGATAGCCGTAATCTTCCAACGAAAGAGGTAACCGGACCTCTACCGGACCTCTTGACACCAGATCTGCCAGTGGCATTCCCGGAATAACCGTCGACCCAATGTCAACATGGGTTCGCTGCAGTCGGCAATCATAGGGAGCACGTATTTCCGTGCGGGCCAGGTCCCGTCTCGCCATCTCAAGGGCGGCCTCGGCAGCTTTGATCTTTGCCTTCGCACTGGCAATCTGGGGCACCCTCTTCACCAAGTCACTCGGCTCTTCGCCCTTTCCTATCTTCCCCCAGTCCCGCAAGGCTTGGGATTTTCGGACCCCCTCCATCGTAAGAGCCAACCTTGCCTCCGCCAGAGTCGCTTCTGCGGCCGCAACCGCGGCCTCATAATCCCCCCGGTCAATCTGCAGAAGAAGTTCCCCTTCCTCGTCTTGCCCTGGACCGCTAATTACCATCCCCGCTTCGAATTCACCGTGAACGAAAGATAATTTCCCCCCTACTTCTGCAGTCAACTGCGTCCGGTGGAGCGGCAAGACCTCCCCCTGAGACCTGAGATGTATTTCAGCCTCGGATGCTACCACCTTCTTCGCAATAACGGCAACAACCCTCTCTTCGGGATCAGAGACAGATGCCTTTGGCCCATTGGCGACAAGAAATCTCATGATCCCGATACCTCCTCCGAGAATCGCCATGCAAATTATTCCACATCCTGCGGCTCGGACGAAACGTGCATCAATCGTCAGTATCCTGCTCATTCTATTATCGTTCTGCTCTCAGTTTGAAATCCCCGCCCAGCGCAAGATGTAAGTTAATCCTGTTTTCGAGTCTCGCACGACGTAACGACACCAGTTGGAACGCTGTCTGAATCTGACGGTCCTGGGCCGCCAGCAGAACAAGAGCGTCCACCGCACCATCAGCAAAATCCTGAATAGCGGCTTCCGCGGCTTCTCTGGCTGAGCGGGCCGACTCTGCCACTGACTGTTCGCGACTCGCAAAGAATTTCTCTGCCACCAACGCCTGCTCTACCTCCCCAAATGCTCGCAGGACAATTCCCTGCAACTGCCGTAACGCAACCTCTTCATCATGCCCTGCGATTCTCTCTTCCTGCCTGAGACGCCCGCCTGAAACCAGGGGTTGCATCACTCCACCTGCTAACGACCAGATCCCAAACCTGCTATCAAGAACCTTCTCCAACGCACTGGTAGTCGTTCCGGTCCCCCCTGTGAGAGTGAAACTCGGGTAGCGCGCCAATTTTGCAGCTTCAAGGTTTTTTCCGGCGGCCGCATACCTCCTCTCTGCTGCAAGAATGTCCGGACGGCGTAACAACAACTCTGATGGCAGCCCTGCTGGCGGAGCCTCGGGAGGCTTTGGAAGTCCCTTCTGATTCAACAGGCTTCCATCGGGATACCGTCCGGCAAGCAGTTCAATCTGCCTTATCACCCGCGCACGCTCTCCTTCCCAGCGCGCAAGGACTGCACGGGAACTTGCCAGGTCCGTCTCAGCAAGGCGCAACTGTGAAGCCAACCCGCCCTCAAGCGCTGCTCCGAAACGCTCCCGTATTGAGATCACTGTTTTCTCCCGCACTTCCAGGGCAGCCCGGGCAAGGATGATTTGCTCTCCTGTTTCACCGAGCATGAACCACACCTTTGCCAGTTGCCCTGCCAAAGAGACTCTCGCCGCCTGATGATCTCTTAGTTGTGCCTGCTGCTCCGCAATCGCGGCGCCTTCAGAAGCTCGCAATCTCCCCCACAGATCCATCTCCCAGGTCACATCCAGCGAAGCCCCATAAACCTCGGCGGTATTACTATCCAACCTGATGGGAAATCCTGGAAAACGCCTCTGCTGAAGAAGGCCCGTCACCTGCCCTGACAGCTGGGGCTTCCGCCCGGTTCCGGAAAGTCTGGCAATAGCCTCCGCCCTGCGAACCCTCTCAGAACTGACCCGAAGATCCGGGTTATTTAACATGGCCTCCTCCACAAGAGTAACTAAGCCAGCGTCCCCGAAGCGCCGAATCCAGTCCCGATCGATACCGGTTCTGGCCGCCTTACTTGCAGACCAACTCTTTGGCGCGCCAGAGGACAGTCCCTTCATACGACTTTCCGGCGACCTGGTGACGCATCCCGTAAGAGCTAATGCCAGGACGAGCAGAACCAGAGCGACTCTACAACTTCTCATTACTCTCCCCTTCTACCGTTTCAATACCCGCCGCACAGAACTGGATCACCTCCTTGAAAATACTTTCGATAGAGGGATCCCCTGCCCTCCCTCCGGATATCTGACGCAGGGTATCTCCATGAGTCAGCGTATTTGACATTACTCCAAAGGAAAAATGCATGCGCCATAACGCAGCTTCCTCACTGAGATGCGGAACGGATTTCCGAAGGGCCATCGCGAAGCGACTTGCCATGACCCCGAACAAGGGCCGTACGTCCTCTGGCAGTTGATACCCACGCTCCCCAATCAGTCTACCCATGAATTTCTTGAAGAGATCTTCAGACATTTCACCGCTTGTGATGTGATTTAGCACCGGGGAAAGAAATGCAGTTAATATCTCATCCACTGGAACGGGTCTGTCCAGGTGCTTTTTTTCAAGCTCATCCAACCTCTGTAACCTCGCCTCGTTGATAGGAGTCACATGCTTCGTAACAACGGCATCAATCAACTTATCCTTTGACCCAAAATGATAATTGACGGCAGCCACGTTAGCCCCGGCAGAACCCGTGATATCCCTCAGGGAAACCATCTCGAAACCCCGCTCCGCAAAAAGGATCTCGGCAGACCTCAGGATTCGGTCAGGTGTTCCCTGAGTTCCTTCCGAGTGCTCCGCCATAAGATCAAACAAATGCTTAAAACGATGGTTTCACCGGTCAACCAAAATAAGACACCCCTTAACATCGCGATTCTTAGGGCTCTAATATTCAGGGATTTGTATGAATTAAAAAACAGGGGGCTTGCCGACCTTCATCTCTCACCACACGTTGCACGGGTATTCCTCCTCCTGAGCCTATCCAGACTTCGTTCCAACTTCACCATGGCGATTGCCTCAGTGGCATGAGCGAACTTCCGGATGATAGCGTAGACTTGGTTGTAACCTCACCCCCCTACAACCTTGGCATCAACTATCGTAGCTACCGCGACAACTCCCCACGCAATGCATTCCTGGACTGGTGCACAGACTGGTCAGCACAGATCATGAGAGTTCTCCGGGAAGACGGATCATTTTTTCTCAACGTGGGCGGCTCTCCAAGTAATCCCCTGCTACCTCACCAGTTACTTCTCTCGCTGACCTCTCCGGATCTCTTCCAACTCCAGAACACCTTCCACTGGATCAAGTCGATCTCTATCCAAACACGCGATGATGAAACAATCAGCGCAGGCCATTTCAAGCCCATCAATTCCCAGAGATACGTCAACGACTGCCATGAATACGTCTTTCATCTCACCCTGACAGGTTCTGTTACGCTTGATCGACGCTCTGCAGGTGTCCCCTATGCCGACAAATCCAACATCAGGCGCTGGAAACATACGGAAGGCAATGATCGGCGTTGTCGAGGAAACACCTGGTTCATACCCTACGAAACCATCCGCTCACGAAAAGATCAGCGCCCACACCCTGCCACCTTTCCCCCGACCCTCGTGGAACAGTGCATCAAACTGCATGGCAAGGGAAAGAAAACCGTCCTCCTCGATCCCTTTATCGGAATCGGATCCTCTGCCCTGGCCGCCCGCAACCTTGGTATCGCCTCCTGTATCGGATTCGAGATTGATGAACAATACCTTGAAACCGCAAGGGAGCGACTGACAGAGGCAGAGTCGGCATCTCAGGTGAAGGCTTCTCCTCCCCTGCGAACAGAACCTGAACCCGAACTCCCTCTTCAGGAGGGGCCCTCCGCCCATGGAACATGAAATTCCCGAGGAATTCGTAAACGTAGAGTCAATCTTCGTGCGCCACCGGAATGCCCTCATGATTCGAGGAGGGTTTACCCCGATCTACACGGACTATTATCTTCACCTCATGCAGCACGGGATACGATATCCTCAGGACCTTGATGCTGCGCTGAAGGAGACAATGGCCATGCTTGTCCTGCACCTTGTCGCCAGGCCCTGGGCCGAAACGATCGCCTGGACAGTCAATATCCGTGCTCCGCGAACCAATCTCTTTGTTACTGGATCTTCCATAAACGAGCAGATTACAGGCCGATGCTTCACTGAGGATGTTCGTGAAACAGACCGTAACCTCTTCTATTCCCAGACCACTGTCGCTGACAAGGAACCACGGTCCAGCTCCCTCGAAGTAGACTCCAATGACCCTCTTGAATGGATCGCAAAGCTTTATGAGCGATCAGAACAAAGACCGGGGCGGATCTTTCGTCTCCCGGATGAGACCTACGTCCTTCTGGCAGCCCAGCCTGGCTATGACGAAGAGTGGTTTGCCGCTGTCGACACCCTCGCCATCTCCAGAATCGAGCAGACCGAAGAAATCAAGATCCTGGAAAAACGCCGATTCCGTTGGCATTGCGGCTGTAACCTCGATCGGATTCTCCCGATCCTGGGGGCATGGAGGGAACAACCTGACGAACTCTTCCAGGGACAGGACGAAATCACCATCCAATGTCCACGGTGTGCTGCAAAATTCTCTGTCCCAAGGGACATGATTTGACTTCTATTGGCCCTTCCCTATCGCTCCCGCTCATGTCCACCTTTGACAGCGCCCCCAGCAGGCGTGGAACCGGTTCCCTGAAATGGGATAAGCGCCCAGAACTGCAGCCCTTCTGGGTCGCTGACATGGATTTCTCTTCTCCTCCGGAAGTGATTGAAGCCCTCCACCGCCGTGTCGAACATGGAGTTTTTGGTTACGCACTACCTCACGATGGCTTGATTCAATCCATCCTTGATTACCTCGATCTGCGACATGGCGTTTCGGTGACTTCCGATCAACTAGTGCATCTGGGGGGGCTCGTTCCTGCGCTTTCCCTGTCCTGCCGTGCATTTGCCGAACCCGGAAACTCCGTCCTGACGTGCACTCCAGTTTACCCTCCCTTCCTCCACGTCCACCGGGATGCGGGACTCGACCTTGTTAGTGTCCCATACATTCGCGATAACTCGCAGTGGGTATTCGATTGGGAATCCATGGAGAGATCGGTCAACCGTGACACAAGGGTCTTTCTTCTCAGCAACCCGCAGAACCCCCTTGGTCGGGTCTTTTCAAAAGGAGAAATCCTCCAACTTGCCGAGTTCTGCCAGCGCCACGACCTTATCATGGTATCCGACGAGATTCACTGTGACCTCGTTCTCGACGAGAAACTTACTCCCCATTTCACTGCTCTCCACTTGCCGGAAGAATTCGCAGAACGAACCATCACCCTCCTGTCCCCAAGCAAAACCTACAATATAGCAGGCATGGGATACGCCTACGCAGTGATTCCCAATCAAGATCTCCGGCAGCGCTTTTCTGGCAAACAAGGACATACTCTGGCGGAGATCACCTGCCTCTCATACTACTCCGCTGAAGCTGCCTACAGACATGGAGAACCATGGCGTCGCGAACTGGTATCCTACCTGCGTGACAACAAGGATCTCCTCACTGCCTTCTGCCGCGAGGAAATCGGTGACATCACCATCCCCGACATGGAGGCAACCTATCTCGCATGGTTGGACTTCCGCCCCGCTGGCATAGCCGACCCGGCACCCTTTCTCGAAAAACAGGCCGGAATCTTCCTTTCAGATGGCCGACTCTTTGGATCCACCGGACATGCTCGACTTAATTTCGGCTGCCCGCGCTCACTTCTGGAAGAAGCTATCGACTCAATAAGAAGAGCGCTTCACCAAAAGCCTTGATTCAAAGGCCTTCACCCTGCTTCGCCGTCGTCCTGCAATCTCAGAACCATGTAGCTATGCGCTATGCCGGCCTCAGAGAATGGTGTACCCCGCACCTGGAAGCCCTCCTCTGCATAGAAGCCGACTGTCTGCGCCTGTGCATGCAGATAGACCTTGCTTAATCCACGCACACGCGCCGCCTCCAGCAATTTCCGTAAGATTCGGACTCCAATCCCCTTCCTCCGGTGGAGCCTTAAAACAGCCAGACGTCCAATCTTGCCATCCGGAGCCAGGCGTCCAGTAGCTGCCACCTCGCCCCTCGACCCTCGCGCCAGTGCATGGAGGCACTCTTCATCGTTTCCGTCCCAGTTTATCTCCTCTGGAACATTCTGCTCATCCCCGAATACCGCATTGCGAACAGCTCTGATCTCTATCTCAGCCTCGGAGAACTTTACTAGAGCGATGGTCACTTTTCAGAAAGCGTGACCAGAAGAGGCCTTTCAGTCAACCGGTGAGAGTCCATCTCCAATCAGGACTTCCTAAACCCTCCCGCTGCAGTCCTGAAGCGATCCCCTTCCCATTCTTTTTCTAAGGGCTACCAGCCAACTCCCTACTTGCCCCCCAACTCCGGTTGCCCCATCTTCCCCCCGTGAGATTTCTCATTCTGCTGAGCATCCTTTTCCCCTTCACCAGCAGTGCTGCAGATATCCGGGAACACGTGATCCTCTGTGGTGGTCCCGCCCTAAGACAGTGGGAAGACCTGCGTCATGAAGATGAGCAGCATGATAGATGGTGGGGCAACTTCATCCGGGCCTCAACCCTGCGTATGGCTCAGATTCGTCTCGAGCATGGAAAAGATGCCAACCTGCTCTGGATCGTATACCGACCCGGATACATCAACCGTGCCAAGAGCGATGGAAAGCCCTATCCTCAGTGGATCGAGTCGCAGGCGACCAAGCGAAACTGCCGACTCATCTGGGTCAAAAGTGGACAGGAAGCAATTGAAGCGATTAATGCACTCCCTTCCCGTTCTATTCTTACCTTCGATTTCTTCGGCCACTCCAACCGTTATGCGTTCATGCTCGACTACGGCAGCGAGATAATGGCTATCTCCAAGGCGTGGATTCATGAACGGGACCTCGCAAAGATAAGGAGATCCGTATTCCACAGAGAAGCCAGGTGCCAGAGCTACGGTTGCCATACAGGCGAGAGCATGAGCCGGTCCTGGCGACGGAAGATTGGCAATCGTCTTATCGGCGCGATCGGCAAGACCGACTACAGTGGAGTGGGACATGGACTCATGCCCACAGTGTCCGGGACGTGGACACGTTGAGCGACTAATTTGGATTAACATGCGCTACTCTGAGCTAGAAAACCTCTACAGCCTTCCTTTTTTTGAGCTTCTGCAGAAGGCCCGCAGGACACATGAGGAACATTGGACGGATTCCAGCGTCCAGCTGTGTACCCTTCTTTCCATCAAAACAGGGGGATGCTCCGAGGATTGCTCCTACTGCGCTCAATCAGCCCGCTACAGTTCCGGGGTGACAGCCGAGCGACTGATGGAAAAGCAGCAGGTCATGGACCGCGCACGGGCAGCAAAAAAGACCGGCTCAACCCGTTTTTGCATGGGAGCGGCCTGGAGGGGAGTCCGGGCAGGGACCCGGCGCTTCGAATCTGTCCTCGAAATCATCCGGGAGGTGGCTGCCCTTGACATGGAAGTGTGTGTCACCCTTGGAGAACTTGGAGCCGAAGAAGCATCGGCACTCAGAGAGGCCGGCGTCACTGCCTACAATCACAACATCGATACCTCCCCGGAACACTATCCCAATATTGTGACTACCCACAGCTTCCAGGACCGTCTGAAAACAATCCGGAATGTCCAAGATGCCGGGATGTCCGTCTGCTGTGGAGGAATACTGGGGCTTGGAGAAGAGGTCGAAGATCGACTGCGCATGCTGGAGGTGATCTCAGAGTTCAACCCCCCACCAGAGAGCATCCCGATCAATGCCCTCATGCCCATGCCCGGAACCCCTCTGGAAGGAAACAAGTCAGTCGATGGCTTTGACCTTGCTCGCCTCATTGCCCTTACCCGCATCTCTGTTCCGGGAGCCCGTGTCCGGCTTTCCGCTGGGCGCACCCGCCTCTCAGATGAAGCGCAGGCACTCTGCTTCTTTGCCGGTGCCAACTCCATCTTCTATGGCGACAAACTCCTTACCGCCGACAATCCCGCTGTAGAAAAAGACCTCGCTCTGCTGGGTAGACTGGGACTGGAAGCCAAGGGATCTGACCGTTCTACTCCTCCTCCGTCTTCTAATCCGGAGCGCCCCCTTTCTCCCACTACAGAGTAGAAAACGTCACTCAAAAATGTCCTCGATTGAACTCCGGGTGACCATTTCGAGACAGACCGTCGAAGTGTGGAAAGGCAGCCTCTTGCTCCAGAGCTATCCTGTATCCACCTCTAAATTCGGGATCGGGAATGAGGAAGGCAGCTTTCGAACCCCCCTTGGGAGATTTGAAATCTGTGAAAAGTATGGGGAGGATCAAGCCCTGCATACTATTTTCAAAGCTCGTAAACCGATCGGAAAGTGGAACCCCGACGAAGACACCAAGGGCGCGGACCTTATCCTTTCACGTATCCTGCGCCTGAATGGGCTGGAGGAAAAAAATGCAAATTCCTTCCAGCGCTACATCTACATCCACGGCACAAACCACGAGGACAAGATCGGATCAGCCGCCTCCAATGGCTGTGTGCGCATGACAAACAGAGACATTGGAGAACTTTATGATCTTGTTCCTCTCTGGACTCCCGTCCTGATCAGCGCCAGCTGAGACTTTATCCTCACCAGCCCTCCTTATCAGTTCGCCATGCGACCATCTCAGGGTCATACCCTCTTCATCCTGGCTGCAACTGATATCTTCCTGCCAAAAACGCCCTCTCATTGAGAGGGCGCCTGAAAATGTAACGCTCTTTCAGGGGACCTCTGATTCTTATTCCTCAGCCTCTGGCACCTCAGCCTCTTCATCTTCGATCTCGCCTACTTCAACAGCAAGATCAACCCACTCTATATAGGCCATCGGAGCCGAATCAGAAAAGCGGGGACCGAGTTTAACGATTCGGCAGTAACCTCCCTGCCTGTCGCTACAGGCAGGAGCCACATCTGCGAACAACTTGCTCACGATCTCCTTGTGACGAAGGAATGCCGAGGCCTGTCTCCGGGCATGCAGATCACCCCGCTTGCCAAGAGTCACAAGCCTCTCCGCCACTGGGCGCAATGCCTTGGCCTTCGCCAAGGTAGTTCGAATCCTGCGTTCACGGATCAGGGAGCAGGCCAAGCCTGAAAGCAGAGCCTTCCTCTGGCTGGCGTTGCGCTGTAATTTTGCCGTCTTCTTACGATGCCTCATGCCTCAACTGCGGGTAATGGTTATTCGTCAATGTTCTGGGCAATAAGATCCGCAAGCCCAACGGGAGCCTCATCCTCTACTCCCAGTCTCGGCGCTGCCACTGTGGGCATCGGACCGGTCAGGAGCGAGGGGTCGAAGGTCATGCCAAGACCAAGGCCGAGCTCCGAAAGCTTATCCTTGATCTCGTTAAGAGACTTCTTCCCGAAATTACGATACTTGAGCATCTCAGCCTCGGTCTTCATTGCCAACTGCCCCACTGAAGTGATGTTGGCATTGTTGAGGCAGTTAGCAGCCCGGACCGAAAGCTCGATCTCGTTCACGCTCATATTCAGAAGCTTTTTGAGGGCTGCGTTTTCCTCACTCTGCTCCGCCGGAGCTTCTTCGAACTCTACGGCATCATCATCATAATTAACAAATACATCAAGATGGTGGCGCAGAATCGAGGAAGCTCTAAGGATCGCATCGGGAGGCTCTACCCGCCCATCAGTCCAGACGTCAAAAATCACCTTGTCGAAGTCTGTCACGTCTCCAACCCGCGTATCCTCCACTGAATACTTGACCCGGGTCACCGGAGAGAAAATAGAGTCGATTGCAATGACTCCTATAGGCATGTCCTCACGCTTGTTCTCATCGCCGGTTCGAAAACCACGCCCAACCTGAACCTCAAATTCACAGTCAAATTTGACTGATCTGTCGAGCGTGCAGATCACCTGGTCCTTGTTGATAACCTCATAGAGGTTGTCATCATCAATATCACCTGCTGTTACAACTCCTGCCTTCTCCACCTTGATGGAAAGAACCCTTGGCTCCTTATCATCATGATGGCGAAACTTGACCTTCTTCAGGTTCAGAACGATATCGGTCACATCTTCCACCACGCCGGGGAGAGTCGAAAACTCGTGCTGTACACCAGCAATGCGTACCGAGGTTATCGCTGCACCTTCGAGGGACGAAAGAAGAACCCTGCGAAGGGAATTTCCGACTGTGTGTCCGAATCCGCGCTCAAAAGGTTCTGCAACGAAACGAGCATACGTTTCAGTGGCAGTATCTTCGTCCTTTACGAGACGAGTCGGGAGTTCAAACCGGGCGAGCCGAATGGGCTCATTGGCGCTTTCATCACTAGCGCTTTCATTTTCAGCAAGAGGTGCTTCAGACATTATTTCATGGGGTTGCCGGGTTACCCTCCTGCGAGATGACAGTCGGAGATTTAGACTGCCAGGAGGACCTACGGCGGTTGTTGCGTCTCGCGGGCAGGGAATAAAGGTTATCTCCTCACCCAATGCAACCCTAAATTCGAGTTCTGAGCGCAACCTTCGAACATGCTCTAACAGGCCGTAAATCGCTCTAACATTTCAGCCTATTTTTGTATTGGCTTGTCTCGCACGGGGGTCCATATGCTCACTCAGGCAGTGATAATGAAATCGAAACGAAACCTCACCCGCTTCACCTACGAGACCACCGCCTTCCAGGGATGGCGCCTCTGCCTCAGCCGGGCAGGAACGACGTTCACCAAATATTTCAGCGACAAGAAATACGGCAGCCCTAAAAAATCCCTGAATACAGCAGAGAACACTCTCACCGAGTTAGTCCAACTGGTGGACAACGCCCGGCGGGTAGACGGGAAACTCAGTCAGGCAACTATCCGGAAAGCGCGGAAGATACTCGCTAAGGCCTGAGAGCGCTACGCTCCTTGAGAATCACTCTGCCCCCGGGGCCACCTGCCATCGAGTCGTCTACTTCGGCAAGGACTCCTTCTCATCCGATGAATCCCCGTCCCGGTGGGAATTCATCAGGTCTCCGACCACTGCAAGAAGCTCCTTCGACGGTATCGCAAAGGTCTCACAACGGTTGGCACGTGCAATGTTCATTCCGACGCACCTTCCTTCCAGATCGAGAAGGGGGCCACCTACACTTCGAACAGACAACGGCAGGTCAGTCTGTATCACGCGGGGGAAATTAGTACGCCTCTTCGAAACCCTGCCACTCATTGCATCATTACGTGTCTTCTTTTCTTCGAAAACACTCTCTCTTTTTTTCAGCTCCACCTCGAAATCAAGCTCCTTTTCCCCGCGTTTGACCCTCATCCTGAGCTTGTCTCCCGGCTCTTTCTCGCTCAGGACGGCCTGCAACTCCTCCATGTTCCCGACTTGGACACCATCCATCTCGAGAATCATGTCTTCAGGCTCCAATCCGGCCTCATCGGCACCCGAATCCTTGTGCACCTTCTGGATCATGAGGCCTTCACTTTCCTCTCCGGTATCAAGAGATACGCCAAGAACCACTGGTGCTCTCCCTCCGCCTACCTCACGGGCATTCGCACTTATGATCCCCACTCTGACTCTCCTGTCCCGCCGCGTAGTTGAACCATTACTCACTACCCAGGCGCCATGTTCCGGTTCCATTTCTGCCCATTCGATCAAAGTCAGGCCCTCCGCCTCAACTTTCAGCAGAGCAACGTCCCATTCGACCGTCGAGGCAACAACCCTTACTTCCTTAAAGTGCTGCCGATCAATTCTCACGCTGAGTTCCTCGAGTCCCTCGATTTCACTGGCCTTCGTCACCAGATAGCCATCGGAACTGACGACTACACCATACCCGATGGATTTCCATCCCTCATAAATTACGGCACTACTCGCCTGCAGCACCTCGCGGATCGGATCGAAGGCTTTCCATGTCTCTTTTCCGTTAAGACGAAACTCTCCCTCCAACTGACCCAGTTGCTGTTGTGCGGTCGCAAGCTGAAAACTCAACCCAATCGCAGCAAAAGAACTATTTCTCGCCCAGTTCCACTTCAATTTCCATCTCTTCATCATTACGTAAAATCTTGAGTTTGACCTTATCCCCCGGACTCAACTCCTTGAGACTGGCCGAAAAGCTCTCCTTGTTTTCAACCTTTTCCCCACCGATTTCCAAGATGACATCTCCTTCCTTGATACCAGCAACTGCAGCAGGAGTGTCCTCTCCCACTTCTTGAACTACCACTCCACCTTCCTCCCGGTCTTCTGTTCCTATACCCATGAAGGCCGTGGCCTTCTGGGCAAAAGGACCCTCCCCGATGAACTCCTTGTTAAGCATCCCATTCCAGTTGGCGAGAAACTCACGTAATGGAACATGCATATTCTGCTCCAGACTCGCTCCTACCCGACTATGAATTCCTATTAGGCGACCATTCATGTCAAAGAGCGGTCCGCCTGAATCTCCTCCAATCAGATTGCAATCCGAATTGATCGTCTGCTCTGCCATCCTGACCAGACGCCCAATCCTCACTCCTACCCCGCGCTCCTTCTCAAAACCCCCGGAATGTCCAAGGGCGTAAACCCAATCCCCCAGGGATGGAGTATCTCCCCTGTCCAACTCCACATAAGGATAGCTTCCCTCTTCTTCAATCTGAACCATTGCCGCATCAGTAGAAGCCACCAGTCCCAGCGAGACCGCCTTGTAACGGGTGCCATCTTCCATGATGACCGTCATTTTTTTTCCCACACCAGCACTCACATGGGCAGCGGTTAAAACCAAGCCCTTCTCGCTGACAATGACTCCGCTGCCGGAACCTCCTCCCAGATCGATGGATACCGTGGCGGCACGGGATCTGGGCAGGTTTTTCTGCAGGGACTCCTGAATCTTTTTAAGGTCCCGGATATTTTCCGGAGCCTGCTTCTCGTTAAAGTAAGGGCGCTCACCTTCCTTCTGCTCAACTCCATGAACTAAGCCACCAGTCAGAAAAGCAAAAGTGATGAACAATGCCGACCTTCCAATCTTCCGGCAAGAAGCAGGGGAGTTTTTCATCATCTTGATAAAGCCAAATTAGTCTGCCCCGATTGGCACTTCAACGATCAAGCCTGAAAAAAAGACAACCCAACGGCGTAAAACTGGCCCAGGAAACCCCCTAACCTGTAGCCAACGCCAATTGGGCTGCCTAATCCCCCAAGGGGGATCTTCCAGTAGGTTTAAGATGAAGCGAGCGTTTGCAAGCACAATCCCAGTCATGATAGTCACTGAAAATCAGGGATTTCTGAACATCTGCATTAAAGCTTTCCTGCCTACTAGATCAGGGTGACTACGATCGGGTGACGATATCCCTTCAAGCGGGCTCTTGACACCGCAGACCACCTTCACTGTGAGTAACCTCACAACTCGCAGTGGGCCTTCCCTCTCAAATTTAACCCCTCCTTCTCAACCAGGATGCCACCACTTACACACACGCACTTCAACGCCTGCTGATGAATGTTGTTAATCAGGTTAAACCGGATCCTTTCAGTCTTGGCATCCTTACATTCGTTCCAGGTAATCCGGCACTTGGTCACGCTGCTTTGAGGGGGACAGGTGGGAGTTACTGAAAGAAAGAACCGCACCCACGCCTGCAGCATGCGGTGCACCGAGAAGCTCACTGCTCTCGACTTCCGGAAATCTGTATCTCCTCCTATGCTGCCACCAGATCCATCCAGCCCATCCTGCAAATCCGATGACCGCAATACTGCCAAGGAGGATGGTCGTCCTGATTACAAGGCGAAGGCTTTCTGCTTCGCTGGCTCTCTCAATTCCGACCCCACCATCTCCCTGTTCAGACCCTTGGACCTCATTCGACACCGCAACAAGGCTTAGCTCCCGCTCAACCCAATAGAGGCGGGTGGAAAGCTCTACCAGGAAGTTGTCCAACTGATATGCTGCATCACTTTTTTCCAAGGCCTCAATTATCGCTGCCCGAAGGGTCCGGTCCTGCTGATCCTGAGAGATCACCGCACTAATGTCCGGACTCATGAACAACTGAGAACGGTCGGGAGTTCCAAGGTGATAGAAGACCAGGGCCACAGGGCCATGCATGACGAATAGATCCTCGTAAACAGTCTCAATCCTGGTATCCGCTGGAAACTCCTGCAGGTCATCAAAGAGGTATACAAAAATATCAATATTTGACTCGCTCGAGTGGTAGTCCAGAAAGCTTTGCCGGTCTCGGAACTCCTGCCGGGACAACAACTCCTGAGGATCAGTCAGAAAGCCTTCCTCTCCGCGCTCGTTCCTCGGAATTTCTCTGAAATAAGCCGCCAGGTCTTCGCGCGACATTGTGGTGTCGACTTCCAACTCTTCTTCCGGCTCCTCTGCAGGTTCCGGCAAATCTACCACCGGGGGTTCAATCGTTGCGTCAGGGTCGACCGGGAGGGGATTAAAAAAATTCTCTCCTGCCACGATTTCCCCGCTCTTCACCTTCTCATAGTCGCTGGGACTCCAGACCGGCAGAGCAGGCAACTGAGAATGCACGAGCGCCTCCTCGGCCGAATCCTCATTACCAGACTGCCGCACCTCGCTCGCCTTCTCTCCTTCCGACTCTGGAAGAGAGAGACGAGCATCCTGACCGGGCAAAGCGGTGACAGCTATTCCGAGAAAGGTCACTATACGGAAACCTCTCATGCCTGTGTCCTTTTCTTCCCTCCTCGATGACTTGCTCTAATCCTTTGCAAAAAATCGCCCGATTCACCTATCTTCGCTACGCCTTGAAAGGCATCCGGATCACGATGGGCTCGCCGGGCCTGTTTCCTGAGTTCCTTCGCAAGTTTGCCGACAACCATCTCACTCGCTTTCAACCACTGGCCTTCGAGAAAATAAGGGTGCGCAGCTGAAATCGCCCTGAAGGTCGTATCATCAGAGAGGAAAGGCTGAAGAGAATATCCATAGGTAATCCCGGCAGACTTCCCTCCGACATCTACGCTAAGGAGGATTCCTCCTTCATTTGGACGGGAGACATCAACGTCCTCAAATGCCCCCCTGTTCAGCAGCCAGAATCCGAACTGCCTCAAGCTCGGAACTTCATGAAAAGTCCCGAAATAAACACCGAAAAAAAGCTGCGGAAAGATTGTCTGGAAGTCCCGCAAGGTGCGACGCAAAACCAGCCTCTCTCTTTTGCGTAGAACCCCTGCGGCATCCGTCAGGGTCCTCAGCCTCACATCATCCTCCCCAAAAACGCGGTCCACATCTGAGATGCTGAATCCACAATGCGGGCACTGGCGCGCCTTTTTATGAACTCTTTGGACACATCGAGGACATTTCATGACTCGCTCCTGTCCGGGGGCTACCACCCGGCTCCCAACCCATAGCGTTGGGCAAGCTCAAGCAATTCGGGGCGCATGGGCCATTCGTCGGGACGCTCACTGGACTCATGACGCTGACTGGCGCCCTTCAGCTTCATGCAACCCGTATTGTCTCCAGCCAATCGCACGCTCTCCACATCCTCTGGACTGAGGATGATTTCCGGAAGCGAACCAAACTCCTTTATTTTATCCTCAATGGCGCGAGAAGACTCTCCGGCTTCCTGAATAAAGGTCGGCACCACGCTCTTTACCGGCTCCTGTGAAAGGTTCCAAAGGCAGGCAAAGTGCAGAAGACTCAGGCCATGGCGCTCGATGACATCCTTCATCTTCTCGATCCTCTCATGCCCAGCCTCAACCCATCCTTCCGGCCGGTAGGAACGATGGTCCCCCGCCTTGAAGTGATGGCCTGGTTTCATATCTCCATGAAAAAGACCTCCATAGTCGACTACTCTGGTCAGAATATCCACCTCATGTTTTCTCGCCGCTGGAAGCACCGACTGACCTGGCCAAGGCTCCAGAGGGTTGAGAATGATCATGGCCCAGTCGATCACCTCTCCAAATCGCTCAAAGGCATGAATGAGATCCAAAGTAAACCCGTTAGCGGGCCCTGGTGCCACTCCCAGCAGGTTTACCATTCCTTCGTCCTTGAGAGCGGTCATCCCCTGCCAAACCTCCTCTCTCGTGTAACCCTTCTCATCCGGATTATGCAGGAGAAGCAGATCAAAATAATCCGTCCCACAGCTCGCAAGCGACTTCTCGCAGGCCATTCTCAGAAAGTCCCGATATTCGGCAGGGTTTCGCAGGTCCGAGTCTGTAAAGCGCGGATATCCTCCTGAGCCGGCACGCGTCCCCTTGTAAAAATCATGTCCTACCGTGCCTACCAGGCAATAGGACTCACGG
>Ga0163180_10000807_pt1 | contig 17915 bp, 10 predicted proteins | sample AtlANTMetagenome_2_FD_109647 | JGI IMG/M metagenome (GOLD analysis project Ga0163180, IMG submission 109647) | Marine eukaryotic phytoplankton communities from the Atlantic Ocean - Atlantic ANT 4 Metagenome | ecosystem: Environmental > Aquatic > Marine > Oceanic | place: North Atlantic Ocean...
CAAGAACCTGCCGACGGGAGCTATCGGCAAGTTGACCGCCGAGCTCAACAGGCGCTATCCGACGCGGGTGCGGGCTCGCAAACAGAAGGGGGATGGATGGGTTGGGTTGGCCCTGGCCGATGACGAAGACTACGACGAAAACCCCATGCTTCAGTGAGGCTCGTGGTAGGATTTAGTGGTTCTTGCTAGTTTCTTATGTCACGTTTTGTAAATGTCGCTGTGTGAGCACTGCTGCCGAAAGGGCGTCGTGAGTGTAGGAAATGCTATAGATTTCTACGATCTCTGTCTAGACTGTTTCAAGGCGACCTGCGGTGAAGTACACACTTCTCCCCCTCCTCTTAGTCCGCCGCCTTCTCCGGCGCCAAGCCGATGTGTGACCGATGCGTCTCCCTCACCTGGCAAATAGTATTAGAATGCCGACAATAACACCTACATTTTCTCTCGAGCTGTACTTGGTTGTGCTCCGGATTCGGAGAGAGTCTCGGATATTAAATTGTGTATAGTATACATGGAAGATCCCAATACAGGAGCCGTTGGAGCAAAGGTTGGTGGGGCGCTGAGCGCGGATCCGGATAGATGTGGCACTAGATTGAAACTGTCTGAAGATGGCAATATCGCAAATGCCGGCAATGCACCTCCTCTCGGGACGTACTGTGGCTTCACACAGGAGCAAATCAAGAATCGTAGCCGAGATGGGCTTCGTGAGTCGACCAGTCAAGCTCCTCCTCTTGGTTTGTGGTGGGGTGCAGTCGTGAGTCGCATATGTTATGCTGCACCGTCGAGCATCTCCGAGACTCTGGCTAATTTGCAATTAGGCGTGGGTCTTACTATGAATGCTTTCTACAAGGTACAGGCTGACGAACGCCAGGCAATTATCGATGGAGAACTCGACGCCCAACAGTCCACATCGGGAGGCACTAGTACAGACGCACCTGAACCGCTGTCGGATGCCTCTCCCTCGACTGAAGGGGTGCGCGTATTGAGCGAGGAGGAAGCCGCCAAGTATCGACTTCCTCCAGACAAGATTAAAGAAGCATTGAGTGAGGTGACCCTGGGGGATGCCCGGCAAGTGTGGGCCGACCAGTGGCGTGGAAAGACTAGTGCCCTTGGCATCTTTGAGACACCTGGTGAATTCGCTCAACAGAACGGTTCTCCAGACGTTAATAGACCTGAACATGGCCTTCCCGAAGTTAACAGACGTCTGTTTGATATTCTCTCACAAACCGCCAACCAGGACATCATGGAAATCGAGACCGGAGGAGCGAGAGGGGATAATGAGTTCGTCCCGGAGCGTCTGCGGAACCTCGTCCAGCAGGAGGATAGGTCCGGGAGTCCGTCAATCCATACTGCTGTCATACAGTTGGGCTCCTATGCCAACTGTTTCGTGATAGCGGACGAGACCATGGATACCCTCTATGTCAATTTCCAGCTGTGCAACGTCCCCGACCATCGCCAAGATCTCGACCTGGACAAAGGGACGTATTCCTTGCTTTGTCAGCTGGCTCCGGCTACCTGGGGGAAGCGACAAGGAGGTGAAAACATGGTGTCGCTTGCATTCTGCGCCCTGGACGACCAAAGCGTCTTCAAGATTATCTACACAATGAACTACATGGCTTCTACGTACCTTAAGTGGGGCGGTGACCAGTGCGGAGCCTCTTTGAGCGGACAGCAAGGTGGGGCCAGAGTACCCATCGATACAATAATGACAACCAGAGAGCCCAATAGGCTTGGACGGATCGCGGAGAGTATCGTGGAGGACCCAAAGGCGATCTCTAAGACGGTTTCTGAGCAGGGAATTGGGGCGCTTAAACGGAACAAGCAACCGCTGAGCGAAGAAACCGCGTGGGCTGATGACTTCAGAGTGGCGGCATGCACGCTGCAGGCGGTTGCTAATTCGCTAAGACTTGTTCCGGACGACGACGATCAAAAGAAACAGACGGCGAAGACAAGGGCTAGACAGAGATTGACGGAGGCTGAGAAAACATTCGTCGAGGCTGCAGCCAAATTCATAGAGAAATCAAAGGAAGCCGACCGGCAGGGTCCCTGGAGGCAATGGGCACGGGAACTAGTAGGGTGGATCAATGGGGACGTCGCGTGCTGGCCCATGGAAACGGGGCGCAACGAATTCAGTGCCCGTGGTTTCGCCGAGCCGCCTGGAGGAGAGCTCATCCCAAACCCTGATGTTCCCGATCCGGATGACGATGAGAAGGAGAAGCAGGAGGCGGATGCAGATGAGGATGGACTCAGCGACGATGCCGGTCTTGTTCGTGGTTCCGATGGCCCAGGGCCCCCGGCCCCTGACCCTGAACTCAGTAGCGATGGCTCTGCTGAACTTGGACTCAGCGACGATGCCGGTCTTGTTCCTGACCCCGAACTCAGCGATGTTGCGGCCCCTGACCCTGAACTCAGTAGCGATGGCTCTGCTGAGGCCAGCGGCGATACCGGTCTTCCTCCCCGTCCTCCTTCGCGTCCTCCAGCGCAAGACGCCGATGGCCCAGGGCTCCCAGCCCCTGACCCTGAACTCAGTAGCGATGACTCTACTGCGGCTAGCGACGATGCTGGGGATAGGGGCGACGCTCCGAATCTCCCTGTTAGGGAACAGCTGGGGCACGAGATGCGCGGGATAAGGGACGGTAGGCAGCCCGCTGAAGAGACCCCAGACGAGAAGGAGAGGCGTGAAGCTGCACAACGTATTTCCGAGGAGGAAGCAAAGAGAGGCCAGGGGCAGTCCGAGTTACAATCGTTCATTGCTCTTGTGGAGGACCAGGCCAGTGAAGTGCAGGAGATGGCACTCAAGCCCTCGACCACTTCGAAACAGAGAAAAGATGAGTTTGACAAGGCCCTGAGAAACGTGACGGAGGGGCTAGAAAGCAAACTGAGCGTGCTACTGAACAATGCGAGGACTGTGGGTGTCGATGAAGAAAAGCGCCAGGTGGAAGCGGATATGCTAGCTAGAGATCTTCGCGAGGCCGCGGCTCGCCGCAACCCTGAACGGGATCCGAAGGTGCCGGACAGTGTTGGACCAGAGGTCGAAGAAGTCCGAACTGAGACGGGACAGGAGGGAGGAGCAGGCGAGGAGATCATGGAAGAGATAGAAGGCCTGCCCGACAGTCAACATAATGCGAAAGAAATGGCGCGGAAAATGCAAAGTGCCTTCCAGGCATTCGAAAGGTACGGAGAAGCCCTGGGGGCTGACTCTGTTACCGACGACCAGATAGAAACAGCTTACGGCGTTTTGACAAAGAACCTCGATTCCCTCCTAGGTTCGACAGAGCCCGACGCTCCGGAGCAACCTGCCGCCCCGGTATCGGAAACAGACCCCGCTGATGGTTGTAGAGAGGTCGATCCGAATCAGGACGACATGGGGGATCCCGAAGTAGTCGCCAAGAGGAAAGTTTATGTCACGGGTTACTCAGTCGGAGGAGCCCTAGCTTCGCTCTTCACTCTCTACTACTCCGAAATCAAGTATGCGAGTCCCGAAGCTTGCGGGGTTATTCCGTACATTCCTGCCAACATACTGCCGCCGACCACGATTCTTGCCACGTACGGCGCCCCGCCCTGCGGCACCAACCATCGGAATGCATGGGATATGCAGTCCGTGAATCGGAAAATGCAAAACTACATCGATGGAGGAGCTGTCGTAATGAGACGATACGTGACCCAGGGGGATCCTATTCCTAGACTCGTCCCGGACGATACGGGAAGGCGAATAGGCTATACGCACATGGGGAATTGTTGTGGAACCAGTGTTGTTAGATGTCCCGGTACCTTGAACATTTTCGATGGTTTCTTCGAGACGCTCAGTAATGGCATCGCTGGGATCGCCTCTCAGCAAATGAAACGAGGTTTCCAACTATTCTCCACCAAGAAATATGATTTCCAAAACAACGAGATCGACGAATACGGATGTCGCTCATGGTTCATCGACAAAGTCGACGACCCGAGCAGGCTGAAGAAACCGGAACAACATGCGGACCAGTGTGGCATTCGCTTCTTTATTCCTCTCTTGGCGCTGCACCTCGGCGCCTCGGACGGCATAGCCCGGGAGCGCAGTGAAGAAATGGGTCCACGCCCTATCGCACGAAGGCAGGCCGATTGCTCCATATACCTGCCGTACGTCACGCCTGGTAGTGATGGCGCAGCGGGCGGCACCATCCGGCGTCTTCCTCTGTACTCGGGTGATTCTCCTAGTCCCGGGAACTACTGCGACTTTATGGTGGCGGCCACCGCGGCGCCTGATGTCCAGAGCGCGGACATGGATCGGGTCATCAACACCAAGTACTATGATGTGCTCCGGAGTTGGGGAAACATGGACAAGACTGGAATGGCGGAGTTGAAGACTAAAATCGCGAATGCGGTGTGGGGCGGGCCAATGGGGTCGGTCAGTTCGGGGTACCGCTACGAAAGCGTGTACGGCGCCGTGCTAGCGACGATAAACTTCGACCAGGTCCAAGGGTGTGCCTATGTGCAGGCGCCAAAGGGATGGAGTGGTGAGTCGGAACTGGCCCCCGGAGAGTCGGTTGCGGTCGCCCCCAGTACGACTCCTGCGCAGGTGAAAGCACAAAAGACTGAGAGCAGGCGATTGGGAACAGTGGGTGGTGTGAAGCGACGAACACGCGATAAACGGAAGAAACGCGGACGAAGAACCCGTCGTACCTAGAGAGAGAGTCGTAGGATGCACTGATTGAACATCATACGGCTTAGAGGTTGCTGTACACATCTCGAGGAGCTTTGTTCTGGGAAAAGTACTTGATCTGGTTATATACACGGAATCCGGACCGAACGAGCCAGCCAACCCAGAGTGGCAGTGTCAGGTACAGGACATCAAGAATGACGATCATCCAGAAGGCCCCTTCCTTGTAGAAACCCTGGGTTCTTAGCGTCTTGAGCGTGAGACCTTTGCTTCCGAATAGGAAGTACAGAATGAAGAGCCCGTACAAGAAGTAGTAGATGATATAGCGGTTGTAGGAGAGGCTGTCCCTCTCCTTGTCTTCGTAGTACACACGGCGGTCGTTGGTGAGGGTGATATCGCGCATTTCGTCCATCGCTTTGCGGAGGTTCTCATTCTCGTTTTCCCGGATCTGGAGCAGATCGTCCATCTTATTGGCATAGATCAGTCCGCTCCTATAGCTGTTCACCAGAGTGTGTAGTTTTTCCATGACCGCGGCACTCTCAACCAATGCCACGCCTTTCTTTTTCTCTGCTTCTTGTAGATAGTCGTAGAGCATCTTGTTCTGGTATGCAGCGTCGCCCGTGAACGCCTGGTCCGGTTTCCCGGGCCATTGCCAACCTGCGAGAGAAAGGTAGTTCTTCTCGGCGTTCTTGTACTCGTCGGGCAACTCTTTCATCTCGGTCTGGTACTTCGTCATAGCGTCTTTCCATTTCTGGATGTCGGCCGCCTTCTTACGATCGCCGGCCCCTTGCGCGATGTACGCGTTAGCATTGGCGATCGTGGCCTGCAATGCATCTATGCTGGTGCCTGCGGTGTCGAGGTTCTGAACTACAGCCTGCTTAACCTCGTTATCGTCGTTCAAGGTTTGGATTTTTTTGAGGCAATCAGGACTGATACATGACGGAAGCTTTCCCATTAATATTAGTCTACATTAATATTAATCGCTATCTCTCTTACGCAACCTTTGCATACTGCTCCTCATCTTGTGATGCGTATGGCCGCACCGTAGATGGCATGGGATGGCAGCCAGGCGGGGCCACGTATGACGTGCCTTCCATGGGGCGCATTACCTCGAAGGCCTCCGCCTGCTTCTGCGCGTCGGCAGCGGCGCGGCGATGGTGTGGTGCATTCTTATCGTGGTGTCCCTTACCTTCGACACACCTATTCTGCTTGTGGTCGTAGCTCATGCCCTTGCTACAACAGTTCGGCCCAATGCACTCGACCCCAAGGTCGGATGCCAGTGTATGCAAGTCGCTAGAGATGCGGTCTCCCATATCGCTCTTGTCCAGCTGTTCCTTGTCGTACTGGTACACAGTGGGCTTAACGTTGTTTGGATCGAAGTCCCAGTTGTACTCGTCGTAGTTCATGTTGTCTCTCGAGGAGAGGTCCCAAATTCTCCGGAATAAGAAGAATCCTCCGACGATGATGACTATCAGGGCCAGGGGACGCGTTATGTTTTCCCCGATGAACCCCTTCTTCCCGACGATGGCCAGGATGAGAAGAGGGACACAAATCATGATAATCATTTTCATGATTCCCGTGTGCGCCTGATACCTCTTGCCATAGTAGGTGTTAATGAGGGCCATTCGATTCTTGTTGTTCTTAGCCCCTCCCAGTGCATCGAGGTTGTTCCGTGCGTTCGTAAGCTCCTGCTCCACGACTCCGACCACGGTCAGCTGATCCACGAGGTCGGACCGCGTCTCGGAAACGTCCCTCTGTACGTTCGCGTAGATGTTCAGTAAAGTTTTGAAAAGCTCAGCTCTCTCGTTAGCGAGTCTGTGGATCTGGTTCATGAGTTGTTCGCTGTAAGCATCCGCGCCATTCTGTATAAAGACGCACTGTTGCCCCTTAATATGCGTGTTACCCAAGCTTGTTGTTACGGAGTTGGCAGCGTTGTAGTCGTCCACGCTGGCGAATGACCAGATCCCTCCGGGAGCTCGGGTCTGGGCGTCCGCGAGCCCTGGTCGCCCTCTATCGTCTGGAGGGCCGTATTCAAGATCGCCATCGGTATACTTCGATTGGTCTTCCCAGGAGCAGCATGGTGTCTGGTACTGAGTATGGTGGTCAGTCGTAAAAGGCCAGAACCCAGTCGTGGTCTTGTAATCGCCCGGACACATCTCGTTACGAGTCTCCTCGTGTGCGAGGAGCTTCTTTTGGGTGGCCTCTTCCTCTTTCTGAAGGGCCTCAATCCGCTGAACGAGCTGTTCTATGTTCTGATGAGTGCTGTCTACATTAGAACCGGACGGTGTGCTCATTATATATACTATCATAGAATATAAATATAGTGAGCTCAGTTTCGCGAGGCCCGTATTCCGCCGATCACCAGAGTGATCGCTAAAATGCTCCACAAGAGATAGTGGTAGTTGTCGCTCACGAGCTGGAGTTTAGTGTCTTCAGACCGCGCTCCCGCCTGCGTCAGTCCTTGCGATACCGCCCGAGTCTCCTTGTTCACCTTCTCGTAGTCCGACAAATCGGCCTTCATTTGGTCTAAACTGCTAGAGAGTTTGTTCTGTAGTGCGGTCTCATCATCGAGCAGGCCGTACATGGTGTTCTGTACCGTGGACTGGGTGTTCATCAACTGCTGGTTCTTAGCCTTAATTGCATCTTCGTGTTCAGCCATGATCTTAGCTATTCCGCACCCGTCGGTCGGAGGTTGGATCTGCTTCTTGCCGAGCAAACTAGACGCGGTGTCAATAAGTACGTTCTTAGGACACCCAGGGGCGGTGTTGCTAATGGAGGGGAGCCTCATCATCATGCTCGAGTCTTTGTCGTAGATCCGACCTCCCTTGGGCCAGTCGTCGTCTCCCAGGAGATAGCAGGACGCGGTGGTACTCTTCCCAGTAGTAGGGTCTCGGCCGGCCTTCGTGAATGTGTACCCTTTGCACGATTGACTGCTGTTGCACGCGGACTCGCATGAACTGAGAGTCGCAGCCTTGCTGTTCGACCCTCCAGCGTCAGTGCGGAAATTCCCAACACTCGAGTACGAAGTGGTATTCCAGTCCATTCCCGAGGTTCCTAGCGGAGCCTGCCCCTCGGGGTCCACGTAGTGGACGCCCCCAAGGAGGCTCTTATCAATCGGGCCAGCGGCCCCGGAACCGCCGCTGGATGCAGAGTAAGCGACCGAGTAGAGGTCCTGTTCGATTTGGGGGCCCGGCGCTTCTTCGAGCTTCTTCGAGACTACTAGTTGGCCAACTTTCGCATACTTACCAGTAGAAGGGTCGAAGCAATGGTCGTTCAGGCCCGGGCAATGATACGCCCCTGGTCGGGGGATGCCGTCCACCCACGTGGGCAGACCAGCCGCCTTGCACTGCGCATCGTACGAGCATGGCACTTTAGCGACGGCGGGCTGGAATTTCACCTGATCACCGGCGTCCACCGTCGTACTATAGCTAACCCCATCGTTCGTTGTCATTACCAGGGTGTTACCTTCCAATGTCTTTTCCTTGAGCCCGGGAGGAGGGTCGGATATTGTTATGGCCCCCAGCCCGGCTGCTCCATCAAGGTCTTGTCTGAAAGCCCCGTCGACGTTACTGTAGGTGGCCTGTGGATTCGTGACCTTGGTCCGCGCGGTTTTCCCCATCCCGTTTACATCTCTAAGCTGGGCGACCAGTACGTCCCCTTGCATCTCCGGCTGGGACCCCTCCACGATAGACTGCTGCCAGCTACCTCCTGGTAACGGCAGGTTCTGCGGGGTTTTATCGACCGCCGCTTTGAGCTTGTCGAATGTACTCTGCTCCGTGATTGGTGTGCAGGTGTATCCCGCAGCCGGATCAGACGCAGCGCCTCCCACGCTCGGGGCCTTTTTCGCGAGGGTGAACCCGACACCACCGTCGTCGAATGTGCGAGCCTGGCACATGGTGACACAGGCCTTAACGTCGGAGCCGGCGCACGTAATGCCGTCCGTGGAACCTACTGGCGCCGCGTGACCTAGACTGGATTTCGTCGCGGGCACATAGTCCTTTCCCACAGCAGTGCTTGCATCAGCCGCGATGGGATTGGGCACCGACTGCGCTATGTAGGAGTTGCTAGGAGGGTGCGTTTCTGGAGGTGCCTGTGCAAAAGCCTTCGACGCGCTGATCAAGTCACCGATGGCACCAACGTATTGGCCGGATTGCGTTTTCGCTTCGCCGCTGAGGCTAGTTCTTGTGGCCTTGTCTCGGAAGTTCTTATCGGCGATTGCCGTATGCGCCTTCTGGATGTTGGCCGTGGTGTCGAACCCTTCAATAAGGGTTTGATTAGCGTTCATGTTAAATGATGTGCCGCTCAGGGCACGCTGTCCGTGAAGTGTGTGCTCTACGGAAAACCCATTCGGGTCGATCAGACGATCAGCGCGCGCCTGGTGCTCCATCATCTTACCACGCTGTAAAGCGTTGAATTGCTGGCCCTGTGGAAAATTAATGCTAGGAGGGTCTTCGCGTTCGTTACTAAAGAGGCTGTCTAAGTAGTCGCCTAGAACCATATTATCTAATATAGGTAGATAAAAAAGTCCTCTAGAAATTGAAGAGTCCGTTAAGCCAGTGCCAGAACCCAGCGGCAGCCGCCTTTATCCAACCAGAAAAGTGGTAGATCATGAACAAGACCGACGCGATAAGAACCACCAGTTCCATCGCTCCCGACTCCTGCGACGTCTGAATGCGGAACAGGATGGCGACAACGATTATTGCGACTACGAAAAACACCATATACTGGATGTGCTGAGAGCGGTACTCAACTTTCAAATTGCTTTCGACACCTTGGGCTGTATCAAGCTCTTTGACGCTCTCATACAGTTGGTCACGTTCGGTGTTCAGTTCATTGATGAGTTTCTGCAGGCCGTTTACATTCATGCTGGCCAGCTCTTTGTCGCGGTCACTCTGGCGCACGGTCTCCATTAGCTTCGTCTGGAGAGCCTTTGCATGGGTTTCTAGCTCCTGGGATGCGGTCGCACCCCTCGCTCTCCATTCCAGAATGCGTTTCATCTTGTCCTCCTGCTCCTGGTTGACATCGGTAACGGCTTTCCCTGTAGCACAGTCACAGGTAGCGGCCGTGCTGGAATAGCAAGTCCCCTGCGTTGCAGCGTTTGACGAACAGCCAGTCGTGGACGGACTGCAGACGCCGGAAGGGTATGCGTTCGGCCCCGTGGCCGGCGTTCCGCAGGGGAGGCACTTGCAGTCAGTGGCCGTCGGACCGTCGATGGAAGGTACGCTCGCCATTATCTGCTTGTACGACTTGAGCGCATTCCTCATATGTGCCTCGTGCGACGTCAAGTCCAGAAGGTCCCTGCCCTTGATTCCAGCTACTTCGACTTCTGTGTCCAGATGCGTTGGCAGATCCATACTATACTATATGCAAACAATTTTTTGACTAGAGGTAGTGGCTATCTATCCAACTGGCAACACCGTAGACAGCAATGAGAGCTGCGATAAGTACCACGATCTGTGCGGCCCTTCCGGGCGCATTCATGCGAGCCGTGTGAATTACGATGCTCACCACGGTGACTGCTAAAAGAAACCAAACGATGTAATGCAACCAGTTCGATCGCATTCGAAGCCGAGCGTCCTGGTTGACTCCCGTAACTGTTTGGAAGTCGCGCTGCATACGCTCAATTTCTCTTCGATCGCTTCCGAGGCTGGTGGTGTGCTGGGCGAGTTGGGCTTTCTGGGCTTCCAGTTTCCGAGTCAGCTGCATGTCGGCCGTAACCAACTCATTGACCTCCTTGGTTAGGAGCTCTGTGAGGTGCGCGAGCTCTTCGTTCAGCTTGTAAAGCCGATGCCACTCGGCCGGTGGAACTCCGGCACCGCGGTCGCACTCGGTGCTCGTCGTCATCGCGCTCCCTGATGGGACGGCCTCGTACGCCGCATCGTCAAGCACCACGACGGGAACGTGGCATGATTCACTCTTTTTCTTCCACACGTGTGCAGGATACACGTGCTTCAGACCATCAATACTTATCCAGGCGTGCTCGTCGGATTTCCCTCGTCGCACGTTTTTTCCCGCGATTCCGCACGGCTCCCCCGGCGACATGGCTCTACCCTTCTGCAGTCTGTCTAGAACAGACTGCTTAACTTCGGCACGCTTTAACTTGTCGCAACTCTGGTCAAGCAGGGGCTTTGCATCCGGCGATTCACGCGGGTACTTGTGGGTGAAGCCGTAGTCGTTGACGTAGACGAAGCTCTGGTCGCCGTCGGTCGTCACGATCATGCCATTGTACGAGTCCAGTCCCTTGTGGTGGCGGCGGAGAAGCATTTCATTAATCTGATCGGACGTCCGCGCGTATTCACCCAATGTCTTATTAAACCTTTCTTCCAGAGAGGAAATCTTGTTTTTAGATTCAACGTGGCTCGCGTCCGTAGATTCCGCGGTGTTGAGCGTTTCCACGATAGATGAGACATCTGGAGATGTCGAGAGCTGCAGCTGCCTCAGGTGTGGTCTTAGTACCCGGACGTATTCATCTGTGTAGCCGAGCAGTTCCTGTCCTTGCTCCAGGTTCGCATCATCTTTGTTTCGGTTGCTGAATATACCCGTCGCGAACATTGTCTATACAATATGTCTAGAAAATGTCACCTAGATTACATACCAGGAATCATGCTAGTTACGCCCGGAAAGGTCCGGGTGGCCTGTTGTGCGAGTGCCTGAGTCTGGGTTTTGACAGCTTCCACGGAAACGTCTCTGGTCAAGAGTAGTATCGCGGCGAACCCTATCATTGAGAGGGCCAGAACCCAGTTTGCAACCAGGTCCTGGTCGTATAGTAGCTGTACGTCCGTTATCTGACCTTGGGCTCCCGCATCTAGGTTCAAAGCGCTGGAAAGCTTCTTAGTCAACTTCGCGTTTTCCAATTCGAGCTCGTTGATACGGACATCGACGCCGGATATTTTCTTCTCGACCCCGGCGATGTCACTGCCAAGATCGTTAGCCATGTTCGTGAAAGTGCTATCAATGTCCGCGATGTGCATTTTCGCCGTGTCGCACGTGTCTTTGTCCGCCCCCATCGCTCGGAAGCGGGAACAATCCAGAGCCCGTTGTTCGAGGTACACGGCGTACTGCTGACCGAGTGAAGTGATCTGGGCGTCGTAGTCATCGGGCGAACGACCGGTTGTTAACTCCCAGTCACACTCGGGCTTCGCGCGGCATCCGAGCGGGTCGCTATTGAAACTGGCGCAACCGACCGCGTTAGTCATACCTGTCGCATAAGGCCATGTGCCGGTAGGATTGAGAGCCGTGCAGGAACCAGGAGATGCAGCGGATTTACTCATATTATATACTACGAAGAACAAATTCTGTAGAACGGGGCTAGTATTCCGGTTTTGCTAGGGCGCGTGACCTCGCACATATCTCCGGGGCGAAGGCCGATCATCTGGGAGACTGGACTGAAGCGCGATATGTCGGGGACCTCAGAATCGCGCGTAATGTTGAACTTCTGTCTTACCGCCTCTGTCTCCTGCCCCGAGAGCTTGCGGTGGGGAGGGACTAGTTCATGTTGTAGGATGTTGAATTGCAGCCGACTCAGAGGGATGACTGTCACGAAGTACCCTTCTTGCTCCCAGATGTTCCGTAGGATCTTGACAAGGGAGTCATTGGGCTCGTCCTTCACGATGATCATGAGGTCATCGCTCTTCTTGAGGACCTGGTCAACTTGGAACAATTCCTCGATGTACTCGTGAACGTTGTTCTGACGGAGGCCCTTCGCTAAATGGTATTTGACGTACACCTTCTGCTCAGGATCATCGCGCACGACGAGCATGTCCAGCTGCTTCGTCGCGGCCATCGTGTTGACCTCGTTCATACTGGACCCAGCATAAGGTCCGGTGTCGAACCCACGATCCCCCAGGATGTCCAACAGGTTCTGGCGTGATTTGTAGATAGCGCGCGTGCTTCCGGTTGTGGTCTCCGGCATATCTATTATACGTCAGGATTTTTAATTCGGTTCAATTTTATGTATTTATGGTTTTGATAGAATCCGCTCCCCCTCCGGCGCTTTCTGTGGCGGGAGGAGGAATGGTGGTCAGGGTCGGGGCAGCCTTCTCAGTGGACCCCGCCCCACCGTTCACATTGTAGAGCGTCGCTCCTCCGCTAGTTTTGGCTGTCGCGAGTGCGCTTGTGTCCGCATTCTGCGAGGTGTCCACGACCTCGATTATGTCTTTCACTTCTTCGGCTGGGTCCACCTCGCGTAGGCCAAGCGGCTTATCGCGTTTGACCCCGTCCGCATCTTGTGCAGCATAGGACGGAGAGTCAGGCGCGTAGGCTGGAGACGTGGGGACGTACTGGGGCGAGGCGGACGCCGAGTCGCGAGCGTAGGCCGGGGACGTGGGGACGTACTGGGGCGAGTCAGGAGGGATTTGGACTAGTGTGCCCGAGGGACTCGGTTGTATAACAATGGCTGGGACTCGCGGAGGCGCCGGAGGTACCGTTCGGGGCGGAGGAGGTCGTGGGGCCGGACGAGCGACCGGGGGAAGCTCAATATCCTGCGCAGCAGTCGGGCCGGCTTCCTTCAGTTGCTTTATTACGCGCTCCCAGTTGTTGGGACCCTGGTCTTGTCTCAGTCCAGCGATCACAATTAGCGGTGGCATATTGGCGCCATCCGGATAGTAGAGATCTCCTGGCACCCACCCCGGAGGGTAGGCGTCGGGCGGATCACCATCGTAATCCTCGGTATACCACTTCGAAGTGGTCTCGCCAGTCGGACCAACAATGACGGAAGCCCATTCGTCCCCGTCCATGTCTCCGGCAACCCTGTACCACCCTAGAGAAGCGGGATCTTGCATGACATCGGGTGACACCACCACTGGTTGAGTTTCGCGTGCAGGTGGAGGAGCGGCGTACATGGCTGGTGGAGGCTCGGCTCGGTAGTCTGGGCCCGCGGGCTTGGCAGGCTTCGCTTTGCTCTTCGGCTGTGCTCCGGGAGTCGCCTTGAGCAACTTCTGAATTTCGGGCTCCGGTTTAGCTGCTGCTTCCTCTTCGCGCGTTATTTCTATGGCTTCTTTTACTCCAGCGTCGTTTCCCAGTAAATTGCCAATGTTGCCTGAAAAGGACATGCTCGACAGTTGATCGATATTGTCCTCGGTTATAAGCCGCAGTTGCACATTCATTGTCTGGAGCTCTTGGATTAGTAGTTTGAGAGCGTACGGAATTCGAATGACACTGAAGGATCTTCCGAACCTCGATATGTTCTCGATATTCATGCCGTCATCGAGGGTTCCAGTGAACCGCAAAGGCCCGTCCGCATATGGGCTGAGGAACAGGTTGTAGCTTGTGTTGTAGACAGCTGTCATCCCCGTCTTATTGCACACAGCCATATAATACTCATCGCCTCTCACCAGCATTGATTCCTGGAGGAACTTAGCTGCTCCATGTGCTATGACCCCATCTCGTTCCATCTCTCCTATTCGAAGTCCTCCGTCGTTTGCACGTCCTTGCACAGTTTGGCGCGTAAGGACTGTTCTTGGACCCCGCGCTCTGTAGTTTATCTTGTCCTTCACCATGTGTTTAAGCCGCATGTAGTAGGTTGGTCCGATGAAGATCTGCGCGTCCATTTGCTCCCCGGACTGCCCATTGTACAGGATTTGGTTACCGGATGAGTGGTATCCCTGCTGAGTCAGCATCTTGCCGAAGAAGGTCGACTTCTCGCCTTTATTCATGAATGCGGTACAATCTCCAAACCCTCCGTATAGAGCGCACGTCTTTCCCATGAGGGTCTCGACCAACTGACCGATGGTCATGCGGGATGGCAATGCGTGAGGGTTCACGATAATGTCAGGTCTTATTCCGTCGTCGCCGTACGGCATATCCGCTTCTGGAATGACGAGTCCGATCGTGCCCTTCTGTCCGCAGCGCGAACAAAACTTGTCCCCTATTGCCGGAACACGCTCGTCCCTGACGCGTATTTTGGCCAGACGGAAGCCCAACTCGCCTTCCGTGATGAAAGTCTTATCTACGTACCCGAGCTGCCCCTTCTTGGGAAAGACGGATGCATCCACCGAAGTGTCGGGGCGTGCTAGGTTGGTCATGACCTTGCCTATGAGAACTTTCTTGTCGTCCAGGAGGGTCCCTTCCTTTATCATCCCGTATTTGTCGAGATGCGAGTAGTCGAAGCCGGGCTTGAGCCCGGTGACATTCTCGTCCTCGATGTTGGCGAAATGTGAGTCTACCTGGGAGTTTCCGACCTTGGAACTGTCTTCCCTGGCCTCGTAGGAATTGTAGTAGGTCGTGCGGAATAGTCCCCTCTTCAGAGAGCCCTCGTTGAACAGAATGGAATCCTCAACGTTGTAGCCTCCGTAACATGCAATAGCGACGACAACGTTTTCGCCGTATGGATGTTGCTCTTTGTTTATCTTCTCCAAGTAGCGGCTCTTAACCAGTGGAGTCTGTCCGTAGTTCAGAACAACACCCATTTTGTCGATTCGCGTCTGGAAATTCGAGTGGTATAAGGAAACTGCCTGGCGCATCTGCCCGCAAGCGAACAGGTCGCGCGGTAGCTGGTTGTTCTCGGGAAAGACTACTTGGTTCCCCATAACTCCTAGGATAAGCGACGGATGAATCTCAATATGAGTGTATGGTTTCCTCGAGAGATCGCTCGAGTCGGTGGCTACCAGGGCTCCCTCTTCCTCGGCCGTGTCGATGTATTCAATAGTCGCTCGAGAGGCTTCGAGAGCTTCGAGGGACTTTATGCCGTACAGTTCCTGGGGAGCGTCATAGAGCCGGCAGGACTCCACTGAGAAGTTCGGGTCCTTCTTGGTAGCGAACCCTGCTACGAGTTGGTCCCATGTGAAGCTATTGGACTCTATCTTGTCGATAATTGCCTGGTTCTGGTAGCTAGGTATGCCCTGGTCTATATAGAATATGGGTCTGCAGAGGCGTCCGGAATCTGTGCACATCTGGATTTCTCCCGCGGCTATGTTCCAGCGAACGCTGGTATAGACGGGAAGGAGGGCGCTTCGTCGGTATTTCCTCATGAGAGCTACGGCTTCCACCGGTCTCCGGATTGTCCCAACCCAGGCTCCGTTGACTAGAATTTTCGTCGAGTTTGCGATGGTGTCAATCGTCGTCTCGGATAGCAGCTTCATACCTACGATCTCTCTCAGCCACTCGATTAACGGCCGTCCCGAACAGCCCCGTGTTATCTTCGCGGCTATAGACATGTGCTTGTGGAGGCCCACATTGCCACCGTCGGGAGTGTCGACCGGGTCGATGATGCCCCATTGCGAGCTATGAAGAAGCCTCGGCCCGATGACCTTCGCGCTCGCCTCGAGAGGAAGGTTAATCTTCCGCAGTTGAGAGAGAGCCGAGTTGTAGCTAAGACGGTTGAGGTCTTGTACGATACCCGCCCTTTTGGTGTGGGGTTCCGACCCCCAGTCGCCTTTAAAAGCCTTTCGGAACCCTTTTTCAACCAGTCTCTCTGAGAAGAACTCCCGGTAGTTCGCTTCGATAAGGGAAGTAAAGTTGTTCTGGTATATTCCTTGCTTGTAGTAGTACTCTTTGTCGATCTTCTGGTATATGTTGCGCTGTTGTAGACTGTAGTACTCGTTGAACAGATCGTATAGCAGGGTGCCGGGAAGCTCGACGCGTTTGAACGCAAAGCTGTCGCGGTCTGTCGGCTTCATTTCCTTGGTGAACACACGGAGCAGCTCCTTCGTCATATGTCCCAAGAAGAACGCCTTGTCTTGGAAATTCATCTCCCCGACATGTGGCAGTAAGTAGTTGGTCAAGATTTCGAGTGCATGTGGAACAGTTTTCCCTTTCGTGAACGTGGCTATGTATTTCAAGGCCATCTCTTGATTGAATATTTTGCCGGCGTCGTGAACGCTAGGAATGAAAAGGTCGATGTACGTACTGTATCTCTCCATGTCAAGAAGGCAGTAGCGAATTATCTCTTCGTCGGACTCGATACCGAGCGCCCGCATCAGAATAAAGAGCGGAATAGGCTTACGAACGTTAGGCACTATTGCGACTACCTGGTTGTTAGTGAGTGACGGTGTAGGGGCGACGATGGAGAGTCTCATGGTTCTGACCGGCTTCGAGGCGTCTTCCGAAACGGAACGCACGGCTGCGGAGTGACTGTACAGTTCGTTGCCTTTGTCACGTATGTAGACCATGTTATCTGCGAACTTCTCCTGGGATATCACACACTTCTCCTTTCCATCGATTATGAAATACCCTCCGTAGTCATTTCGGCACTCGCCCAGCTCGAAGCGGACTCGAGGCGTAAGCCCTCTGAGTATGCACAGATCGGACATGAGCATTATAGGGAAGCGACCGAGGAACACGCGCTCTAGAACGGTGGTGTACGTGGGCTCCTCTTGACGCGCGACGCCCTCGGGTATCTCACCTTCGTCGGGAGCGATGAAAAACTCAACTTCTACATCGTAATGGACTGTTATTCCGTAAGTCATGTTGCGCAGCCTGGCCTCATTGGGGTACATAAAGTGATCGCGTTCATCATCGTATATGACGGGCTTTCCATAGTAGATCCTGCTCCCATCTCTCCCACCGAGGTAGAGGTTGCACCTCCTGCGAAACTGATGAGACGCGGTATCCTGCATTTTCATGATTCTTATCGGGTTCTTCTCTCTGAAGATTCTCTTAAGTCCGTCCTCGAAGAAATCGTTATAAGAGTCCAGATGATGAGCAACAAAGCTGTCTGGGTTATCAGTGAAATACTTGTCGATGATTCGGCCTATGACTGGATCGCTCATATACTATACCCGGAGCATTTTTTTTAGACCTTCTCTTCGATTAACTAGATATTTGCCAAGTAGAGCCAATATCTAATGAGCTTTGTGGATAACTCCCTGGTTCAGAATAAAGAGACCGATCAGGATAAACCCGAGGACGAAAGGGAGCAGGAGAATGAACCAGGAGAGATTCTTGTACCCTGCCTGGCAGATCGAGTTCAGGACGAATGTCCAGAACATGATGTATAAGCCGTGCACGAGAAGCACTATACCGGTGCTGGACACGTCGCACGCGAAGTTCCCGGCGCAGTATTCCGTGGTGTTCCCGGCATTCTGCAGCATTATCATCACCAAGGAGATGACCGACATCACTAAATAGACATATGCCGGTGTGCATAGCGACTTGACGTAGGATTGAAGGGACATCTATGATATAGCTCTAGAAAAAAGTGTTAGTTTGTGCTGAGCTGAGCCACGGCCTCCCCTGCGAACTGGTTGATTGACGGCACATCAGGGGGAATGCCCCCGATATAGTCGTAGTTCTTGTCAATTGGCTGATGAGTAGGATCCGGGTTGTTCGATGCCGGCGCTTTAAG
>Ga0163180_10000809_pt1 | contig 17897 bp, 12 predicted proteins | sample AtlANTMetagenome_2_FD_109647 | JGI IMG/M metagenome (GOLD analysis project Ga0163180, IMG submission 109647) | Marine eukaryotic phytoplankton communities from the Atlantic Ocean - Atlantic ANT 4 Metagenome | ecosystem: Environmental > Aquatic > Marine > Oceanic | place: North Atlantic Ocean...
GGGTTTTAGACTTACAAAAGAAATAGTCTTGTGAAGGCCTCATGGAAGCACTACACAAAAAAAAAATGCGTTCACCGCTGTCATCGAGGAGGAGCGCGAAGGCGGCGAAAGAACAACGTTCTTTGCCTCCCGACGATGCGTCGCCGCAACAAAATGGGGTGGATGCGACGAAGCAAAAACCTCTCTCTTCGATCGAACTGAAGTATCTGGACTACCTGAAACGCGAGTTAAAAGTAGACGTCAACGGCTGCGCGATTGGATACTTTTTGGACGACAAAAATGTCATCGGAAGTGGCGGCAGCGCGTCGTCGAGATACTACAGGGGATGCGTGGCAACGGAGGATATTAAATCGGGGGCGATCGTTGTGTCCGTGCCGGACGACTCGGTTCTCTTGGCAGAAAAAACGAGCGCCTGCGCGTCGGCGGTCGTGGCGTTAAATTTAAGGGATTGTCAAAAGGTTGTTACAGAAGAGACCGACACGGATGTAGAAGAACAAGAACAAGAACGAGAACGAGAAGAAGATAGAACGGATAACGGCAAACCGAGGTTACAACGAGAAGCTTTAATTATCGCTGTGACGTGCGAATTAGCGTTAGGCAACGACTCCTATTATTATCCGTATTTGGCGACGATGCCGAGAGTCAAGAAATTTTCCGATTGTTTACTCTCTTGGACGGAAGCACAGAAGGAACGGTTGAGAGGGACGGATTGTTGGACGAGATTTAAATCGTACGCCGATGAAGAGAGTGTAGAAGTACCCTCGTTAACTCAGTTGCACTTTGAGGAGGTGGCGAGGCCATTTTTTGAGGCCATCGCGAACGGCAAAGGGAAGGTTTCGAAAGCGTTGAGAGAGGCTATTGGGCAACTATTGATGAACGAGAAGAAGAATAAAGAGAGAGAGATTAACGTGGAGATGGCAATTCTGAGTGATAGCGATGGTGACGATGACGACGACGACGACGACGACGACGACATTTACGGGAACTTGAACGGTAGTAAAAAACTAAAAATGAAGAACAAATATGCGAGCGGCGCGGATGAAGAAGACATCTCGTCTCCGAAACCGTCCGCCAACGCAGAGGGAGCGTCCCAAAGTCAATCTCTCGCGCGTTTATATCGAGATGCGGTGAACATAGTCGCCTCATATTCATTTACATTGGGTGAAGATGAAACGGAAACGCAAGCGTTAGTACCGTTTTGGGACATGCTAAACCACACACATCCTGTGTTCGCCTCAGTGAAACTCTCCCACGATGCCTCGACGAAACGCTTGAACATGATTGCCGTTCGCGACATTCGCAAAGGTGACGAAATCTTGAACACGTACGGTGAATTATCCGACGGCGAATTATTGCGTCGTTATGGGTTCTTACCAACCTCTAGCCGCAACCCGCACAATTCGATTACGATATCTTTCAAAGAGCTCTTCACGGCGTGCGATAAAGTCTACGGATTCGAAAATCCTCGATTGGTCCGCAAGAAAGTCTTAAAGTTAACGAACGAAAATTGGAGGAGTCGATTCGAGGTGTACCCGAACGGTCGACCGTCGAGAAAGTTGATTGCAATCGCCGATGCCATATTCTCGGTAGAAGATGATGATGACGAAGAAGATGAAGCGTTCGAGCTCGAAAAGAAAGACACCCGCGCCAAAGAAATCACCGAAGCCTTAAACTTCGTCGCTATCCGCGCTCTTACCCCCGGCAATCGCTACCCGACCGCTCGGCGCGAAGCCTCCAAATCTATCCAGATGTTACTCGACGCCGACTCGAGAGCCAAGCGGAGCGAAGTCAACTTTCTCGAGAACCACGTCGATCGAAGACGCATCAAGATGGCTTTACGAGTTCGATTGAGCGAACTGAAAACGTTTTCCATGATGAGGAAATGGTTGAGAATGGGTAAGTTGAGGAAGTGGTTGTTTTAGCGTGATGATATCCAAAGTTCTTGTAGTCGCGTCAGAGATATCAGTCATCCCCCCACCCCATTTTTTTATCCTTGTTTCTCTTTGAGCTCTTTCTCTGTCGTCACATTTTCATCTCCCATCAGTGCCATGGCCTCAAAAATGCTTCCGAAGTGAGGCCTCAACACGCAAACGCGCGAGCAGCCGAAAACAAAATGTCCTCCGCTTTGGAGTCGTCATCGATCGAAGGCGAGGATGGCGTCGGAGAAGATCGAATCGGCGAGACCGTCGAACTCGCATCGCCATCGTCTTCTTCGGGGGCGCGAGAAAAATCGAACGCATCCGAAGAAAAGAATCGAGTCCTCCTCGACGCCATCTCCGACGAGACTTCATCCACGATACACGTGCCGTGCCACACGTACATTTTCTACGCGTACGACAAAATCGTGTCCTTTGCCGCACGGGTCGTGAGTACGTGGGAACCCGACTCGAGATTGATCGGCGAGAACACCGAGGTACCAACAGAACGAGCGCGAAAGAGAGGCGCGACATGTTTAGCCGCCGCGTTGATTTCGATGATCGCGTGCGGATTGATGTTCTATAGAGTGTCTTTGAATGGAGGACGCTTGATGGAAGGAGGAATGTACGGATACGAATCTGAATCGTCGTCGAGCGACGGCGGTGCGTCTGGTTGGTTGGAGCAAGCGAAGGCATTTTTGAGCAACGCGACCGGGGTAGAGGCTTTGTTAGGGACGACGGATAACGAGCACATGTTTCCGAAGATATTGGAGGAGATACACGAAGATGCATCCGCGTGCGATGCGAGAATTCGAGCGGCGCAAGTTCCATATTTTTATAATCGACACTGCGCGTACCTGGGACGGTTAACGTCTGCCAACGCCGGAGAGGAGCGAAGAGATGCCTTGTTTGAACATTTAGCCAGAGATTTAGAGAGTCGATTCGCGAGGAATTACATCACTTTTCTCTCGGAGACTAATCTATATCACTTGCGAGGGATGGGGAAGAGCGATTGGGGGGTGGATGAAGACGCGGAGGAGAAATTAGGTATGTTCCCCTCGATGTTGCGAGAAGCTTTGGAGGAAGACGAGGAGAAGGAAGCTTTAGGGATACTCGCAGAGGAAAGCGCAGAAGAGAAGATTGAAGAGGCAGTGGTGGATACGTTGGCAAATAGCGAGGAGATGAGCGACGTCGTAAAAGATGAGGAAACATCGGAAGGACGAGAGAATAGAGTGAGCAGAAGAGCGTTGCTCGGTAGAAAAAGCAAACACGCGCGATCCCGCATATCGAAACATTCCGCCCATTTAAGGGACCTTGTTCGCATCGGGAACAATAACCATCTCGTCACATTAGCGATTGGAGCGAAAGAAGCACCATTCGCGTTAGCCGTCGCGCGAGCGTTACGGAAAAATGCCGTCCCAGGCGTGGCGAGGATATTCGAAGGATCGCCGGAACAATTCTTCGCGTTGGAGCAAATGAAATTAGCTTTGCCGAACGTGAAGGATGCAAAACGATTGCGATTAGTCTCGAGTTTTGTCGGGAAGGCTAGGAAAACGAAGCAAGTGAGCAAAAAAGAAGTGTTTGGTTCAATAGGTGAAGCCGATTGGGGTAGAACGCAATATTTTGGTTCCGGTCTAGACGAAGAAGCAAGGCGAAAAGGCACGAAGATTGAGCTGTTGCAACTGTCACCCCGAGAGGCGATGATGGGTGGGATTCCGATAATCTTATCCGCTGCGGATGAGTTGCAGAGCGGTGTTCTCGATGGTTTGAGCGCGACTGGTGCGTTAAGTGATGGTATGCCATCGGTGATTATCATGCGCGCACACGCGTTAGGATTTGCCCCGGAGTTTAGCCTAAGATTTCCATATTTCGTGTATGCCATCGCTCCCGGTACGCAACCGGACGACGAAGGGAATAAAGACGAACCAGAATCGATAGAATTGTTTCGAGTGGATCATTTAGTGTGGTCGAAAGAACTTGCGAACGTGGCCAAGAAAAGGCGCGTTCTATTGGTCGCGTTTGCCAAAGATCGATTCGAACCGTTTCGGAAGTGGGCGAACGAAAGAGGTTTGTTTGCGTGTGGTGATTGCGACACGGGAAAGTGCTCGGTAGAAACCACGAGAAGAGAAGAAGACTCGAAATGTGCCGAACTGGAAAGTCAAAAAGGCATGGACCAATGGGCCGAAGAGTTGAAGCAGTTGGTCAAAATGCGCGAAATAGGCTTTTGACGCTGAGAAACACGTGAGAAGAAGCTCGTTTTTGTTTCGCGTGTAATGCTGTAGTAGTTTATTTTTACATACGTATGTAAGTAGGTAGTTATTAGAAATCATCGATTGAAATCATCGGCGGATCTACGCAGGTGAACTTCCCACTCATCCCGTACGCGCCTTCTCTCCGAACGATCCAAATCTTTGCAATCGCTTCAACGTTTATCGTCCCTTTTACGCGCACGAATTCTTCTTCAATATTCTCTTCGTTCTCTTCCTCTCCACTGTCTTCCTCTCTTTCTTTCTTATTATTACTTTCGTTCACCTTCGCGACGTTCTTCGCATCGCCTTCGTCTTCTTCACCGCTGGTACTCACATTCACACGTTTATTCCTATACTCGTCCAAAAAAATCTCCACGTCTCCACTCAACCGCTCCGTTTTCAACTGCAGGATATAAAAATACCCTTCTTCGTCTCGATGACACTCGTTTAATTTTTTCTTCACCGCTCTCAGCGACGAACAGGCTTCCGTGCTCCCAATCTGTGCAAACTCTTTGGAAATGTACGTTCTCTTGTGCCGTCGCGTACCCTCGCTCGTTATTTTCGACGACGACGCGTCTGCGTTCTCCGTCAGCGGCAGCTGCGAGTGGAAATACTGCGCCTGGCACGCGTGATACAACGCCGTCCCTTCTTCCTCTTCCACGTGCAGTCTCACCAGTGCATCTGGATCTGATTCCTCCTCCCCGTGCGCCGCTCGACAACAGTCTTCCGTGCTTGGCGCAGAATACACCCCAGGCCACGTGCAATACCGCCGATACAGCTCGTCGTCACACAAACCGACGAGATCGGACGAGTCCAATCGCTGCATCGTTTGGACTTTTGTTGTTGTTGGACGCGCTCCGTTTCGAATGGAAACGCATCGTCCAAATTCGCACGTTTTTCAACTCCTTTTTTTTTTTCAGAAAAAAAAACAAAAGCGTTATTTTCTTCTTCTCGATGGTTGCATAAAACACGTCCATGCAAACACGCCTCGATGGCCGGCGGTGTTCCTTTCGCCGCTCTCGGGCCAAAAACCAGCGGCACACCAGCGCTCTTTTCTTTTCCGCCGAGCACCACATCATCCCAACATCTTCAAACACCTCGTCTCCGAGTGAATCTGATTGCACTTCCTACAGCAAAACCGCATCCCGCATCGAGAACACGTGTACGGACTCGGGAACCCGCACACCGAGCAAAACTTTCGAGGCGCGCCGCTGCTCGGCGGTCCAGCCGCGATGGTCGTGTACGTCGGTATTCCTACCGGAGCTTCGTCCAGCGCGTTCGCTTCTAAGAGTTGGTTGAACGTTCGCATCGTTTTTGCGGATGCCCCTCCTCCTCCTCCTTTGTTCGACTCTCGATCTCGCGTCTTCGCTCTTCCTTTTCCAAAGCCGCCGCCTTTCTTCGACGACGTCTTTTTCTTCGCGACGATTTTCGTCATCGCGCCGTCCAATTTCGGTTCTTCCACCACGAATTCCTCGTCGTCGTCGCCGCCGTTATTCGCCTCGTCATCGTCTGGGAGCGCGTCTCTTTCGAGCGCGTCTAGCCGCGCGCGCGTCGCGGCTTCGCGTCCGGCGCCGTCCACCTTCCTCAGCGCCTGCGAGACGTGCCGCTGGCGAGACGACTTCAATCTTTGCTCTCCCGCTCCCGATGATGGGGCCCCATCGCCGCTCTGCATCATCATCGTCGTCCTCCTCCTCCTCCTCCTCCTCCCGGGCGGCTCTCTGAACACAAAAGAGAGGGCCCCTCCAAAGTACTGGTGGTTTAAAAAAAAGCCGCCAAAAAGCGACGGGATGCTTTTCTGGAGAAGAACGAAAGCGTGTGCTTTTCAAACCGTCGTCACAAGAAGAAGAGTCGAAAAGAGTGATGTCATTTCCAAAAAGCAATCGAAGAAAAGTATAACAACATATACGAAAGAAAAAGGAGCGAACGCTTGATGATACTACGGCGGCGGCGTGCTCTTTTTGAGACTCGAATACTGGCAGCAGCTTTCAATACTACGACGACATCAAAACTCGTGGGCTATCACGGCACGGCGACTAATATGCTTCCAGTAATTTCCTCTACTTTCGTCCTAAACACTTCGATCGGTTTCTTCTCCTTTTCCAACGCCTTCCCGAGCACGGGTATATCTTTCCCGGGCAATTTTGGACACCACTCCCCTTCTACCTCTCCGCTCTTCATATCGAATGCCGTCTGGTGGGCTGGGCACACGATACACGGCGCTTTCGAACCTTCCGCCTTCGATTCTACCAATCCGGCACTCAACAGAGCCGTTTTCCCTTGCATCGAAATGCCGAGGTGCGGGCACGCGTTCGAGACGCAGTACACCTCGTCCATGAAATATTGCAATAAGACTTTCTTCCCGTTCACTTCGACGACTCGCCGTTCTTTCTCGCTGTTTTTCAGTTCCGCGACGGTGATTCCAGTTGGATAGTACTCTTTTTCCTTCGCGGTATCGTCGTCGTCTTTCTTCCTCTCTTTGCTTCCGTTTGCGCTTGCGCTCGCCGAAGAAGCGCTCTTTTCTCCTCCTGCGCCTTTCTTATTCACGTTCCTCATCCTCGCCGTCCACACCGTCTCTCCGAGCCCTTGTTCTGCTCTCGTCATCGCCGTTTCTCTCTCTTTCGCTTCTTTCCATATTCTTTTCAGTCGTTTCGCTCGTCCTCTCAGTTCTTCTCTCCACAGTAAGCTGCCGACGATCATCACGCACACGTCGCTCGCCGCCGCCAAGATCGGGCTTTCCAAAGACGATGATTCTTGCAGAATGTAGACCAACTGCGCGGCCGCGACGGAGGAGGAGATGGCGTACGCCGCGAGTCTCGGCCGGCGCAGAGGGACGGCTTTTCGCTCGGCTTCGATGATGAATTGCGGAACGCCCTCGGCGCCGACGACGGTTTCGTCCGTCGATGAGGACGGGGTGAACACGTCGAACGGATGATGATGTCGTTCTTCTTCTTCCGAATCCGGTGTCGTCTGTGTCGCGCGCGTTTTGAGCGCAATAATTCTTCCTTTTTTATTCGCTCCGTCGCTCGCCGCAAAACGACGACGACGACGACGACGACTTCGTCGACAGCAATATTCCCCACTAGAAATGGAACAACACCGCCGATGCTTCGCTCCCACGACGACGGGACACCGCGCGGTCCTCGAAGAAGAGGACGTTGACGCGTTGTACATCGATGAAAAAGATTCTTTTTGTGAAGACGTAAAAATTCATTAAAAAAAAGAGAAAGAAGCGAGAAAGCGGACGCGACGACGGCATCGACTGCTACGACTGGGACTCTTGAAACGTACAAACGAAGTACGAGTACACTAGATTTTTTGCTATAGCGCTATGCGTGACTAAATATTAGTGTGGTATTCTCTCATCCTTCCTCTTGTTTCAATCGGTCGAGCAAGACGTCGCTTCTCTTTTCCGGTTTCGGGACGTTTAAAGAAGAGAGCGTTCGTAAACCATCCGATGGGGAGTTCTTAACGTCCAATCCGTGGACGTACCTGCTACCCCACAACTTTTCCGCGAACTCACCTTGCGCGCTTCTCTCGATATTTAATCGACCGACCGCTTCATCCACTCGCATCGGACAAATGTCGTTCCCGCAACAGGCTCGAGTGATAGGATACCAGTAGTTGTTGCCGTAGGTGCGACCGTCGCCTCGTTTTTGCCTTTCATAGGCTTTCAACATAGAACCTTCGAAACCAAGTTCGAGCATTTCGTCGACGGTCCTTTTCAAGTGGGTGGCGTGTTCCTTTCTGGTCATTTCGTAGACATTGTGGACGTCGTCTGCGGTCATTTTCTGGATTTTGTGTAAAAACGGTTCCACGCCTCTCGGCCAATCGAAACCGATGAAATGGTCTTTGGCATGGCATCGATAGTCCAAGCCGACGAGTGGAGCCGAGCGTTCGCCTGCGGGTTGTGGACACGGCAATGGAGTGTTGCCACAACACACCGCATTGTATCCGATCCGGTAGACTTCAAATTTTTGCCCGCCCGGAAGTAACAAGGAATTCGTTGGACCGAAACAGCCTTCGGAATCGATGAGCGTGATGTCGCCTTCTTCGGTGACGAAAACGTTTTGACCGTGTCTATCTTGCTCGGAGAAAAGCAAATCGAAGGTAGCGGCTTTGATTATTTGTTCGTGTTTGATTTTTTTGAACATATCCACGGTGTTTTGGGCAACTGAGCCTCCGTAAACAGCTTCGATGGAGTAGCCTTTCGCAACCTCATAAAATTGCGAGCGCACGTCAATTTTTCGGCCCTGAACAGCGTATCCATCCCACGGTAAAAAGGATTTCACGGACCCAGTCCACGTTCGAGGGACGACGTCAGTTAAATTCGCGTCTATGGTTAACTTATCGAGCGCGTTGAGGAACCTGTAGTTACACTCACCGTGCGCATAAACGCCGCCTTTAGCTGGACACTTGGTATTTTTCGATTGCGTCTCTTCGTTGCACCTCAACGGATGCTGCGCGGCGGTTTCCGGGTGTTGCTTGTACCCACCAAAATCGCACCAGGACTTTATAATCACGTTTCCGTGTTCTTTCGTGTACCCTCTCACGACGGCTGCTCCGGAAGCGCCAGGAAACATCTTCACTTTCTTCCCGTGCAAATTTTGATTCGATTCCAACCGCGATAAGACGACGTTACACCCGAAGCATTTTTTACAATGGATTTTTCCATCTCTCGTCGACCCACTTTCCTTCGCTTTTGCTGCCATGGTTGTATCTACAAATTCCGGCGGCTCGTCCACCGAGCACATCTCGCACGTGTCGCAGGTGTCGTACGTTCCGTACAGCACCGTACCTTCCGGTAAACCGCTCTCGTCGACAATCACATTTTCTCCTTTCCTAGCTTCCTCGACTACCGCTAACTTCCTCTCCTTCTCTTTCCTCTCCGACTCTAGCGACTCTAACTTTTTCCTCGTCTCCTTCTCGTTTACCTTCTCTTCATTCACCCCTTCCTTCCCCTCCGTCTTCTCCGTTTCTCTACTCGCGGCGGCGCCGGAACCGCTCGACTCTTTTTTCTCCCAAGACTTCTTCGATGCCTCCGTCTCGTCAAACGCTATGAAATTTTCCATCGCTCTTAAAATCTCCTCTTTCTTCTTCTCTGGAATCTTCTCGAAGAGTTTTACTGCCGCTTTCGTGTCGTCTTCTAAACGTTTTTCCTCGTCTTTCGAACGCTGCTCCGAATTCTTTTCGTTCTTTTCCGAGGACTTTTGCAGCAGATTGTCGATCGCATCGCGCTTCTCCTCTTCGCCAATCTTCGCGCGATGTTCCCATCTGTCCACCCACCCAGATTTCGTCTCCAATCGCTCTTTTCGTCCCATCGAATTCCCCCGTTTCCTTCGAAACTCTCTGTGGTGTTTGTGCCACTTCGATATGGTGTCCGCCGGGACCACCGGCGGCTTCTCCGCGCGAGCGATTTGGATGCCATTCCCGTCGTTCCCGAGCACACAAAAGACTACGTACACGACGCACGCGAAGGAGAAAAAAACGGTCTGCGAACGAGCGAAAAAAACACCGCACATCGGCCCCCGTCCCTCTCGCACGCTCTGACGCGCTCCTCCACCCGTTTCGACACCTTTTTCTCGGCGCCAAAACGCGTTTGAAGCGTGGAGGACGCTCGCTTTTTGTGGCGCTGTAAACGCGAAAAAAGTAAATTAAGTGTGGTCTCGAAATGATGAAAAAGTGCTGCTCTCTCTCGACTGTTTGCGCGCACGCGCGATGTGAATAGATTACAACACGTTCCCTCTCAATCAGCGAACTCTCGTTCTCATGTCTTTCAACAACTCCACGATTTCGTGCATGCGCAATCGATCTCCCGGCACACGTTTCCAGCACTTTTTAATCAACAATTTCGCCTCTTCCCAGTCGCCGACTTTCTCGACGTCGCACCGCTCGTCGTTGCACACGGCAAAGGCTATTTGAACCGGATGTTGAACGTGAGACCACGGAGGTTCGCCGGAGAGGCATTCCCAGAATAAAACGGCGATCGCGAAGACATCTATGCCAAATGTGATGTCTAAGGAGCGGTCGAAGAGTTCGGGGGCCATGTACGCTGGGGTTCCAACTACGTTTTTGTTGTTGTTGTTATTTTCTTTCGCGTCGGTTGCTCCTTTAGCAGTATTGCTTTGTAAAAACGTGATAGATTGTTGCGTGGTGACCATGCCGGTGATTTGTGCAACTCTGGCGCACCCAACGTCGCATATTTTTGCGCTTGATCCGTTCAATAAAACGTTGTGCGACTTCAAATCGCCGTGTGTGATTTTCAATTCGTGTAAATACGCACATCCCGCGGCGACGTCGGACGCGACGCGGAGAAATTCCAGTCGAGTCAGTCGTCTGCTTTTCTTATTTCCCCCGTCGTTTTCGTGTAAAACTTGGAACAGACTTTTCGTCATGAGTTCCATGACGACGCACAGTTGGTTATCTTTATCGTCCGTACACGCGCCGTAAAACGCGACTATGTTCGCATGCGATAGTCTGCTGAGAAGCGATATTTCGCGTTCAAACGCACTTTTTTCTTTCCGCGATAACGTCGATTTACACGCGTTTAACGTTTTAACAGCGACTGGAAATCCTCTAAACGTACCTTCACACACGACGCCGTATGCACCGCGTCCTATGGCGTGTCCAACCTTGACGTCAGCAAGCGCAATTTTGAATTCATTCTTTCGCAACGCTCGCGCGCGCCACCCTTTCTTTTCCTTTGGCGACGGTTCACCTGTAGTCCCATCTCCGTCCCACCGCTGTTTAGTAAATAAATCGCTGTCAAACATCCGAGCGAGTGACTGTACGTAGCCGCTGACGCTGCCGTGTGCTTCGAATGTTTGTGACGCGTACTTTAAACCTCTGAGTTCCGATGAAGATCCTTTCTCTCGTCTGCCGTCTTCGTGCTCTTGACTATCCAACTTGTTTTGCGACGACGCGACGCCGCATTCAAACTCCAACGTTCTCGTACCGTCGTTTTCGAAAATCGAGACGTGTCTCGATTGGGGTCGTCGTAATGTGTGCTCTGATGTTGCTTCGTTAGCATTCGCATGATGATGGTTATGTGCTTTCGAGACTATTATACCTTCGAGATCTACATCGAGCGAAACGTTCGTTTGACCCGGCAACAAGTGCGTGAGCTTACGAGAAATCTCAGGAGCGCAGCTTTCCAAATCTTTCGCCACGCGTTTTATGCACCGCCTCGAAATTTCCATGACTATTGCAATCAAAACTAGAGCAACACAAATCAATCCCGCGATTGAACCGAACGTACCGATGTTGGATGGAAGTTTTGAACTTTTTGGCATTCGAGCGCCTCGATCGAGCGCTTGCGCTAAAGGCGTAAGCGGCACGTTCTTGGAATTATGAAACGAGACATCGAAAACGCTCGGAGATGAATGCTCAAACATATCAAATGCTCCTAGTGGTCCAGACATGCTAGTAATGTTATCATCGTCCGAATACGAATTATTTCCGTTCCCACCAATTGGCGAGATGAGGATTTGAGGCGGAGAAGGAGGAGATGAAAGAAACGGCCCGCAACACCAAGCATACGACGTTTCTGCACACGTTGACACGCCGCCGCTCGAGACTCTCTCGCACCACTGACCGTTATATGCTATGGCTACCAAATTATCGGCTCTCTTCGTGAAGTTGTTGTTTGACATCACATCTTCCTCGAACAACCCGGAACCCAAAAAACCAAACTCATACGTCCCTCCATCGCCGGCTACACCTCGAAAGAGCATTTTGTTCACCGCGCGAGCAGGCATGCCGTTCGCACCACCCGGATTAATTAATACTGCGCGATTATCGACCCGACCATCGTCGATTCCTTGTCCGTACGCGAAAACATACGTCACTTGAAAAGATTTGTCCTCTTCCCTCTTATTATTTCTCCAGCGAATGGTTGCGTCAAAGTTGTACTCTTCTTCGATGATTGATGAGACTTCCGAGTTTTCGACGATATATTCCGCCCTACTACTCGTTGACGCATCGCTTCTCGTCGTCGACAACGAACCGACGCTGTATGCGAGATCTACCGCGCACAGTCGAGATAATATTTCGAAAGGGTCCTGACGCGCGACTGAGCTTTCGTCGCATGATGATATGTTCAAACTGTCGTCAGACACGGGCGAGAAAGACGAAGCCATCGGTTCTCCCGCAGCTCGCGTGTGAGAAAACGTTGTGAGTATCGCCGCGCTTGCGATGCCATAAAGTGCGATCCTGTTTGACACGCTCCGCATGATATAATTTTTTTCGCCTCGAAAACCACCATTTTATTCCCCTAGTTGGGACAAACTCCTTTTTTCAATTCTTCTCAATCATCCAACCATTTCCTCCTCGGCATCTTCGAATACTTCTTTTTCTTTTTCGCGTTCTTCGATGATGCTCTCACGATTACCTTTTGTCGACATCAAACGCGACGTCGAGAAACTGCTCTTCTTCAATATGCCTCGCGGCGGCGGCGGCGCTGGCGGCGGCGGCGACATCTTGGCCTCCTTCGACACCGCCCACGGTGCGACACCGTCCCCTCCGCTCATAGATTTCCCAACCATCTGTCCTAACACACTCTCTTCTCTCTTTTTCATGCCACCGCTAGCACTCGAAGAAGTAATAAACGCTTCACCGGAACTTTTAAACGCTCTCCCCCTATTGCGCTCCCCCGTTCCCGCATACCTATTATACCCGCTTCCGATGTTACCATGACTACTTCTCGAGCTCTTTAGTGGTTGTTTGTGCGCGTATCTATCGCTCTCGTACGATTCTTCTTCTTTATTTAATTTTATGTACACGTTCTCGTCGTCATCCACTTTGACTTCGTGCGTCCTTTGTCTCCTCGCGACCGTCTTGCGTTCTTTCGTAAACGCATCGAAATACACTCGTTCGCCACCTAATCCGACGTCGATTTTATAATGGTGCCACGGGCAGACAACGACGCACGATTTCTTTTTCTCGTCGTCCTTCGCGTCGCACGGTGTGCGGCGGCTTAAATCTTCGATGTCTGCGTGTAACAGCGGTGCGCCCATGTGGTAACACGTTGCATCGAAACAGACGAAATCCTTCTCCGAAGACATCATCAAAACGACGAATCGTTTGTCGATTTCCAATTGCATTCGGAAGTTCCCGTTTTGAACGAACGGCGCGAGTTTGGAGGCAAAGCGCCACCCCTCGTCGTCGTCGTCGTCGTCGTTTCCGCGTTCTTCTCCTTTTTCCGAGGCGCCGTTTTCCGACATCTCAGTTGTCTCCACCGGACCGATGATGATGATGATGATGATGATGTCGGTAATCCATTTTTTATATCGCGCGTATAGGTGTTGAAAGAGGCGAAAAAAAATGGCGCAAAAACGACACAAACAAAAAGGGAAAAGGGGATATGTCGCGCGCGATGAAGAGCATCATCAACGCCAGAGCGGCGAGACGGCGCGTCGTCGTCGTCGCCGCCGCGTTGGTGCTCTTTATGGTGACCATCACCGTTTCGCTGGTGGCACGTCGAGGGGGTGACCAGAAAGCGATGCGAACAGAAGTTGTGTCAACACCATCCAAAGGGGAGGTACATGGAAAAGCAGATGCGGAATCGAATTTGACGCGCGACAAAGAAGAAGAAGAAGAAGAAGAAGAAGAAGAAGAAACGAGAGATGACAACGAGAGTACCGAAGACGAAGAAATCGACCCGTCGCGCAGAGAAGATGAAGCTCCTCCTCCTCCTCCTCCTCCTAAAGTACTACGCAGACGTTTTGTTGGTGACATCAAACTGCACTCCTCTCTCGTCTCTCTGGTCGAAGCGAGAGCGACGCCGAGAAAGAAACAACTGGTTTTAACAACATTCGACCATCGGTCGTACGTTTTCGCATTGCATCACGCGTTGAATGTAGAACGGGTTTTACGAGAAAGCGAGTTTAGCGAAGATGATGATAATAGTAGTAATGAAGAAGAAGATATCGGCGGATGGGTCGCGCTGACGTATGACGAAGCGACGTGCGTTAAATTCGAACGTTTGTGGAAGTTGGCGCACGAACACAATTACCACCACGACGAACACGGGGAACAGGAAAAGGATAGAACAATGTTAAAGACTGAGATTGGTTGTGTTTGGGATTCTCGATTTAGCGGTCCAGACGGGACGGTGTGGACAGCGTTGAATGACATCCACGAGAGATTGGTGACTGCGGTGACGCAATTCGGACACTTGTTGTGGATGGCGAGATGGGATTTGATGGCGAGAATTGCGTTGAGAGGTGTTCAAGTGATTGGTTCCGATACGGACGTGGTGTATACGACGAATCCGTTCCCATTTTTAACCGAAGGCGCGTTGGGAAAATATACGGTGATGATCGCCGAGGAAATTCACGAAAGCGGCCATGCGCAGTGCGGGTTGTCGTTTCTGAACGGGCAAAAAATGAGAGCAGATGGACCGAGCGTAAAGTTAATCGCAGACGTGCCTTTGATTTTACGACGCATCATTGATACGGCGAAAGATTTTCCGGATTTTAGGCGGAATTATTTGTACAGGAAGATCACGAGAGAGAGAGAGATCGGCCACGGTGTAACGATTTTCTTCGACCAACATTTGTTTAAAGATTCTATAATCACGCACGCGAGAGGCCATCGGTCGTTTACATTTTTCTTCGGCGACGGGATTAACAACTGGGGGGATACGAAAGAGTACATTGATGCTGGATTAGGAAGAGAACACGAATACAGGCACGGGACCGGCGGGTATAAGTGGAAACGAGAGGTGATGAACGAAGCAAGCGGGTACGACGAAATGCAACTTGAACGGTTCGGCATTTACTCGAACGACACACGAAACCATCACATTTTATGGACGCCGTTGACGAATAAGCCCTTGAGTAAAGAATCAAGCGAAGCGTTTAATTCAAGTGGTGAAGGTCCGGACGATTTTAAGAAGATGGTGTCGTATTTAAAGTCTTGGAAAGAGAAGAAGGAGAGAAATGAACTCACGCAAGACGACGAGAAGAGAAAAGCGGAGAACGCGATTGGCGCTTTGGAACGATTGACGGTTGGCGCAACGGACGAGGAGATTGCGAAAGGACCATTTTTTGGTGATAAAGGATATAACCCGTTACCTCCAATGGAGAATTTTGTGCCTAATGGTAATTTGCTCGCGCGGTCGTACGTCTTGGAGTTGGAACGTGAAATCCGAGAGTCGCCGCTCCCGAAATGGCACCCGAAAGGAAGACAGCCTTCGAACGAAGAGGAACAACGGAGTGCAAAAACAGAAGAAGAAGAAGAAGAAGAAGAGCACGAATTGTTCGCTTTTTTACCTCAATGGCTCGTTCAAACGTGGCGCGTGGGTACTCTCGGTGCCTTTTTAGATCCGTCGAGATTACAGGACGCGAAAAAGGATGCGAGAGCGGTTGCGTTTCACGCGACCAACGCTTGGGATAAGGTAGGGACCTTGAAATCGGTTGGGTTATGGGACGAGCGCGTGGATATTGCATTAGGAGCTAATACGGCGCGTCATAAATTGGCAGATAGACAACGCGTTAAAGCTGTTGCGTACGTACCCGAAATCGACTCGCAACCGCAAACTTTTTTACAATTTGACGTCAAAGAAGATTTCATACTTGCCGGCTTTTACGGTTTGGCTATGGTGGCGAAAAAAAGTGGTCGCGAAATGGTCGTGCCTCGACCACCGTGCGCGTCCAAATGGATTCGATATTTCACCGATCAGAATAGATGGTTGGAGAAACCGTACAAGTATACCAAGTGCACGCACCCGTTTTGCGACGAGTGGAAAATCGTCCCGGTGTTGCGCAAGAGTTTCAATGAACGCGATTCGGAACACGAGGAAACGGATTTGTCAAAGAAATATCGATGCGAAATTCAAGGGGAATCGATCATTGACGAAGACCCAGATCCGAATAAGAATAGAAGATTAGCCTGGGGTAAAATGTGCAAACACAATCACGACAATCCGAAAGGTTTATCGCCTTCAGATTTGGATTTTTACATGAAAATTTTCCCAGACGTGAAACCAAACGGCGGTTCGAAAAGTTTCGAATTACAAATCCCATCTTCGGCGGTGAAAGATGAGAAAACGGGCATTTACTCGTTGACGGCACGAGAACTTTCCGATATGATTCGAACTGCGGACGAAAACGCGGACGTTTGGTATCTTTCAAAACCCATAGCGCCTGATTTTACGAGAAATGCGACGACAGTTGAGGAGACCGATGCAAACACGATGATGCGATTTGAAGCTCTCCATTATTGCATCAGTTAATAAAAGTAATAGTATTAGAAAGAGAGATAGAGACGACAAAGTACGCATTGTTTGTTTAATGATTGAATTAGTATTTAGTTGGAATTAAATCTTGACAGTTTCACGTGCAAATGGCGAACATTTGCGCGCGGACTTTATCGTTCGTCTCTCGTTCGTTCGAAAGAAAACAGGAGACGAACAATGTTTTAAAACGTACGAGTACGACGTAAAACACATTTACATCGAATCGGCGACTTTAGCAGTCAACAAAGCCATACCAGCGCAGAACACGCCGTTCGCGACCAACTGTTCCGGCTTGAACGCATCTTTTTGTATGGCCATGACCGGTAACGCGGATCCCCACGACAAGGCGAGGCCTTGCATCTGTTGCTTCGTCGCGACTTTTCTCGAGAGCAACGTCGTGACGCCGTGGCCAATCAACGCTTGGCCCATCCACGCTTGCCATTTCGGCGCGGCTTCCACTTCGCCTTTCTTGTAGTAGAAATCGTTCGCCCATTCCGGGGCGAGCATCATTTGTGCACCGTAGTTGCACTGCGTTCAGGAAAGGGTGAGGGAGAAAGAAAGAGTGAGTAAAGCCGTTCGTAAAGAGAGAAAAAAAATCCTCGTCGACCACTTTTTTCTCCCGATTTTGGTCGACAAGAAGAAAAGGAATAAAAAAGCGTCCGTCCTTTGGAGAACAAACACTAGAAAAAGAATTCTCGTTCGGCAAAAGCGGCGCTTGTGCGCGCTCGCACCGATCGAACCGCGCTCGCGCCCGATGAGTATTGGACGCGAACCGTCGTCGTCGCGAGAAGAAGAACAACGCTCTCTCTTTACGCTCTCTCCTTCTCTCTTCAGAGCGCGCAACACCAACACCATCACCACCACGACAAGAAAAAGTACAATCCCCGATCGCTTTTCGTTCATCGTCATTAATAATTCAGGAAGCAAAAGCAAAAGAAAAGAGCGCGGCGGGGGACGAGGGGTCGAAGAAAAGTTTTCGGCGCGCACCAAGCCGACCCCGGCGAGGGTCATGGTCTGTTCTGCGTTCGGTAAGGACGGCATGACGACGATTGTTGTTGCGTGGTTTTCACAAGTGGTTGGTTAAAAGGTAATTAATTAATAATGAAGGAAAACAGACACGGGAGATCTTTTTTGGTCTCGTACCACCCCCTCCCCACACTCCCTTCTTTTTAAGCTAAGACCCTAAATTAGAGTTGAGGAAAAAAAAAAGAGAAGAAAAAAATTTTGTGGACGAAAAACTTTCCTCTCTGTCCTTTTAAAAGCGCTTTTGTACAAAATCGCGCGCGCGTTTGCGCACGAGACGACGCGCAAAGAAAGAAGAGAAGAAGTGGGAAGACGTCCACAAAAACCTCTCCATCGTCGTTTACGTCGTCGTCCACGACTCGCGAAAACAACGATGAAAGTGTTGTTTTTCTTCTTCTTCTTCTTAGTCGTCCAAAACTTCTCTTCGTCGTCCGAATCGTCGCAAAAAAAAAGTGTCTTCTTTCGACGAGCGAA
>Ga0163180_10000810_pt1 | contig 17894 bp, 11 predicted proteins | sample AtlANTMetagenome_2_FD_109647 | JGI IMG/M metagenome (GOLD analysis project Ga0163180, IMG submission 109647) | Marine eukaryotic phytoplankton communities from the Atlantic Ocean - Atlantic ANT 4 Metagenome | ecosystem: Environmental > Aquatic > Marine > Oceanic | place: North Atlantic Ocean...
GCACCCGAAAGAGTTGCACCAGCAATAGTTGGGCTTGTCAACGTAGTAGACCACGCTGTCGTACCTGTACCAGTATGCGTAAGCACAGCGTTCGTTGACGCTGAAGCAGCAGGCGAAGCACTAATACCGACTTTAGTTTCTAAAGCAATTAATGCAGTAGAAGCAGCACCGTGTACCTGATCATGCTCAAAACCCGATGCGTCTAAATCAGTAGTAGAGCCCGGAGTTACCTGCGTTGAAGTTGTATCAAGGGAAGTTGGGTAATTAGAACTTGGCATTATTGCTCCTACGGAACCAAATCAAGGGTAAAAATACCAGACGCATTCCACTGAATCTGGAATGTACCTGACGTTGTACTAAAATCTCCCCCAAAGTCTATGTATGCAATCAAACGATCGTCCGTAACCGTGTCATCATAAATAACTCCGGCTCGCACATTTGACAACGTAGAACTAGTCCACGAAACGTCGTCAGCATCCCATTTAATTGTGCCCGTTCCATCGGAACTGCTAGTCATAGCAACACTAGTAAGAGTTTCACCACCGGCTGAGTATCCAGTACCTGAAACTTCATTTGACACATCTGATTTATTTGTGTGAGTTTCAAAGTTCGGTGTATAAGAAGCTGTCACCAACATGCACTTAAACGTGTCATTATCCATGTCGAGAGCAAGGTCATTCTTTAAAGCCGCTTCAAAAGTCTCAACGTAAAGACCACTAGCCATTTGTATTACTCGTTCCTTGAATTGGTTTAGGCCTAATTGTTACATCACCGTTTGGTTTTTGCATTTTTTTTCTTTTTCCTTGCAGCCGCAGCAGCAGCTTTTCCTTTGGCGGTGTACGGGTATTTTTTTCCGTTTACTTTAGGCATATTTTAAATGATAGCAGAGGAAAATGGAGGGGCCGGGGAAAGGGGGAAAACCCGACCCCTCCAAACCTCTATGGACTAACTATCAGGTGTTAGCTCCAATAGTGGAAGCTGCTTCCACACGCTGCATGCATTCTTCACGGAAGATGCCATAACCAGCAAGGTGGTACCAGCCAATTGGGTTGAACCGACGCAAAGTATCAGTCACAGGACCAACAACAATGCTTGGCTCAGGTCCAAATCCGGGTGCACGGCTGAATGCTTTTGCAACAGCTTGACGACCGCAGATAAGGGTTTGGTAAACATCAACGTTACCGGAACCACCGTCGGCAATTAGACCTGCACGAGGGTTCTCAATGTATTCGATGCCGTTGAAAGTACCAATTGAACCTGCACGGATTGGTGCTCCGTCTTGGTACAGTTGGTAATTAATAACGTCAGTTACCGCTGTGTCTCCACGAAGATCGTAAGAAACATCAGGGTGAATGATCGCCATGTAGTTGCCGTTGTCCCAACCCGGTGCGTTACGAGTACGAAGCTGTGCAACAGCTTTACGTCCTTCAGCAGCACTGTAGTTATCAGAAGCTGTAATAGCGCCACGGCTTGTTTGACCGACATGCGTTACATTGGTGCCGCCGTTAGCGACATCAGAAACGATTTTGTCCATCGAGTCAGCCATGTTGTAACCAACAATGTTGGCCGCATCAGCATCTACGTTGAGGAACGATGTTCCACGCACCTTAGCGGTGGTGATGACAGCGTTACCGTACTCTGCAAGAGTTACGGTTACTGCGCTGTCTGTCAACGCAACAGCAGTTACATCAGAACCTTCAGTAAGGGCTGATGTTGCCTGTGCCATGTCAGCGTAGAACGTGAATTGTACGCCAGAACCGTTGTGGCTCTGAGCGGTGGACCTGACATCAGCGACCATTTCGAACAAAGGCTGCGAACGCAAAGCAAAGTACGCAACCTGATCAAACGCCGTTTTTACCTGATCGTCAAGTGTGGAGGTGGTTGTATATGCCACTTGAAATCCTTAAAGTCGGACTCCAATGACTAGGAAATTAGGAAGTTGCACCCCATAAAATGCCTTCAGATTCCATTAAAGCACGCAATTCATCTTGATTAGTTGTTGCTTTAATTCGGTCTTCTAGGTCGGGTGAAACAACTGGCTCTCCGCCTTCACCGGCTGCTTGGATACGCTGTTCCACTGCTAAAGCATCATTCATTACGCTTGGTTGAGGCATAGGTGAATCTTCACCTATAAAACCTGCTGCCATAGCTTCCTGCCGGATAGCTTCAGCATCAAGTTCACCATCATAACCTTTAACGAAATACTTGACACGAGCATCATCAGGGTCGAGCCCTGCTGAACGGAACGTATCCCGACGTTGATAAGATTCAAGTTGCGCTGCCATAGACGCTGCTTCTTGTTCAGCTTCTTTAGCTCGATTCTCTAAATCTCGTCGCCAATTCGGTTTCGATTCAGTTGAACTGCCAGAACTTTCACTGTTGTCAGTGGAGTTAGTTTCTGTCATATGTCACTCACCTGCCTATACGCATCCTCAGCGGTGGTACCTCGGATGGAGGTGCTGCACGGCTCACCCCGAAAGGGCCAAACAACATTTATATTTATAGTCTTTTAATGTGCACAATGCAAGTTTTAAGTAGCTTCACCCATACCGGTTATCCCAGCAGTTGAAGCCATCATCCCAGCTTTTCCAGCAAAAGAAGCTACTCGGCCTTCTCTTCTTTGTTGTAATGCCTCTGCACTTGCCGCATCAAGATTAAATGCACCACGAGTCAAAGTACCACCACTCATTGCTTCTTCTCCAAGAAGATTGCTAGTAAGCCCCCGCAAAGGAGTCAAAGTTGAAGCAATTTCTCTTTCTTGAACATTAGCTCGACCAAGTAATTTACCAACATCTTGTCGAACAATGTCAGCAGTACGTGTATTCAACACTTGATCTGCTCGTACAGCTAATCCTAAATCAGATAATTCTCGTCGAGCAGCAACAATATTTTGTGTTTTAGTGTCGTCTAAATAAAGAGCAGTAATATCGCCTTCAGCGAAATCATACATATCCCGTAACATTCTAACTGTTTCTGGATCTGCTTGATTTTTTGCTCGTTCTGCCGAAACAACTCTTGCTTGCCATTCAGAAGCAGAAACATCGTTAGCAATTAATTCTGTAACTGCGGCTTTGTCTACAAACCCATCAGGTATTCCTGCTGCACTTGCTATTTGTTGAAAATTACTTTCAAGACCTATGTATTCAGTTTCTGATAAAAACCCTAAACCTTGTTGCAAACGTAACTGTTGTGCAGGAAAACGCACATTGTATTCTGGTTGCATTCGCAATTGTGGAAGAATCATTGACGCAGGGACATCATCCATAATCATGTCGTACACAAACGGCATCATTTGACCAAGACCAAAAAAACTTAAATACTCTGCTGCCATACCAGCGGCAGTTAAATTTTCTTCACGTTGCCCAAATTCAGCAGGCACATCAGCTAGTTGCCATGTACCTTGACGAAAATCAAATGGTTCTGTTGACCTGTAAGGGTTATTCCAACCCATAGGATCTGGTGATTGAGGATTGTAAGCAAAACCCTCATTTAAATCATCAGTCATTGCGTTAGGATTTACAAAAAACTGATCTGCAATTTCTTCAAAAACTGCTTCTTCGTTAGGAAGTCCAGTTGCAGGTGGAACAAAACTGTCAGAAAAAGTATCGTCAGTATCTCCACCTGTATCAATAACTGGAGTATCTCCACCTGTATCAAGATTTGGTTGTGAACTTTCAGTTGGAGTTTCTGGTAAAGCAAAAAACGGTTCTTGCTCAGGATAATCTACGCCTAAAGATGCTGCATCAGTTAATGCAGGCACATTGACAGCAGGATTTTGTACTCCTAATCCTTCAGGATCAAGAATTTGTGGACCAATAGCATTAATAACCGCTGCTGTTAAAGGACCAACAACCCCATCTGGAGACAAACCGTGTGCTTGTTGAAAACCTTTAACTGCGCTTTCAGTACGAGGACCAAATTTACCGTCCCATTCTTCAGGAGATTGAGGAAACAATATTTGTTGTAATTGCAAAACAACATCATTGTCACTACCTCGACGAAGCGTTTCTTTTGTAGCCATTACGGTGTTGCTCCCATTCCTGCACCTAAGTAATTAAGAAGTTGACCCATTTCAGCTAACGCATAGCCACTTTGTTGGTACTCTCCGCTACGTTTAATAGCTAATTTAAATTCTTGAACTGTAAGAGGTCGATCTTGTTTAGGCGTAATATTTTCTGGTCTACCAAACGGATCTAAAGCTTGGTATTCGCCCGGAGTTTCTAGATCTCCCATTTGTATTTGATCTAACGAATTGCCCCCACGTTGTCTGTAATAAAACAAGTCAGTTAAATCACCATTTAAAGCAGCTTGCCCCATTGAATAATCTCGGCCATTCCATTCAGCAGAACGCCCTAACATTCGTTGCATTATCGGATCGTATTGATTTAAAAACTCTATTGTGTTGCCGCCTGCATCATAAAAGTCAGCTAAATAAGGATAAAGCAAACGAGCTTTTTCTCGAAAAACTTGATCAATATTTTGTACTGGAACTTCCCCAGTAAAAACACGTTTTGCTAATGCACGTTCTTCTGAAGGTGTCATCGAAATTAAATAAGTATTTGCAGATGTTCGCATAGCTGATTTTATGTTTGCGATATTGCCAGCAGGTGATGTTGCTGTTGAAAAGAAAACATCGCCTTGGCTACTTTTTTCACCGTCAACTACTTCACCACTAAAAAATCTAATGAATTTGTTTTCATCCCAGTCATGGAAATATCCAAGTTTTGCTGCTTCCCATAACGCTTGGTCTGGAGCTTCAAATCCTTCTCTTGCCATAAGCTTTTGCAAAGTATCATAGTAAGGCTGTACTTTGCCTTTTCGAGCACCAGTCCATGCTTCTTCGCCTGCGCCCATTCCTTGTGAATACCATTCAGCAATTCGTGTCCGAACAGTTGAAGGCGTATTTTGGTACCAAGCTGTGCGTGGAAGCCAAGTATCGATCCATTGAGCAATTATTTCAGGAGGTTCATCGCCTCTAAGAGATGATTCCATATATGAAACAAAGTCATATTCTTGTCCAGTTCTAGGATCAAAAACTCTTGCGTCAGATCTACCTCGAAGAAAACCAAGAGATCCAGCTACTTCACCTGTGCCGAATCTACCGGGGCTAACAAAACCATCATTGTCGCGAAATAATGCGGCATCTCCAGCAACCCAAGGATCAAAACCTTCTGGGTTACCGCCTACAAATGTGTCTCTTAATGTTTTTTCTTCTTCTTCTTCAGACCCAAATTGTTCAGAATCATTAGGGTCAGTAGATATTTCAAATGCGTTATCATCTCCGCCAATATATGAATCTGTTTCTTCAATATATGTTCCGATTGGCAGACCAACATTTTCCCAATTAACAGGGCCACCACCGGGAACAAACGAAGCAGGTTCTCCCATTATTGATTCATAATCTGGGTATTCGTACTCTCCCGGTTCAAATTGTCCAGAAATATTAGGATCAACAGGAGTCCCCGGCTTTAACCGCCAAAAACCGTTAGCGTCTTGCTCTGCTACTTCTCGTGTTTTTGAGCCAGCTATTCCATCAACGTCGAGCCCTGCCATTAACTGCACAAGCCCAATGTTTGCTTTAGATTCACCAACTATAAGAGGATCAGTCCACGTTTTACGTCTTAACGTATCCCAACGAGTTTCGTTTCTATTCCAAGAATCAGGCAAAACTGAATTAGCTACATCAAAAGCTCTAGTTGTTCTTGCTTCCCAATTTGCGCTTTGATAAGCCGACCAATGATTAAAAACGCCACCTCTACCGCTTCGTTGTTTACGAACAGCACCCTTACTAGTTTTTAAAAACGCAGAAAGCGTTACTGCTAACGCTTTCATATTGCCCTCTAAAGAATTAAACGCTTGGCCTTTTGATTCGTAACCCGGTCGTTCCCAAATTACGTCACCTATAGAACCACCTCTTGCTGTTGGATCTCGATTTATTTGAAATATCCCCCACGAATCTTCAACCCCAAGATTTTTGTTTCTGCCATTTAAAGCGATACGTCCGGTACTCCAAGGATGACCGTTTTCTCCATAAGCAATAGCTAAAAGATCTGTTAAATCTTTTCCTCTAACACCAATGTTGTAAAGGGCTATAGCTACTTGTGTTTCAGGAACTGTAGAAGCTTCACTCCAATTTTCGTTTCTATCAACAAACCTAGCCATAACTAGCCTCTCGCCAAATATGCTGTCAAAACTCTGTTTAATACATTGCCTTGATTAAATTTAAGTTCTTCTTCGCTAGCACCTGCACGTAACCCTGATTCAACACCTGCTGCAAGTTCCCCAAACCTAACTCCACCCGGTTTCAAATTCGAAGGACTTTCATTAATTTCAGTTGCAAGATTTAAACCCATACGAATAAGACTTGGATCTGCTGCTCTGCCAAGGTTACGCCACGACCATTCATTAACTGTTTGTGTAATTGATTCAGTTGGGACTGAAGCAAGATACCCGGCAGTTATTCGAGCTTGACGAATAAACGATTCAAAATCGTCTATTTGAGCTTCTTCAGTATCGAACATCCCACCGGGACGCCCTAACATAGGAATAAATTTGCCTCGGGCTTCGCCTTCGATACCTGTTTCTTCTAAGTTTGTTGGGTCAGCAACACCAAAAACATCTTGTAATTCTCGACCGTAATCGTCTGCTGCTTTTGTTAAAGCAAGTCTTACAGCATCATCAGTAAACACTTGGTCAGGGTCAAGCAACCATTGCACTCCTTGTGCAGATTGTTCATCCATAAACCCTAACGCTAAAAGACTCATAGCGAATTGTCGTTGTTGATCTGGTTGTAACGCTTCATAATACGCAAGAGCGTCATCTATACCGAAAACAAATTCGCCTTCTTCAATTTGGACTTCTGCTTCAGGCCCCCATGCTTCTAAACCTTGTGGAGTGTCTTCATCCGGAGCTAGCAATTGGTAATCTACACGCTCCATTTCTCCAATAGCATCTTGTGCATAACCCATTGACTGTGCTCTTTGAGCAGAAATAGGAACCATTATTGATGCATAACGAGCATTCATAGCACCAAGAGCACGACCCGCTGAACTGTCAAAAGGCGGTGTAAGAAGATCATTAACTCGTTGATCGTCCCAATCAGGATTTGCTTTTTTGATTTGTTCAGCAGTTAAAGTTTTATAGCTAGGGGTTTCGGCAAATAAGCCTCGTTCTGTCAAACTAAGATTGCCGTAGAAAAGTGGCATTCGTTCGCCTAAAACATTACCCATATCGTAAAGATCAATAATCATGTCAAAGTCACCGGGGTAAGCCAGTTCTTCTGTCATTTCTAATTTTTGATCTTCAGTTAAACGTTCAAAACCTTCTAATTGTTTTTGTATTTCTTTTATTTCTTGACGAGCAAGTTTTGACTCTTCGCCTTCTTGCATCCGACTAGCACCAAATCCAAGAATGCTTACAGGAAACGGAGCGGCCATTAAAAGATCATTGATACCCGGTATCATATTGCCGGGTTGAAATCCTCTAGGGTCAACATTTGATCTATAAGGCGGAATGCCTTGGGTTACTTGGGCATACTCTAATATTTCTGGATCATCAGATGCTTGGATCATTAAATCAGCTAATTCAGCGGTAGAACCACCTAAAGATAATGCGTCAAAAAGTGCCCGTGACATTGGGCTAACAGCAGCAGGACCTTCGTATGTTTCTGAGTATCTCAATGCTTTTGAACGTTGCTTTGCAGCAGAATTTGGGTTGTCTTCGTCAGCCATCAGGTCAACTCTTTATTGCGATTCATCATAGGGAAATTCCAAGGAAAATTAGTAGGTACAACTGATTCAATTTTGCTGAAGTAACGATCGTAAATATCTACGAAATCAGGTCGTAAACGCAATTCTATTACACCTTCATGCCAACTGCGTTTAAGGTCTACGTTCCCTTCATAACTAAGTTTTAAAAATTCAAGATTGCCGCTATCTTCTGCTCTTGCTTTCATAGAAGATGCAACTGAATCATGTAAATCAACAAAGCGTTGAACAAACGGCCATTCTGGTCTGTAATCAAACGTTGGATCAGAAATTACTTCTCTGAATCCTTGCATTATGCGTGCTGCTGTATACGGGTTATTTGGTGCTAAATACTCTCGGTACCAAGCAGGGTTTTCTTGCCCGTTAGCTACTGCCGCTGCTCGTCGGAATTGAAGAAGTTCTGGATGGGCTTGTATATCTCCAGATTCACCTAACCGCATTTTTGCATTTAATTCATCAGTAATGTGATCTGTAACTTCGTTCCACGTTTTCCAACCACGAGTTTGTTGAGCGCCTTCATAAATATCTCTAGGCGTTAAATTAATTCGGCGTCCTTCTTCTAACTCTTTCATTTGAGTTGCTTTACTAAAGTTAAATCGAACATCTGCTGCGCCAACACGTCCAATAATAAACCCACCAATTTCAGGCCAAGCGTCAGATAATTCTTTGTGTCGTAAATATCCTCTTTGTCCTTCTAACGTTGCTGTAGCTACACCTGCTGCTGCTGTTTGACGGCCAGTTACAACCCAAAGATCTGCATGGTTATGTAATAACCATGTGTCTGCTGCATCAACACCGTTTTCTTTTAAGACTTCGTGGTATTCCTCAATGATTGACCAATGAGGTGATTGCATTCTGAATGAGAAAGGAAGATTTAAAGCACCAAAAGCACGAATCATCAAAACTTGATTTGTGCGGCGTGCTACTTCGTCTTCAAAAACACCCCAGTCGTATTCATTATCAATAGTGTCGCCACCTGCTTCATACTCGGCAGCAAGATCCATTGTGATACGCAACATTGTTTTTGCACGTTCAGGAGTATCTAATCCAAGACCTCCTGTGTAAGAACCTGCTACTGCTCGTTGCCATGGAGATGTAGAAGCTGAAATAAATCTGGAAAGAGATCTTTGTCCTTCATAAACTCCGAAAGGAAGTATCCATCCAACTGCATCTTCAAGTTCTGGATTAGCTATTACTGCTTCAGAAACCGGGTAACTAATAAGTGGCCCAACTCCGGGTAATCCACCAATCATTGAAGCTGATTTAACGTTTAGATTTACAGCAGTATCTGCAAGAATTGATGCTTTGCCAAATAGCTTTACGTTTGCTCCATATTGCCATTCATATTTTAAAATATCTGGCAAACGGAATACTGAAAGTTTTGTACCTTCGTCATCTTCTGCGTCTAACAAACGCCAGTTACGAACTACTTGGGCAATCATTAAAGGATTGTCAACCGCTATACCGCTCCATCGGGTAACAACTTCTTGCCACGCTCCAACGAACGGCATTAAGTTTGAAACTATTTCTTCAAACCTGCCTCGTTCAGCAAGATCATAAAGAAGATCTTTTGTTTCTGACATAGCAACTACACGGGCTCGATCTTCTATTTGCTTTACTGTTTTGCCTGTCAATCTAAAATTGTTAGGAGTATTTTCAAGACCGCCAAGTTGACGTGCTACTTCTCGCTGGTAGACAGCGTTAAACACGGTGCTTCTAGTTAAAGCATCGGTTGGCATTGTGCCTATATTTTCAAATGCGTTATCAAGCCAACCCATAACTCGTACTTGTAATACTTTTTTATCAACAATGTCTTGGAAAGAAGCATCTGCTACTACTTTTCCAAAGTCGTTTGTATTTGCAGCTTGACGTACTTCTTCTACGTTGCCATTAAATCGTTTTTCGATAACTGGAACTATGTCTCTTACCCAATCGATTTGTCCGCCAGTTGCTGCTTTTTTACGTAAGTGTGCAAACTCAGGAAGATTAGGTATGTAAGCATTTGCTTCAATACGTATTTTTTCAATGTGATTACGCAGTGATTCTGGATTTGCTAGTTCATCTCCGAAAGCATCTCTTACAACTCTGCCTTCGTTTTGCATAAATCTAAATATTTCTTCGTCTGTTTTGCCTTCCCAAAACAACCGCATAAATTTTTGAAATGGTCCGTTTGCATCACCTTTAGGTAACCATTGTCTATTAACTGTGTCGTTATACGCTTTAGCAAAAACAGGCCGTTGTTGCGTATCCATTACATCGTATTGTTCACGAGAACGTTGCCGGTTTGTGCGGCGTTGAACAACTGATGTGCCATCCCAAATTTGACGCATTGAATTGTCTGAAGAAATTGCGTTTTTGTAAATAGATACGTCTGTTGGGGTATTTCCAAAAGCATTTTCTACTGAATAACCACCAACATAAAAGTTGTTGTATCCGCTTTCAGCAGCTAACAAACCGACTTTATCGAAATTGTCGTAAAGATCTCTGTTAGATGCTTTAAGTTTGTCTTTTAACATTTGTTCGTGAACAGTAAGATTTTCAGCTTGTGTTTCTAAAAGACGAGTAGCTGTTTGTAGTTCTTCTGCTTCTTGTCCTAACCGACGTGCAGTAGCAACATCATCTGGATCAAGTTCTGATACTTGTTTGCGAAGGTTGTCTATTTCTGCTCGGAGATCACCGTGAGCTACTTGGCGTAAAGCAAACATTTGATTTGCGTTAATTTCAGATCTTGCTACACGTTGCAATGTGTTTCGTGCCTGCAAATAATAAAGACCTGCAAATGACATAGCCCCAACAGGACCAGCAAGTAACAAACCAAGCCCTGTTGTTAAAGCTGTTCGTTTAAAGATTCGTTTAGCACCGTATTCACGAGCAATAACTTCTTCAACAAGTTCTTGGGTGCTTCTAGTAGTGTTACCCGCTGCTTCAGCTTTGTTCCATGATTGCAAAATTTCGTTGTAATCGTCAGGAGCTAATTCCCAAGGACCGTCTTCCCATTCTTTCCAGCGTTTAGGAAGAAATTCTGCTGGTTGCATAGTTGCAGAAATTGGGCCTAAAGCTGCTACTTCGTCAGCACGTTGCCCTGCCATAAGTTCTGACAACATTTCTTGCATTATTGGATCGCCAACATCAATTCCGTGTTTACGGAACCATGCGACTCTAAGGTCGTTCATTCCTGAAGCTAAACCTTGAATTGTTGCTTGCGCTCCAATTGTTGCGGCAGAACGTGCAGCTTCGTCAATGATGACTCGCAAAGGCCAAGCTGGACGTAACAAAACTGACCGTGACCATACTGACGTAAAAGCTGTAGATACTTTTTGTGCTGCTCCTAATGTCGCACGAGCCCCTGCTTTACCTGCTATTGCAGCATCTTGCATAGCTTTTTGGAATTTAGTTGTAGGCACTGTACCCGGAACATCACCAAATGCTTGTTGGTAAAGATCGTAACGAGGAACTAACGATGCTTCTCTTAACTGGGCTGGTGTTAGCGGAAGATACCGTCGGTCAATTACTCCGTCACTTGCGTGATCGACAATTGTGTAATCTGAGTTTGAATAACGTCGATCTACTCGTGCTTTTTCACGCAAAGTATCTTGTGCCCGTCCCCATTGACGTTGCAAAACACTAGTCATTTCACGCATGTTGTCTGTGATTGCGGTTTTGCCATGGAAAAGAGTTACTAATCCTTGGTTTAAACCTTGAACTGTTGAATCAAAAAACTCTCGTTTTTCTCGTTGAGTTTTTAAATCAGTGAATCGTCCTAAAACTGCGTCTATATCTCTACCTGTGTGTGTTACAAGATCTACTCCGTCATACACAACATTTTGTGCATCTCGAAGCATTCGTTCAAATGTAATTACTTGTTGTGCTGGGTCATCCCAGTTCATTAATTGATGCGGGATTTTTTCTACAATTGCTCGAACAATCATGTTGTTGCCAACTGATTGACCAAACTTTGATTGAGAAATAAATGTTTTTGCAGCTATTCCGCTTTTAGACATTTCGCCAATTTGTGGAAGCGGATCTAAAATATTGATTTGATTTTCAATTAAAATTTCGTTAGCAGCGGCTGTAACAAGGTCGCTGTCTGCGTTTGTCATTTCATCGAAATTATTTAAACCAGCATGTTCGCCACGGTTTGACACGTATTGTGCCATAGTCCGCAACCGTTCTTGTTTCATAATTAAGGCAGCAGCAAACGGCATTGAAGCGTATTCGTTTATAAACAGTTCGCTTTCAATTTCTCTTTGTCGTTGCTTTAACCTTTGTTCTATAAGATTTTTATTTTCGATAATGTCATCAACGGTCAGCGTCGTATCCGCAGTTAATGGTGTTGGTTTTGTTGTGTCCATAACGCTTGCAGGGTCTAACCGTTCACCCATTAGTTCTGGGTATTCTTCAAAAAGAATTGCGGTATCACCTGCTTCGTCGCTAAGTCCAAAAGCAATGCGTTCTTCAAGTTGGTCTAAATGTTTTAGTTCATCACCGACTTCTAAAAGTTCTGCGTAAAGACCGCCTTCTAAAGTTGATCTAACCCAGTCAGTAGCAATGTTTCGCATATCATCAAGAGCTTGTACATCACCAAGTTGTATGCGGATTAAATAATCAAAAGCTTGGTCCATCTTGTTAATGTCAAGACCGCCAGATAAAACAGCGTAAGATTTTGCTTGGTCTATCGTAAAGTTTTTAAAACCTCGACCAAGATTGCCTTTCCGAGCAGCTTTCCAAATTTGTATTGATAATTTGTTTATTAAACTTTCGTCAGATTTAGTGAACCCCTGTCCTTTCCGAAATTGTTCACTTAACCCGTCAACTTGAATACTTAAATCATTAATTGCTTCTTTAAAGTTTCTGTAGCCAGTTGTATCTAAAACTGCTTGATAGTTTCCTTCAGCTACAAGCGCTTTCATTTTTTGGATGTTGGAAGCTTTTGCTCCTCTAACAGCCATGCCTGCGATATTCGAAGGATCTAAATACCATTGCATTGCAGCATCAGCAATGCCAGACATAATTTTGTATTGAGCAGTGCCTTCAACACGTTCTACTTCTGTCGGATCTAAAATGTTTGTCCGATTAACCATTAAAGCTAAAGCTTGTCCAGAACTTCGCCCGCCACCTTCACCTTCAGGAAGCCACGAAGCAAATTCATCACCAAGAATTTGACCGTACTGAGCTACACCAAGAATTTCGTTTACTTGTTGCCATACTCGTGGGTCAAGATAGTTAAGAACAAAACCGTCCATAAGACCGGCATTAGCTAAAGTAATAGCTACAGCTATAGGCCGATCTACACCGTATTCGTAAACAGTGTCTATAGCGTCAAACGCTGCGTTAAATATTGGACGGCCACCTGTACGTAATGCGCCGGGTCCTGCCATCCACCAAGGATCTGTTTCTGAATCGTATTCAGGTAACCCGCCAATTATTTGGCCGCCTACACCTTCAGGCCCAAAAAGACTTTGTAAAACGCCGCCTTCGCCTAAAACATTGTCATTCCATGAACCCCAAATAGTGCCTGCTACACCATCATATTCATCTTCGTCGTCGTAAACGCCTTTGACAATATCTGTGAATAGTTCAACGCCTGAAGCTGTTGCTTGAAACGCCGCATTAGCGATGCCTGATGCTCGGCTAGGTATCCCCATAATTACCAGTTTCTGGTGCAATTGATTCTCGTGGCATTTGCAAAGCTACACGTTCCATTTGTCGTATAGCTCTGCGAGTAGCTGAAGAAGAATAATCAGACGAAGCTAAAGGCAAAAGTACTGGAAGTATTTGCAAAAAGTTCCGTGCTCTATCTACTGTTACCCCGGATGCAGGAGGTTGTTGCATTGCAGGTTCAGTAATTGATTCTTCAGGTCGCATACTAGGACCAAAAGCTGGTGGAGTATCCGCAGGAGAAATTGATGCTGGTCTTCCCATTGCTGATACGTCTTCTGGCAAAGGCATCATTTCTTGTGCTTGTAATTGTTCTTTTGCTGCACCGTATTCTTGTCCAGTTGCAGCTTGCGGAGCTTGTTTTCTTGGTCTAACCATTAGAGCGCACCAATAAGTTCTTCAAGAGAAGGTGCCATTGCTTCATCTCCCGGTAAAGGTTCAGCAGGCATAGACTCTGCTCCCATGCCGGGAAGAGCTAATCCGGGTTGAGCTTCAGGAGCTAACGGATCTACCATTTCGGCTTGTCGTTCTTGGGCTTCTTTTTGTACTTTTTCTACAGCGCCAGCAAGTTCCATTTGATCATTAGTTACAAGATCCATAATGCGAGCCAAATCTGCTGGAGGAATAATTCCTTCTGCTGCTTGTTGTTGCACAGAAGAAAGAAGAGCTTGTTCTAACTGCTCTCCTATTACTGTGTCGTGTTCAAATTCTGGATCGTCAACGAGCGGGTCAATCGCCATGAACGAATGCTTCGACATAGTGCCCATACCAACACGTTGCCCACCCCCAATAACAAGATTATTAATATCAGCCCCCGGATGCGAGTAAGAAACAACATTATCAGTAGAGTCAAAGTTTTCGTTCGGGCGGTAATCTACACGGCCTTTTACATTTTTAGTACTAACGTAAAAACTGCGTGGTCGATTACCTGCGTATGCTTTTGCCATATCGATGGCAACTTTATTTTCTTCTTGAAGAGAACGAGCCATAATCCGTTGTGCTTCTTGAACTGTAAAATCAACTACGGCTGATAGCACAGCGTCCCCCCGGCGACCGGTCCGAATATTTGATGTTGATTCGCCACCAAATTCTTGCGGTATACCAGCAGTTAAACGTTGCGCTCGTTCAAGTCTGTCAATTGCAGGGTTAGTCATATAACCGGGCTGCATTTGCATATCTCGTAAATCGCCACCACGAACTACACCAACTTCACCAGTTAGTCCGTCGGCTGGATTTACAATTTGCGGAGTTTCGCCTGCTCGACCTACAAGGTACGTATCAGGGAAAACTCCTTTTTGCACAGCTATAACTTCAAGAGCCATTAACCGAGCTTGCATTTGGTACATTCCTAAAATGCCATCAAATTGACCTTGTGCATTGTCAAGACTTATACGTTGTGCACAAACAACTGGCACTTGCCCAAGAGGGTTAGCTGTTCGTTCAAGCTCTATTACTATTCCTGCGTTTTCTTCGTCTGGGCGAGAAAACATAGTTGTAGGTATTGGTGCTCTGCTACCAATTAAAACTTGTTCTTCATTATCAATGTATTCAATAAGCTCAATACCTTGGTCTAAATCAGCTTTTCCTTCTGCCGCAAATCTACGAGCAGCTTCTGGGTATTGCTGTTTGCACCAAGCAAGTGATCTTTCGTATGCAAAAATAATATCTCGTGGACGTAAATCATCTACGCCTAACATTTGTGCAGGGTATGCAGTCAATGGGTCACGTAAATGCCATTCTGGACATCCAAGTTTTGCGTTAAATCGTAATTGAGCGCAAGTTGTAGCGTAACCAATCAAATGACGTGCACGCTTTGACAACTGCAAATCCATTCGGCTGTTTTCCCACCAACCAAAAAGGGCTCGCCGTCTTATTGATGCGTTATCTCTAGCACGTTTCGTTCGTGTGTCTGTAGGAGGACAAAAAATATCTGGGCTTGTTGAAGCTATACGCATAGCTGTTTGGTCAAGCCCTTGCGCTAAAAGATTAGCAACCGCTGATTGTTCGTCAGAATTTAATTCTGGTAGCGGTACGATAACATCCCCGTTATAATAATCTCGCAACTCACGCATCCGGCCTTTAGCGCTGTCGTTGACACGAGATCGTGCACTGTATATTGCCATGATCTCATCAATTGATTTCACTTTTACCTCACCGCTAATTGCGTTATGCGGAAATCCATGATGGCCGCCATTGTTTGTTGTTTACTATAGTCGGAGTATAGAGTTTTTCTAAATTATGCTCTAGAAACCATTGTGCCATAACACAGTCGTCTGTTCGGGCACCCGTCCCTTCAGCGTTCCATCTTGTTACTTCGTTGACCAAAAGTAACGAGTGAGGTCTTGCTTCAGTGTTCTGTTTACCGGGCAAACGCACTCGGCCAACACGCCATAACGGAGCGAGCATTTGCACCCCGTACTTGGGGTCGCCTTTGTTTTTAGAATGCGTGTAATGCGGGATAAGTTGGACATTGCGTAGTGCCGCCCAACGTCGAAAATGATCGTATTGGAGTATGAACTTTTGGGCAGCGTTCGCTTCGATTACCCAATGTGTAATTGGGTGACCAATCTCGTTGCTAATTTGCCACCATTCTTCGGCTACGCCAGTGAATGTTTGATGTTCATGGTTCCAATCCAAAAAGGACGGTGCATCCATCTTACGCCGATATGACTCTAAAAGATAACGAAACTCTGTTTCAGGATTGTAAGCCCAGCATTGAATAGCCCAATAATTTGCTGGAGAAGGATCTGCGGTAGCTATAACAAACATTTCGCCACCAACATTTGCAGGTAATTCCCACAAATCTCGATCGTTGTCCCAACAACCGGGGTGATGTACCCCATCTTGTCCATCTCCACCTGATACCCATAATGGGTCAACTAAAACGTTGGCAGGGTTTACATCCGATTGCTGGTACAAGACCTCAAATCGGTCAGGAGTTTGTGCCTTAATGTGACGTAATCGTCGCCATGGGAGCCGTCGTGGGTATAGTAAACATCCTTCGGGCCAAGGTTTCCCACCGGGCTTGTGTTGTTCAGTATCGTGTGAACACAATTCGTCATAATGTGCTTGATATTTGAGGTGATGGTATTTGCGCCATTCCTCTGGTGCGTCTTCAGTATCAAATTCATCCAATTCGTAATCATCTGGGGGTGCAACTTTGTCTAACGCATACCTGTAGATGTCATCTGCTGACATGCGTTGTCCCTGTAAAACCAGCAAACCGCCGGGTTCTAGTCGGGTTTCTGCCACTTCATCCCACCAACGACGCATATCTTCCCGTGCTTCTGCGGAACGCATTTTGCGTGGGTCGTACACGTCGTCCCATATGACTAAATCGAAACGGCCACCAAGAAAACCAGAGTCCATTCCGAAAGCTGACCATGTGGGTTCTTTTTGGCTTAACGGAGTGTCATCCTTTTGTAGCACAGTAAATGCTTCAGCGCGCCATATTTCAGAAGAATCTGGTTTAAACATCCCAAAATCTTCTTGCAGCGTAGCTTCAGCGTCAACCGCCAAATTTAAACGAACATCGTTTAATTCGGCTCTAACTGGATGCGCTCGATCTAACTCGGCACGCAACCTGCGGCAATACCATTCAGCTAAACGCTGCGTAGAAGACCCGATCATCCCACGGATGGCCCGATTCCGCACAGTTGCCCATGCAGGTAGTACTTTAGCAAAAAACGTAGATTTTCCTGTCCCCGGAGGAGCATTAATAACTACATATTCTTCGAACTCGGTTTCGAGGAGACCCATGATCCGTTCGGTTGCTTCAATCTGCCATGGTTGTAAAATAATGCCGAAATACCTTTTGGCAAAGACTTCGATATTGTCGTAAGCAGCCTGCGCTTCAGGACAAAGGTCATCATGTCCGGGTACCTCTGGTTGAATTGTTTTGCCCAGAGCTTCTTGGGCGGCGATGAAATTTCTCGGAGCTTTGCCATTTTCTGCGTCTCGGCAAGCGTGGTAAGAGAGCCCTACTTCTTTTGAAGCTGCATACAAAGATTTCCCTTGACGGCGGAACGCTAGATAATCCGCCCATTTTTCTACAGTTGTCGCTTTACCAGATGGCATATTGCCCCCTTATTGGCAAGAATCACAAATATCAGGATTTTCTAAATCGCATTCAATTACTTCGTCGTCATCAAACGGGTCAACAAGAACTGCATCTAAACGTTCACCAAGTAATTCAGGGTGTTGTTCAAATACTTCCATAAGTGTCAATGGTTCCATTAACGGTCCTTCAAAATCTTCATCTATGGGGTGTGCATAATCGAAACAAAAACAATCATCAGCACAATGTGGACAATTATTACAAGAGCAGTCGTAATGGTAAAAATGGCAAACGCATTCTTCCCCTTCACAGTCGCAACCGTAAATAGTCACTAGTTACCACTTTGTTTTGTTTGCCCAATATGCGGCAGACATCTTCCCCTTGCTTATGTTTTTTGCGTGACGAGCTTTAAA
>Ga0163180_10000811_pt1 | contig 17887 bp, 12 predicted proteins | sample AtlANTMetagenome_2_FD_109647 | JGI IMG/M metagenome (GOLD analysis project Ga0163180, IMG submission 109647) | Marine eukaryotic phytoplankton communities from the Atlantic Ocean - Atlantic ANT 4 Metagenome | ecosystem: Environmental > Aquatic > Marine > Oceanic | place: North Atlantic Ocean...
CAGCGCGACCCCGAGCGCGAGATTGGCCCGTTGTTTCGAGCGCACCATCGTCAAAGCGTCAAAGTTCAACACGCCTCCTCCTCCTCCTCCTCCTCGTTTCATCAGGTGCGACGGACGCATGATGATGACGATTCTCTTCTCGTTTGTGCACGTCCTTTTCTTCTTCCTCTTCCTCCTCTCTCTCTCGATGCGCGAAATCTATACGAAAGCGCTTCTTCTTCTTCTCACCACCACCAAAACCACGAGAGTGCCTCTCTTCGATGTCGTCGACGCCAAAGGCGACGCAAAGCGCGACGATGATGTGAAGACGAATGTCTCCCCCTCCTTTTTCTCTGTCTCTCTTTTGTTTAGGGTATCTAACACCCTAAATATGACTTGCTCCATTTTTTTCTCTCCCTGAAAAAATACGCGCGATGAAACGAAGACAAATTTTTTTGGACGGAAGAAGAAGACCGGCTTTAAGATGACGACGAGAAGGCGAAGAGGAGGAGATCTTCGACCGACGACAGGAGACGGGCGCCCTCCTTGTGTCGTCGACGTGGCGATCGCGTCGGCCGTGTTCCAGGCGAATCCTCTGTCGTCGTCCGCGACGGTGCGTACCTGTGGCGACGTTGGTCAACACGACACGGGAAACACTTTTGGTGTGTCCTGGAGAGAGATCGGAGACCGCGCGAAACCGCGGACCGGGAAGGATGCCGCGTGCGCGATTTGTCGAGAAGAGTTTAAAATGAACGCGACGAGTCGAGGGCAAGTGCTGACTTCGTGCGCGCACTGCTTTCACGACGCGTGCTTGAAAAGTTTCGAACAGTTTCTGGCGTCGATATCGGAAGAACGTCGATGTCCGTGTTGTCGACGGGGTTATAGGAAGGTTAGGATAGACGAGGCGAAAAAGGAGGTCGTAACGGAGGCAGCAGTGACGATACAAAGTGCATTCAGAGGATTTCTCGTTCGAAATACACTCGGACCGACGAACGAGACCGCCCGAAAGAGCTGGATGGCTGGTAAACTTCGCGCGCTACGAAAGCGAGTCGAGAGAAGCGCCGAGAAAAGGAGAGGGGATACTCTGGTGGACGAAGATTTCTCGGAGGCTTCGTCTTCAGACGAGGAATGCGATGCAGACATCGACTGGAACGCAACCATCTCCAAGTCACTTTCCTACGAAGACGAAGACTGTTCGATTTGCGCCCGACGCTTCGCGTCCGCTTCCTGCGTTTCCTCCTCGACCGCGCGAAGCCGCGCGGCGACGAAAGTGGCTTTCCTCAGTTGTTCCCACCGTTTCCATAAAAACTGCATAAAAACCTTCGAAAAACACTTAAAATCCCTCGGTCGGGACGTTTTCTGTCCGTGTTGTCGAACGGTGAACTACGTAAGAAAATGTTTGTGATACTCGTTCGAAAAAAAACGTTCATCAAAGTCCTTTTTTGTCTCTTTTTACTCCGTCCAAATCGTCACATTTTCGTCCCTTTTTAAAAGGGAGAAAAAAGCACACACGTCCCGCATCATCATCATCGATGACGTCTTTGAACTTAGACTTTAGCGTGTTAGACCGTCCGGTTCGTAAAGAGGCGAACGAGTTGACGTCGACGTGCGTTCGGTGTTTTTTGCGCGCGTCGTGCTTTCTTTCTTTCGCGCGCGCCCTCTCTCTCTGTCTCTCTTCTTTTAAGGGCGATCTCAACGGGGAAATCTCGCGCCTTGTGTGGTTTGGATGATGCGCGTGGACGACGACGACGACGACGACTCGCGAGGAGGAGGCTCTTTTCGACGACGTCGCGTTTTTCTTTCCGATGCGAACGACGAGAGACCGACGATCGGAGCTCTGACCACGATTCGAAATCCTCTCTCCTTCTCTCGTTGTAAAACGCGACATCTACTAAAAACAGTTTGGAAAACGACGTTCTGTGCGGCATCAATTCGCACGATCAATACTTCGCTTTACCTAAAGTCGAAGACTTCTCTCGCTTCCAAAAAGACGTCGTCGAGCACGTCAAACCGCAGCACGGCACGACGACGTTGGGTTTCATATTCGAACACGGAATCATCATCGCCGTCGATTCTCGAGCCTCGCAAGGGCCGTACATCAGTTCCCAAACGGTGAAAAAAGTCATCGAGATCAACCCTTTTCTCCTCGGGACGATGGCCGGGGGCGCGGCTGATTGTCAGTTTTGGCAGAGGAATTTAGGAATTCAGTGCAGGCTGCACGAACTTGAAACTGGGAAGAGAATTACTGTGACTGGGGCGTCCAAGTTGTTGGCGAATACTCTATACGGGTATCGAGGACGCGGGTTGTCGATGGGGACGATGGTCGCTGGGTGGGATACTACCGGACCCGGGTTGTTTTACGTGGATTCAGACGGAACGAGGTTGAAAGGGAAGAGGTTTTCAGTCGGGTCTGGGTCATTGTTTGCGTATGGGGTCTTGGATCAAGGATTTCGACACGATTTGAGTATTAAAGAAGCAGCAGAGTTGGGGAGGAGGGCGATTTACCACGCGACGTTTCGAGACGCGTTTTCCGGAGGGACAGTGAGCGTGTATCACGTCGGACCTGACGGGTGGACAAAAATGAGCGGGACGGATGTTGGGGAGTTGCATTACGAATATTATCCTGCAGATCCAGTGGCGAATCCAGAAAGACACGGTGGCGGTGAAGGGGACATTTTTGTGCCTTCAAAAAGGGAGCACGAGGTCGAAGAGGATGGCGGAAAGAAGGAGGATCCTTCTCCAGAGGAGGCTATGGAGACATAGGTGTGCTACGATATAGCTTTGTATAATCTAATTAGAAAATTGCAATAATAAATACTATACATTGTTGAACCCAACGGATGACTTTAAAAGAATTGTAAACTGAAACTAACTAAAATTGCGCTTCTTCGATTTTATGCGTCTATGATGCATGCGACTCCTTCTCCAAATGAAATAATCCATGAGAGGCCAAATACAAAATATGCACAGGACTTGCGTGTGGAAAGCGAAATGGTACGCGTTCAAAGAAATGCCGTCAGCGAAAAGCGACCGCTTCAACAAAAGCAACGTGATAACATCGCTGTAACTCTTAATGTCTTTTCTTTCGCCCGTCGTTTCTCCGAGCGTGTATGATGCGAAAGGCGACGCAACCGAATGTTTCACTAATCCCATTTCACCTTTGCGCAACAAAGTTCGCAATTTTCGTACGAGAACGATAAAAACAATGGAGGATAGCGTCAATGGAATCATTTTTTCGCGTAGGTAGTTCATGCGAACGTTCATGCCAATTGCCGTAAACGCCAAAGCGTGCGCTGCTCTTAGAAGGTCCGAACCAAGCGCTTTCATATGATTTGGTGTCTTCTTACCCTTGTGTTGTGATTCCGGGTCGTCATACTCATCGCTGATATTTTCATGATTCTTCTTTGAGTCATCTTCGGTATTACAATCCAAACTCTCCTCGGCTTTTCGATTGTGATGACACGCAATCCCAAACGCAAAAGCACCAAGTTCGTAGCCTAAATCGAACATTTCAGTCAGACGTGCGAAGAACAAGCACATTGCACACATAGAAATCAATTTCTTCTCGGTTTCATACTGTTGGTTCGCGTGCGTTGTAGTATTGGCATTCCCTTTCTTCTTGACACCGGCGTAAACTAGCTTATTGCTGCCGCTAAAGCGCAAAGCGATGGCGAACGTCACGAATGATGACATGACGAGCGCGTACAAAATATTCCTCATAGATTGAGAAAAAGAAATCGTCGTATTCCAATTCCGCACAATAGCAAACGCAATGCCAGTCCACCATCGCATGATGTTGCTCTCGTTCAATTCGTCGTTCGTTCTCTTTGAGTCTTGCGGTGAGGTGAGTGAGGAGATATTTCCGGAACTTCCGCCGGCTAAACTATCCGTGCTCCCACCATCACTGTCCAATGAATTCGCACTACTAGCTAAGGTCGATGATTTACCCAAAACAACCAGAGAATTGGATCCATCAAAAACAGATATCGCGCCGATCACCACACCCTTCAAAATCCCAATTTTCGTCGCAACCCCTAACAAAGCGCCGATGAACGAACTCATGGCGACGTTTGCCATGACAATAGAGCTGCTTCGACTTCGACGCGCGAACGAAAAAAAACGACGACTACTTTTTCTACCACCACTCCCAATCTTTTCAAATACGCTCGCGTCGCACAACTGACCGACCGAAAAACAAAGCGCAATGACGCCGAATTCTCCTAACGTTTCCAATTGCACTGGCTCGTCCACCAAACGCAACCCGAACGGTCCAACCAAAGCCCCACACGCGAAGAAGCCAACAAAATCAGACGATGGTGCACTCTGAAACATCCTTTTATTCTTGTTCCCACCCGTAACTACAATCGAAAATAACAACGACACCACAACGCTCAACACAAACACGCACACGATATCTCTCATCAAATTTGAATCCGTTTGCATCGAAGTCTGCTTTCTTTTCTCCGTTCGTTCTAAAACGTATTCGTTTCCTTCGCTATCCACTAACGTCTCGCCTTCCTCATCCCCTCCCCTATTCTCTCGCTCTCGACTCAACGCCTCGTCTATCCTCACTAAAATATCCTCCGTTCGCGAAATTAACGCTTTCATCTTCTGCTTTCGCCTGGCACGTTGCGCAACGTTCGCGCCCGAGGTATTAGAAATTACATCACTCTCATTCATTGCTGCTTGATGTCTGTGTTGTTCGCCTCTAATCCTCACTTTTTTCATCACGCTTTCGCTGCCTTCCCGTATGCCTCCGTGTTCGCGTTCCAACTTTAACAGCTCTTCCTCTTTCTCCTTGTGGTACTTCTCTTCGTCTGCGTCGTCGTCCGCGAATTCCTTTTCTAAAACTTTCTCCATCTTATGCGCTATCGTTTTGTTGTAATTGAAAACACGGTTAACGGTGCTCGGTAACGTCGGTGGTGAAACTCCCTCTGGAGGGTTCGTCGCCGCCGTCGAAGCACGTCTTCTCTTTTCATCATCTCTGTGCGCGGTGCTGCGCGATACGGTGGTTAGAAAAAACAGGATCGAGAGGTGCAAAAACAATGAATAGTATCGCGTCCTCCTCCTCCTCCTCTTCCTCTGCCTCGTGAGACGTGAATGCACCCGCGTGATTCTAGGCATCCCACTCGCATCTCCCATTCTCACGTTTCGATGCGCGCGTTTGCACCACTACCGCGCCATCATCGTGTTTGATGAGCGAGTATTAGGCGGATTCAGTGCACTTGTGAAGAGTAAAAATTTTGGTGTAAATTGAAAAGAGAATTTACAAGGGAGATCTTGGACAAAGAGCTCTTTGAGAAAAAGTAGGGGTCGTCGCGCGTTTTCTATGATGGTACAGTACTATACACGCACGTGATAATAAATAACGCTACCATAAACCTCTTTCTCCGCTCGCCTTCTTTTCTCCCTGAGCAGACCCCGCCACGGGAGGGTTCGGACGCATCAAAGGACTCGTTTTGTTAAATCCGACCCGTTTCGTTAACAGACGTTTTGGCGAACCGATGAGCGCTCGAATATCGGAGGCGGCGGTCGGGACGGAAGGGGTGAAAAAGGTTTCACCGTTGTTGTAATCATCGACGTCGTCTTTTGCGTCAAAGAATGGTTTTTGTTTTGATGCTGTTGACGAGGGCACAACGCTAAGCGCGTCTTCTAACACGCGAAGCTTTCGCGAAGAAGTGGATAACTCGGCTTGCAACCGTTCAATCTCTTTAGATTTTGCAAAAATCTCGGTTTCGGCACTTTTACGCTTTTCGAATTCCTCCTTAAAGTTAATCTCCGTGGCGTCCACTTTTAATTTCATAACGTTCATGATTTCAAGAAGGCCTTGATTTTGTTCGTTCAGCACTTTTGTTTTCGTTTCGAAAAGATTTTGTAACTTTTCGCGAACGCGTTCAGATTCGATGGAGATGGCGATTTCTTTCTCCTTCTCCATACGTTTCGCGAGCGCTGAATGGGTTTCGTCGTTGCCCCCGCCCGTTGATGTGTTTATGCCTTTATCCGTAGTTGTGGGCGCGCTACTCAACCGAATATTCTCAACCGTCAGCTCGTTAATTTTCAAAGCTGCCGCTTCTAAATCGTTTTGCATCTCGTCGTAGTCGTTGACGAGCTGCTTCATGCTCGAGCTGATTTGATTCGTCGTATTTTTCGCGCCTTGTAAACTTTCCTCTAACCCTCCAATTTCGCTCGTTTTGGCTTCGAGTTCGCGCATGGTCGCTTCTAAACTTTCTCTGGCGGCGTCACGTTCCTCCTCGCGAGTTTGTAACGTGTTTTGTGTGCTCTCGAGTTTCTCAGTCAAATCTTCAACGCGACGTTTCAATTCGGTGGACTCTTGGTAACACGTTTCCACCGCTTTCTTCGCATCGTCAAAGCACGCGTTCATGGCATTTTCGCTGGACATTTTCACGTTCTTTTTCAAATTTTCTATTTTATGTTTGTAGCTTTCTATAGTTTCCTTGATTATCGCGTTCAACCGCACATTTTCATCTTTCAAGCTCGCTTTGGCATCGAGCAATTCATGTTTTGAAGTTGAAAGCGCTTCAAGATCCTCTTGCAACTCCACGTTTCTTCTTAAACTCATCTCCAAGCGTTTCTTAAAATCATCTTTCATCTCTTTCTCACTTTCAATTTCATTCATCAACGGCTCACTTTGCACCTTGAACACATCCAATTCGGCTTGGTACTTTAATCTCTGCAACGTCTCCTTCTCTAAAGCGTCCGCTATATCTTTCCTCGCCCGTTCTGCCTCTTTACACTTCCTCTCATGACTTTCCTTTTCCGATTTGGCCACTGCGCACTCTTTCAAAGCCTCGTCCATTTTGTCCTTTGCAAACTGCGCTTCTGCCACCGCCGCGACTTCCGTTTCCGAGGCTCTCGCACCGAATCGAGCAACCGCCGCCGCGCCTCGTTCGTTCGCCTCGCGCTCAATCTCTGTCGCCTTTTGCTCAAACTCCAGCCGCATCTTTTGCATTTTTGCTTCGTATTTCTCCTTTTCTCTCTGTTCGATCGACTCTTGGCTTTCCTCCTTTCTTTTCACACTTTTCTCTCTCTTTTCTAAACTTGCCTTCGCTTTACTCGCTTTTCGCAGCACCTCGTCTCGCCACTTCATCGCTCGACGTTCCATCTGCACCTTCTCTACCTCGTACTTCTCGCTGATCCTTTTCTCGGCTGTTTTCAACTTTTTCTCGCACTCCTTCGCTACCTTCATCTCCTTTTTCGCCTTAAACCGCATCTCTTCCGCCTCATTCTTATACCGTTCATACTCTCGTTTTACATATTCATTCTGCTTCGCGATAACCGTCGCCCGGTCCCCTAGATTCACAAAATCTCGTTTCAACTCGTCCCGCTCTCGTTCCGTCTGTTCCAACATCGTTCGTAACTCCTCGTTCTCTTTTATCGCTCGATTGTTCGACGTCGTCAAATCTTCGCATCTCTTTCGTTCGTGCGCGACGGTTTGTTGTTCTCGCGCGACGTCTGCTCTTGCACCTCTCACGTCTTTCTTCATCACGCGTATCTGCGCCGCGAGTCGTTCGATTTCAATTTCCAGTTTGGAAACTTTGAGTGATTCCGCCACCGTCGCCGCCGTCCCTCCCGACGTCGTTCGCCAGCCATGCTCTCGTCGTTCTCGCCGACGATGATGCGGCGGCTTCGCGTCGTTCGCGTCGTTGGTCTCGTTTGCGAAGAATCGCGACGAAGGAAAGGCATTTGGCGCGCGCAAAGCTCTCATTCCATCCACGCCCTCTCCTCCGATGACGTCGTCGTCGTCGTCGTCATTGAGGACGACGTCCGCATCGAACCGACGTCTGGGCGGGTCGCGCCGTTTTGGCTGCGCGTCGCTCGTGTGCATCCCGAAGTTGTGCACCAAGCGCGCGCGTCAAATCTCGCGTGTATAACGCAATTTTGAATTTTCAAAGAGGAAAAAGCGACCAGAAAATCGTGTATTGGAAAAGAGCAAAGACGAATACGCGTCGCGAATGAAGAAGAGATCGCGAAAGAAAGAAAGAAAGCTGTATCGTCATCATCGAATTCTTCTCTGCGACTGAAAAATTACCGGCACAAATAAACAAGAACTATTATTACATTCTCTGTTTTTATGAATATCTAACTAGACACGTTCCCGCTCTTGCCTTGGTCGGAGTAGAACGCGGTGATAGGCGGTTGTCTGTTCTTTTTGCCCGAGCCTCTTCCTCTTCCTTCTTTTACACCACCGCCTTTAAATCTTCTGTCGCCTCGAGCACCACCGCCTCTTCTTTCTTCGAATACAGCTTTCTTCAACTGCAACGGTCTTGGATAGTTTTTCGAATCCAACTCTGGGATGAATTTTCGACAGTATATCATCTCTGGATCATAATCTTTCGTTTGTTTTGGGATGTTGAATTTGTTGACGCGGCCTCGAGCTAACCCGGCGGCTGAGACCCAATTACCCCAGTTAGAAGCCGGGTCGTAATCTAACAAGAGAAACTCGAACCATTCTGCACCCATTCTCCAGTCAATTCTAGCATCTAATGCGAGCCAAGAGGCGACATTTTGTCTGCCACGATTAGACATCCATCCGGTGAGTTTTAATTCGCGCATGTTTGCGTCTATGAGCGGGTATCCCGTCGTACCGGTGATCCATTTCTCGAATATCTCATCTCTCCCTTCGTGTTCGGCCGTCCACGGAGGCATTTTCACGTTCGACCCAATTCCATCGAGTTTGAATATTTTCGTACCATGCCTCAACGCAAAGAAGCGAAAGTAATCTCGCCACGTCAACTCAAAAATCACCCAATACGTCGATTTGTTCTTCACCCGTTCCTTCTCGTATTTACGAATTTCATTCTCGATGAAACGAGGCGAAATACATCCTAAAGATAAAAACGGCGCTAACTTTGTGCTTTCTAAATCTTCGAGCATGCCGTTCCTCGTGTTGAAATACGTCGCGACAGCGTCGGTTTCGAACAGATACCGCTGGACTCTTTTAAGCGCCTCCGATTCGCCGCCTTTGAACGTATATACCGGATTTATGCCAAAGTCTTTAGGAAGGCTGTTGTGAAATTGTCGAGCGTCGTCACTTAACGGTATGTCTTTGATTGTTGGAACGAACATCATATCTTCCACGCCGAAATTAGATGGAGACGTTCTCTTCAATCGTTCGTGTAAGTCAGAGTCGTTTGTCGGTTTTCTCACGGACACCTTTCCCTCAACTTTATTCCTGAACTGCGTGAACTGCGTCGGTAAATCGTTTATGCCATTCTGATAACATTCCCCGGACTCAAACACGTCTCCGTAGTGATATAAGGTATTATCCCAAACCAATTTCAATTCTTTCGCTCGACGCTTGACTTTACGTTCCAGCTCTTGTTCATCCTCGCATACCTCTCGACTGGCAACGATAATGTCCGCGTTCAACTGTTCCAAAACGTCTTCCGTGGAACCAATCTTAATCAACAAATCCGAGCCTAACCGCTTGTACTGCGCTTTCAAATCTAAAACGGATTCCAATAGAAACTCGGCTCTTCGTTGCGAACACTTTGGCGCGTTCGTGAGGCTGCATATCATAGTTTAAAGGAAGAACGTAAAGGTAAGTACATGGTCGCGGAATCAAACGAAAAATGATCCAAAAGTATGTGCTTTGCGAAAGTTTAAATGCGTGCGCGATTCATTCGGGCATCCACATCTCCTGCATTAAAACATTTTGCACGCGGCCACCGCTCACCTCTTCCTTTTCTCAACGACTCCAATTGGATATGGTGAAAAAAAACGAGGATCAAAAATGTATGTCGGGACGAGCTCTGCAACATCGTTCTGATTTTCACATCGTTCCAACGCTTCGTGTAAACTCAAGTTATCGTGTACGCGTAGGTCGTTTCGGTGCCAAAGAATCACTCGTCTTCGGTTTTTGCCTTTACGTTCTAGGTGAGATGATGACGACGACATGGCTGACATGGAATCGCCGCGCTTTTTTGTATCGATACGATTCGTAGGGCGCATTGGGGAGGTCGGCGCCGTCGACTGCATCCGGCGGGAAATGTTGTTGATGACACCAACGGTCAGACTGTAATGACGACTCGCGACGGATTTTCCCGATATATTTAATAGCGTCATCTTTGCCTGAACGCAACCGTTTTAGTGGCTTTTATGACGTCATTTTTCGATGAAGGGTTTAGTAGGGTTTAGTTTTAGGAACTAAAGGGTCCCGTGACGTGCTTCCGCGCTGTTCCGTGCGAGAGGAGCACTCGTTTTGTGTTGAATTCTTATCTTCAGATCGAGCTCGCCGCGCGACTCTTTACGAGCGCTCTGAAAATGGATTCGGGAGACATCGATTCCGCGTCGCACGCGATTTCTTTCGCGGACGCGTCCTCCTCTTCTTCGTTGACTAACACGCATAACTGTGCGACTCTACATTTGAACGCCTCGCTCAAAAATTCAAGCACTTCTCGTTCGCAGTCTTTGATGTTTTCTTTCGTCGCCGATATCAAAATTCTCTCGGCGCATATATCCATCACCGCGCACTTCTCTTCCCCTTCGGTCACTCTCACCGATACGATGACTTTCTTCCCTCCTTTCCCTCTCCTAATGCACGGTGGTACCGGTTGTTCTTCCTCCTCCGATGTCGTACCAGTCGTATCCATCTTCCTCTTCATTCGCCCCGACGAGTTGTTTCCTCTTTTTCTTTCGAAACTTCTCAGCGCGCCTTCGAACACGTACAGCGTTCCTTTCTCCTCGTTGCATTCGTAACACACCGGCACCTTACACTCTCCGCAATAATACCGCGTCTGTTTCTCGACCACGTCCGACCCTTTCCTTCGTATCGCCGTAATTTCGTCGCTTCTTTTCGCTCGCAGTCTACACACACGCGTCGTCCTATCGAGGACCGTCGATTGGTCTCCGCGTCGTCTCGGGAGCGCGGCGAGATTCGCGTCGGTGATGAGCGTTGGATTGGAACAGACGTGGCAGTAATGCGTGCGCAATCCATCCTTTGCAGTAGTAGCATTCTTCGTGTTGTTGAGACGAAAATCTTCCGAGGAGTACGCGATCGTGGATCGTTTCGGCATTTTTATTATGTGTTCTTCTTGGTCGTCGTCGTCGTCGTCTTCTGGTGGTGGTGGTGTCTTCTCTCTCTCTCTCTTTCTCTCTTTCTCTCTTCGAACTTTGCAAAACAAAAGCGCTTTCTGCCCCCTCGAAATGTCGCTCTTTTTCTCCTCTTTTTTCACAAAAAAAAATTAGGGGTTTTTTCTTTTTCTTTTATTCTGTTTAGGGTTTTCTTTCAAAAGTAGGGTTTTGGTAATAGGTTTTATTTAAAGTACTACGAACGTAGGGGAAATCTTATTTTTTGTTGTTGCATCTCTTCTTCCGCAACAAAGAGAGAAGAGGGGGGTCGTGACGACGAGGACGCGATGTCGTTGCCGCAGTCCGTGCCGTCGATGTCGTTTTGTGCGCGCGTCGATCACCGCGCGTCCAAGGATGGTTGCACGCGCGCGACACAAAAAGCAGGAATCATTATTGGACGACGGCGCATCGCATCGAGAAAGTCGTTGTTGTCGTCTCGCGGCGACGGTGTGCGCGCGAACGCGGTTTTACCGGTGGTGTTCGGAACTTTGACGTTGGAGGGGTTTGCGCCGACCGTCGAAGAGGTGTTTAATTTTGAGAATCTCGCCGTGTTTCCGTTTTGGGTCGCGATGATTGGCTTTCCGAAATCGGAAACGACGAAAGCTGTCGTGCTGTCTCCTTTGACCTCTGTCGCGTGCGGAGTGATATACGGATACTTAGCCTACCAGAGCTTCCTGGATCCGGATATTTTGGAGGCATTTTCGAGCGGAGCGAAACAAGACTTGGCGAGTTTGACGAAAGGATTCTCGCACGAGGCAACCGTCGCGGTTGGATGGGCACACTTTATAGCCATGGACTTATTGGCTGGGAGATATATATATTTGGACGGGTATAAGAACGAGTTTACGACGAGGCACAGCTTGGCGTTGACGTTGTTCTTCGGACCCTTAGGGGTCGTCTCGCACGTGATTACGAGAGGAATAGTCGGTCTCGTGAGAGGGAAAGAGAACCCGGTGGAAGATATTTTGGCGAGCGCGTTGAAGAGTAAGTGATTCGATGCCGTCTGCTATTATTTCTACTACGTTATGTTCGTGTATTTCATTGCTATATCTATGCCGCTACAATCAAGTCTCTACGTTTAACCTATCTACTCGCGCGCGGCGGCGAGCGTATCGGGCTTTGGACTGCTCGTCCAAAACTCTGGTTCTCCAGCACTTCATTTCCAAGGCGGCTTTGAGCGTTAAGAGATGAATTGAATGTTGATCTAATGTTCTCGTTCGGAATGTCTTCGGCGGAAAAGGAGCGTTTACGCAGTCGTCGTGCGTTTGTTCATCTTGTTCGTTACGTTCGAGGAACGCTTTTTTCCTTTTCGTGGTGGAAATCGTGACAGATTTCTCAAACTCTCGCGCGAGCTCCGGCGTGTTTTCAGATGGTTCACGATCGAGCGTTTGTCCAGTTTCGATTACATCTTTGTCATCGTCCGGCGACACTTTAGAAGCTTCAGAAAGCGTAAATTTTAGCTGAATTCCATTTTTATAGGAACTCGTCGCCGAGACTTCGACGTAGATCTTGTGCAAAGGATGGAACTCGCGCTCTCCCTTATTGATGGAAACACTGCCGAGTCCGCACGGGTCGAGCGTTTCAACGTCACATTCGTCGCGCAAGAAGATGTTGCCTCTTAAATGCCAGCTCGGCAAAAATATTTTTAAAACTTCTCGGTCTTTGTCGTAACTTTCAACCATTGCGACTTTTGTCTTTGCGTTGTCCAACATGGAGAAGGCGAGATAGACTTCCGAAACTTTCCTTTGCACAACTTTTGACATCCGCGTGCGCTCGTTGAGATGTTCAGCGAGATCGTGCAAATTTGATTTTTTGAATACGTTGTCGCCGCATGTAGTCGTCGCATCATCGATTGCGTACAACAACTGCCGATGCGCGATAATATCCGCGTATCGTCGAATCGGCGAGGTGAAGTGCGTGTATAAATCGACGGCTAAACCAAAATGTAAAGATGATTTTGCTCCATCGCACACGCAGTACTCGGCTTCTTGCATCTTTTGCGCCGCGCTGCCTCGAAAGAAAGCTTGAGCAGAAGCTCGGGAACCTCTCGATAAGCGGATAGCCTTTGAGAGCGATTCATTTAACGCAAGGCCGCTCGAACTATCAAACGCGGCAAAATTTAAAAACTCGCTGCAATATTTTTTCATATCGTCGAAGGCGTCGGCGGTTGGCATTCGGTGTCGGCGAACGAACGAAGCCTCGAGAAACTTTGTGTATATGCGTTCCGCGCACGCGCAATTCGCCGAAATCATTAGTTCTGCAACCGTTTTCATGGTAGATACATCTCGTTTCTCCGCAACCGCAGTTGTCGAGAGTTCTTCATGGTCACCAGCATCGGCGTGCGTTTCAAACCGCAGCTCGGCGCTTGCCAACTCTAACGCGCCATTCATTTCTCGCACGCGTCTTTTTTTATTCGCAAAATTTGTCAATATACGCAAAGCGTCGTAGAAATCGCGCATGTTGTTTGCGCATCCAGCAACGCCTTCGTCTAACAAAGCTTGCGCCGAATAATAATCGATCGCTTTGCGGTTTCGAATGATTGAACGACCAAACCACGGCTTTCCTTCATTGTTCAAGTTCTCATCGACGTTCCAAACACACGAAACTGCTAATCTATCTTGACCTTCGAGTAACGAACAAAGATTTGCGGAAAGTATTTCGGGTAACATGTCGATGCGCTCGTTTGGAAGATAGACGGTCGTACCCCTCGCCTTGCCTTCCGCATCTAGTGCCGTTTTCTCTCGAACAAAGAACGAAACGTCTGCGATGTGCACACCAATTTCGTAACCACTCTTTAGCTTCCTTACACTCATTGCATCGTCAACGTCCACGCATCCAGGTGGGTCGACTGAAAAAATTAGCGTCGCCGGATCCTTTCTGAAATCTCTACGAGTATCGAATTCATTCTGCGGTATCCCCCAATCCGATTGAGGTAACTCTGAGTTCGCTTTTACCCCGAACGGTTCCTTTCGAATCATACAACTCGCCAACACGGCATCGACTTCGCCTTGGAAACTTCCAACGTCACCTATAATGTTTAAAAAATGCGCGTCCGGGAACGTTTTCCCTCTCGACCAGGAAGAAAATCGAACTGAGAATAGTTTTCCTCGGAGCGCGTCCGGAGCATTTTTTAACATTTTGAATCGAGGCAATTTACTCGATTCCCTAGGAACAACGAGAACGCTGTTTCGTTGTGCCAACCGAGAATCGTCTGCGTCTTTTTCATCGAGCACACACGTGAACACCATTTGCTTTCGCGACACGACATGAACGACTGCGTTGGTGTTCACGTCAACCGCGACCGTATCGAGATGTAAAGCTCTATTCATTTTGACTTTTGAGTCGATGCGAATAGAATTGTTGACAACTGCAGACGTCCTGGAGCTATCTACGCGCATTTGCCCAACTATAATGGTACTATTTGCAACACCTTCGTCCACCTCCACTTGTGGAATGTACTCGGTAAATGTGGCGTCGGTATCTTCCTCCTCTACGTTCTCCTCCTCTTTCTCTTCCAGCGCAGCTTGTACTTTCAACATTAAAGCTTCGTCCTCGGGGTGATATCGTTGAATGTACTCGAAAGCGTGCATTTCCATGACTAAGTCATTCTTTTCTCCCAAACGATTTGTCTTCGTCCTCGTCTTCGTCGTGAGCACAACAATCTTCGGTTTCGTCAATCCCAGCGTTTTGAATTTCTCGCCGTAAAACGTCGCTGTCGCCTCAACCAAACTACATCCTCTCCTCTTCCGAATCTCTCGTACTTTCCGACAGTGCACATCGTCGAACAAAAAACCATCTTTCCTCGCGTCTTCGTACACACCTCTCATCGCTCGCATCAGCCTTGGATTCGAATTGAACTTCTCCCTCGCTCGCGTCTCAACTGATTTGCACAAAATCACATCTCTCGCGCATTCTTCCCAAAACTGCGCTCCGAACAGTTCTATGACTTTCGCAGACGACGGAAGGGTAAAAAACTCCCGCGAGTTGTTCAACGGCGTTCCCGCGCGCGCGTTACCTTTGCACGAGAGGCATCCTGGAAATCCGCACGAAATATCCTCTCTCAAGTACACTTCAACCGTCGACGTTTGTAAACACCTATCCATCCCTTTCCCTGTCGTCGCGTCGTCGCCGTCGTCGTCATCGTCTGCTGCTCCTCCTCCTGGGTTTTCTGCCCTTTTCGCCTGTTGTTGCGAGACGAGTTTCCTTCTCTTTTCGACGGACGACGACGCGTCGCGCATCGCGGCTCTCTGCCGTTACTTCTTTCGTCGTCTTCGCGTCATCGTCGCTTCTCTCTCGTGTGTGACGATTTTTCTCCTTTTTTTCCCGAGGAAAATTGCTTCAGAATTTTCGAAAATCGATATGCGTGGTGAGAAATGAAGGTGAGACTGAAAAGCAAGACGACGACCCAAAACACCCCTCGCGTGGTGGTGACCACCACCACCACGCGAGCGATGTCGACGTCCGCGGTGAAAAAATTAGCCGACGACGCGCGCCTGTGCGCGAGAAAGACGCGAGAAGGTAAAATGGAGAAATTGGAAAAGCTCAAGCGAGAGAAAGAAGAGAGGGAACAGAGGCGCGAACGAATCGAGAGGTCGACGCGCGTGCACGCGGGAACGAGCGGGAAGAACGACAGCGAGAGAACACCCACTGGCACGAAGAACACGCCTCGGAACGATGCGGCGGCGTCCGCGTGCACGAAGAGGAGTAGCATTAAGAAGAAGAGGAAATCACCTAACACGACTCTTGTCGTTGAACAGAGGAAGCGAAGGCTGACGAACACCGCGACGTCGCCGAATAGATGGGAGGCGTATTACAAGAGGAGATACTTAGAAGACGATTAGTTTTGAAATTCAGTAGTCGGATTATACTTTATAAACAAACGCATATTTTAAAATCACAATCGATAGATCCAATACAGGTCATAAATGAAGAGACGACGAGAGAACTTTCTTCTTGCGCGAGCAAGGCTACGTTCTACGTTCTACCTATTCATTTTTTTAGGTTAAAGTTCATCGTGTTCGGGATCGTCTGGGTCATAATCCCCGGGTGGTTCCATACCAGGCGGGAAGAGCGCGTCCGGGTCTTCGACGTTCTTTCTAGTCTCTCTCGCCCACTCGTCCGCCTCCTCGTCTTTTTTTTTCCGATCGGCTTCTTCGAAGTCTTCTTGCATCCGCTTCTCCCTCTTGCGGGATTTCTTGCCAAAATGTTTCTTACCGAACGCTTTCGCTTCTTCCAACGAATCCGTAATGATGATGTTATCGAAGAACGAACCGGCTTTGACTTGCCACAAATCGAACCCTACGTATTTTAAATTGCGCATCAATGCTAACGGTTCGGATTTCGGGACGTATTTTGGATTTTTTATCATCGGTGCTTCCCATGGTCCTCCGGAATATTTTGGATTTTCAATCATCGGTGGTCTCCACGGTCCTTTATATTCCGGGTTTGGAATCATTTCAGGTTCCCAGTCGCCGTCGATGTCGTCGTCCCAATCATCCGGTTTCGGTTGGTCAGGATCGGCAATATTTTCTGGGATGTCGTCGTAGCCTTCTGGTTTTTCCGCATCTTCGTCCTCAATCATTTTACGATCGTCCCAATCCTCTGGTTTCGTCGCCGACGGGTCTGGAATTTCCTTTGGCTCTAAAATATCAAACTCATCTTCGATATTTTTCTTTATTTCCGATTTACCGTCGATTAAAATCTCAAAATCATCGTTCGGATGAATCACCAAAGTGTACACGTGCGTCAACTCGTCCGTTTTCGCTTTCACCGTCGTCTTCATCTGGTATTGCTTCTCGTTCCCGTGCTCATCGTGTTTGGCCAATATGAAATGCACTTTCTTAATCCCTTTCCCGCAAATATCCGGTCCAAACATGATGTTATATGGCGTCGAGCCTCCAAAACTTTCCATCTCGCTCGATTCCGGTAAAATTTTCACGTACGCGCCGCCGCAGTCGATGTTCTGTTCGTGTTTCACCGAATACTGAACCACGAGATCCTTACCGTCGTTATCGAACGGTTCACTCGCGGACGAGTAATAGGCAAAAAATCTCCCGTCCGTTCGCGTTTTGAACCCTTTGTTCACGTTGAGAACCGCTTTCTTGCCTTCGTGAATAGCCGCGGTCACCACGAATTCGCCAGCCATATTTTCGTCTTCTTTGAAGGTGGATTTGTGCCATCGAGACGCCGCATCTTCATCTGTTGCAAAAACGTGCACGTTCGCGCCCCGCGATCGATGGTGAGAGATGGAGACGTCAGCGCGCCGCCGCGAGAAAGTTAATTAGGGTCCGCGCTCGATACTATTCGCACGCGTCGCAAACAAAGAACGAAGAAAAAGAGCGCCGCGCGTAAAGTGTCGCACCATCGAAGGTCTCCGAAAAGTACGTCGTCGCCTTTAAAGCTTCCCCGACGCGAAACGTCAAAGTCGCACACACGAAGAGCAGCAGCAGCAGCAACGCGACGCGTCGTGCGAACAGGACCCCGCGTCTTCTCGAGACTTTTTTCCTCCTCATCATCGCGTCCGTCTCGTCGTCGGTTTTGGGGACTTTGTCCGAGACTAAAAGTGACGACGACGACGACGACGTATTGAGTTATGAATTGGATTTTGGATGATTTTTTACGATGCGTTTTCGTCCAAAGTCCAAAATTGGAAAAGTCCGATGCTCTCTCTCTCTCCACAAAAAGAAACGCGCCAACACCATCATCAAATGGAAGTCGCCGACATCGCCATCGCGCCTCTGAAGGAGTTCGTGCGAGACTCCGCGCGACTGGTGAAAAAATGCACGAAACCAGACCGACGAGAGTTTACGCTCATCGC
>Ga0163180_10000815_pt1 | contig 17848 bp, 20 predicted proteins | sample AtlANTMetagenome_2_FD_109647 | JGI IMG/M metagenome (GOLD analysis project Ga0163180, IMG submission 109647) | Marine eukaryotic phytoplankton communities from the Atlantic Ocean - Atlantic ANT 4 Metagenome | ecosystem: Environmental > Aquatic > Marine > Oceanic | place: North Atlantic Ocean...
AGCTCTCTTACTTTGTCTGCTGTGGACGAGATAGAGGTGTTCGCAACAAGAGTATCTAGAATAAGAAGCACCGTAACGGCAAAGAAGACATTCAAGATCGGTGGCGCAGATTTAGATGACAATGCTGAAGAGAGCCAGGATCGCTTGGAAGATTCTTTTAAGAAGTTTCTTGAGCTTGGTAGTGACGGAAAGAATCCGCAAAACTCAAAAGCAAAGAGCGACAACTACAAGCAGTTCGACCCGTTCAACATGGTATCAGGACAAAGAAACTCAGACTTGAAATAATAATGTCTTTTAAATTATCCAAAAAAGAGACAATGAAAGAGATTCTCAAGTGTGGTAAGGATCCTGTATATTTCATAAATAACTATGCAAGAATAACACACCCACAAAGAGGATTAATACCTTTCCACCTTTATGACTTTCAGGAAGACTTGGTAAACGATTTTACCGATCATCGTTTCAACATAATCCTTAAGGCACGCCAGCTAGGTATATCTACTATATCTGCAGCTTATGTTGTTTGGCTAATGATTTTCCACAGAGAAAAGAATGTTTTGGTTATCGCAACCAAGTTTGGCACAGCTTCAAACTTAGTAAAGAAGGTCAAGAACATACTAAAGAATATTCCCGAGTGGCTGCAGATAGCTACAGTTACGATAGACAACAGAACCTCATTTGAGTTGTCTAATGGATCACAAATAAAAGCATCTTCCACTTCTGGTGACGCAGGTCGTTCAGAGGCGTTGTCCCTTCTCGTTATTGATGAGGCTGCTCACGTTGATGGTCTAGACGAGTTGTGGATGGGTCTATATCCTACTCTGTCTACTGGTGGTCGCTGCATTGCTTTGTCTACTCCTAACGGCGTGGGTAACTGGTTTCACAAGATTTATACAGAGGCAGAGCAAAAGACAAATGACTTTTATGCCACAAAGCTTCCGTGGGACAGGCACCCAGACAGAGATGAAGAGTGGTTCGATAAAGAGACAAGAAATATGTCCCGCCGCGAGATCGCTCAAGAGCTTGAGTGTAACTTCAACATGTCGGGCGAAACTGTATTTCATGGAGATCACATAGCTGAAATACAAGAAATGGTCTTAGAGCCAAAATATAGGACAGGGTTTGACAGAAATTATTGGATATGGAAAGAGTACGACCCTGGCACAGACTATATGATTTCTGCAGATGTTGCTCGCGGAGATGGTAGAGACTATTCTGTATTCCATGTTTTCAACTTGGCAGAGATGGAAATTGTAGCGGAGTATCAGGGTAAGGTTACTCCTGATGTGTTCTCTGATATATTATCTAATGCAGGTAGAGAATACGGCAACTGTATGCTTGTAGTGGAGAACAACTCTGTAGGCTATTCAGTATTGGAGAAACTAAGAGAAAGGAACTATCCTAATATCTACCACTCAATAAAATCAACTCACGAATACGTAGACCAGATTCAGGCAGAGTCTAGATCGAACGCTGTTGCTGGCTTTACGACCTCTTCTAAGACTAGACCATTAGTTATAGCGAAGATGGAGGAATTCGTAAGAAACAAACTAATTAAAGTATATTCCTCACGTCTTTTAAACGAAATGAAGACATTCATATGGAATAATGGAAAACCAGAAGCAATGAGAAGCTATAATGACGATTTAGTTATGGCGTGCTCAATAGGCTGCTGGATAAGGGACACGGCTTTGGTAGAGAATCAGAGAAACGTAGAGTACAAGAGGGCTTGTTTAGACTCGATGATATTAACAAATTCTAGACTAGATACTACGATGCCTGGTCAAAATGACTATAAAAGAAACAGTATATTTGATAAAATACAAAAGACAAAGTCTAATTATGAGCAATTTCCGTGGCTCTTTAAGGGATAAAAAACAATGGCTAAAAAGAATCGAAACACGCAAAATCCAAGAAATCCTGAGAACGCACTCTTTAAGAAGTTAACAAAGCTTCTTTCTGGTCCGCTCGTCACACACAGGACCCAAACTGCAAGAAGGCTCCGACGAAGACAGCTTGACAAATACGCCCGCCGTTTTCGATCTGCAAGTGGCCAACAGTTCAAAAAGACAGAATACAATCCTTTTGACAATCTCATGGCGACAGTCATGCAGAACCAGAACAGGCTAGAAAGATACGTAGATTTTGATCAGATGGAGTACACCCCAGAGATAGCCTCTGCGCTTGATATCTATGCTGACGAAATGACAACATCATCCAATCTACAGCCTTTGCTTACTATTGATTGCCCTAACGACGAAATCAAGCACATCTTAGATTCTCTCTATCACAACATAATGAATCTAGAGTTCAACCTATTTGGTTGGTGCAGAACAATGTGCAAGTATGGAGACTTCTTCCTCTATCTGGACATCGACGAAACAATAGGTATCCAGAGCGTAATAGGATTGCCAACGCAAGAGATTGAAAGACTAGAGGGCGAGGACAAGACAAATCCAAACTATGTCCAGTATCAGTGGAACTCCGGAGGGATAACATTTGAAAACTGGCAGATGGCACACTTCAGGATACTAGGGAACGACAAGCATGCGCCATACGGAACTTCTGCCTTGGAGCCTGCCCGAAGAATCTGGCGACAGCTAACTTTGCTCGAAGATGCTATGATGGCGTACCGCATTGTTCGCTCCCCAGAAAGAAGGGTATTCTATATTGATGTCGGCGCAATCCCTCCACAGGATGTCGAGCAGTACATGCAAAAGGTCATGACGCAGATGAAGAGAAATCAGGTCGTTGATCCTTCAACTGGACGAGTGGATTTAAGATATAATCCAATGTCAGTGGATGAGGATTATTTTATTCCCGTCAGAGGCCAGGCTTCCTCAAAGGTCGAGAGCCTGCCAGGCGGTACGTATACCGGAGACATCGATGATGTTAAGTATCTAAGAGACAAGCTGTTCTCGGCACTCAAGATACCGCCGTCTTATCTTTCTCAAATAGAGGGCGCTGAAGAGGACAAGACAACTCTGGCGCAAAAGGATATAAGGTTTGCAAGAACCATACAAAGACTTCAAAGATCGGTAATCACAGAGCTTGAGAAGATCGGAATTGTTCACTTGTATGTTTTGGGATTCAGAGGAGAAGATTTGACCTCATTTGGTCTTAAGCTTTCTAACCCATCTAAGATCGCTGAATTGCAAGAGCTGGAGCACTGGAAAGTAAAGTTCGACACAGCCTCTGCAGCAACCGAAGGATTCTTTAGCAAGAGATGGATTGCCACAAAGCTCTTTAACTTGTCGGAAGAGGAGTTTATGAGAAACCATAGAGAAATGTTCTATGATAGAAAGTTTGAAGCAGCACTAGAATCTTCAGCAGAAGCAGAACAGGCAGCACTCACTCCCGCCGCAGAAGGCGGCGACTTAGGCGGTGGTGACGCAGGCGGTGATTTAGGTGGAGACCTCGGAGGAGACTTGGGGGGCGATGATGCTCTTGGAGATGTTGGCGCCGATGCTGGTGCTGACGCTGCAGCTGCAGAGCCTGAGGGCGATGACTCAATGTTGTTGGCTGCCCCTGGAAAGAGAGATGACGACGAGCCTGTTGGAACTAGAGGTCGAACGGCGTCGGATAGAAGAAAAGAATACACACCAGTTACGAACGATAAGCGCCAATCTGGCGCGAGAAAGAGATCATATCACTCAAAATATGGCAGAGAAGTAGCATCCTCAACCACAAGAAACACTTTAAAGGGTTTTGACGACCTTATAGGTCTTTCGAAGGGCATTTATGAGAATGAGGAGTCTAATTATGATAAGGAAGAGAAGTTAATAACAGAGATAAATTACGACGTTAAAAAACTAATTCAAGATCTTGAAAAGAGGAGTAAAGATGAGACTCAGACATAACAAAAAAAGAAACACGGCTTTCGTTTATGAGGCATTGGTTAGAGAAATGACAAAGAGTGCCATCAAGAACGATCTAAACAAACTGAACAAGATAAAGAAAATAATCAAAGAACACTTTACGCGCGATTCCTTGATTAAGAAAGAGCTAACAATCTACAAGTCCCTGTATGAAACCTCAGGGATGAAAAAAGACCTTGCAGAAAAAATGATTATGGAAGCTAGGATGGAGTATGCCAAGCTTGACAAGTCCACAATATTTAAAGAGCAAAGTTCTCTAATAAAGGTGATCAACAGGTCATTGTCCAGTTCTGTGTTTTCTAATTTTGTACCCAACTACAAAAACCTGGCTAGTCTTTACTCTATTTTTAACGATGCTGTCAATGTAAAGCAGAAGGTAATTCTAGAGCAAAAGGTTCTAGAGTCAATTACAACAGAAGCAGTCTCTGAAGAAGACAAAGACCCAATCGATAATTTGGTTTACAAGTCATTTGTTAAAAGATTTAATGAAAAGTATGAAAACCAACTCAACGAAGGTCAAAAGTCTTTGCTTACTAAGTATGTGACCTCCTTTGTCGACGACGGCCTAGAACTTAAGATGGCCATGAACGAAGAGATTGGCACCCTAAAGACTAGAATCAGGGCTGCACGAGCAAACCCCGTAGTCTCTGGTGACCGAGACCTGTTGGCAAAGACCAACAAAGTTATCGAGATACTTGAGAACTACCAAAACAAAGAAGTAGACTTGGTTATGGTCGAAGAAGTCTTAAAAATGCAAAGCTTAATAGAAGAGATAGAAAACGATGGCAACTAAAATAAAGATAATCCCAACAGACCAGTCCGCCGCTGACACTGGCCTTATCAAGATAAAGATAATGGCAGAAGAGCCAGATCCAGTTCAGGTTGATTTGCTTGCTCGACGTGCTTTGAATGGTGATATTATGATCTTTGATCATGACTTAGTGGATATAGTTGTCTCACCAAAAAACAACAAGGTGGTGACCTTTCCAAAAAACTTAATGGAAAGAGAAGTATACCCAGTGCAGGATAGGTTCTACAAGTTCCTTAGAAAAAAGGGAATTATTGATCCTGGCAGCGTGCAGTCTGGAAACGTACACTCCTCCATGGAGGCCAAGATATACGAATCAGTATTGGAGGGCGTTGATGCAATTCAAAGCGCTATATTCGCAACAAGTCTTTTCTTAGAGGAAGAACGCCCGGACATTATGGCAAGGAAGCATCTGCATCACGACATGACAACTCACTTGCTTGATCCTGACGAAGAAGACAGTACAGAACTTGGAGAGGTTCCTCACGCAGACAAGAAGGGATCGCTAGACTCTACACACAGAGCCTACGGATATCAATACATGTATTCTGTCTTGCGCGAAAGCGAGGAAGAGTGAGTCTAATATATTTCATATTATGTGCCTTTGGCTTAACGCAAATTATCGTGTATGGTTCCATCCTTGATTCAATAAGACCAAAAGAAGGAAAGCTAGGAGAATTGTTTAGTTGTCCGATGTGTATGGGCTTCTGGGTTGGTGTAATTTTATGGGCCTTAAACAGTTATACGGGACTATTTAGTTTTGATAATTCTTTTGTCACAGGTGTGCTCTTGGGTTGTCTTAGTTCCGGAACAAGTTATATCTTAAACATGTTGTTCGGGGACGATGGCATCAAGATAGATCTTAAGAAAGACGAAGTTAAATCACGAAACCCCCGTGCCGCATTGAGAAAATAGGCACGGGCTTTTTAGGAGGAAGAAATGGCACCATTCGCAACTATAAGATGGATGATCCGTCCGGTAGCCAATTGTTGTAAAGGATCGTAGACGGCGCGGGTGATCCCCGTGTACAGGAAAATAGAAATGAAGCTTCTAAGAGAATATTTTGAATTATGTGAAGGCGGCATATGCCAAGACCTCTTGACAGAGGACGAAAAGCGCAGAGTTGCCAACGGAGCCATTATTTTGTCTGGCGTCATGCAGATGTCGGAAACCCAAAATGGCAATGGCCGCGTATACCCTCATGGCGTATTAGTGAGGGAAGTTGAAAACTACAAAAAGATGGTCAAGGAACGTCGCGCTCTTGGAGAGTTGGACCACCCAGATACATCAGTCATTAATCTAGCCAATGCATCCCATCTCGTAACGGAAATATGGATGGACAACAACAAGTGCATGGGCAAAATAGAAGTATTGAACACTCCTTCCGGAAATGTATTAAAAGAATTAATCAATGCGGGCGTTAAGTTGGGAATCTCCTCTAGAGGTATGGGTTCCGTTTCTGAAAACAACGGACAAACCATCGTAGAGGACGACTTTCAATTGATATGCTTTGATATGGTGTCTGATCCTTCTACTCCCGGAGCATTCATGATGTCAGAAGCAAGAGAAAGATCAAATATTTTTACAAAGGCCGACAAAATTAACAGGCTTTTAAACAGTATTATAGGGGACAAATAAGATGAGTTTTAAATTATTGATGGAAGGCTGGAGAGGATACGTCAAAGAAGATGCCGACCCGGCAAAATTAGATCCAGAGAGGTTCCCACTGAAGCTGGGCGATGTTAGTCCAAAAGCATCTAAAATTACTTCTCGTGCTGGAAGCAAGGATGGCGCTTCTGGTGATGACGTGATTCCTGTCGAGGCAGCATCATACACGGCAGCACAGTTGAAGCCATCACAGAGTTCTATGGATATATCTAAAGCTGTCAATTTTGCAATTCAAATGGCGCACCCTCAAGGAGTGTTAGACCTAGGAGGCAATTTAGATGCATTAATAAGCCAAGACAATTTTATAATGGATGGCCACCACCGATGGATTGGCACCGCAATGGCAGACCCTTCAGCAAAACTTAATGGATTCAGAGTGGGGTTCCCAGGCAAACAACTTGTGGCCGTTCTCAACAGCATGACTAAGGGCTTGTTTAATAAACAAAGGGGAAAGGCAGCTACTGGAGGCTTTGAGCAGTTTAATGAGCAGGGCATTCTACAGCAATTGCAAATTATAGCTAAAAAGGGGTCTTTTGGCAAGCTGACGCCAGAGCAGGTGTTGCAGGCCTTGTCAACAATTACTGGTACCGAAGGAGATGCAAATCAGCTAGTGATAGCTGGAGCAAAGAAGATGGCGAGCAATCTACAAGGTGTTACGTTGTCTGAGCCTGAGTGGGCACCTGCCCGCCCAGACATGCCGGTTATAGACAAGGAAAATGTTCCAACTGCAGCTCAAGCCCTTAATAAAGGTATCGTCGATGTTAACCCTCCGTATGCGAAAACCGGTCGCAAATATTTAGATCAAGGAGAGGCTTCAAAATGAAAATCACAAAAGAACAAATACTAAAGATGATTCAAGAAGAGGTTGACGAAGAAATAAGAGAGGGATTCTTTAGTCGCTTGTTTGGTGGGGGCGACGACGAAGAGGAAAAGTCTGCTGAAGAAGCCCCCGCAGAAGAAGAGCCTCAAGAGCCAGAAGAGCCAGATGATGGTTGCGACGGCCGTGGCCAGGATATATATACAATTGCTAGTAAGATTTTCAAAAACAAGTCCCCAAAGGACCTTGACGTGTTTGAACAATTCGGTGTTGGTCCAATGCGTCTTTTGAGAGACATAGCAAGAATCATAAAAGATGACCCTAGTCTAGTAGCAAAAAGAGAGTTGTCTCCTTTTGTTGAAGCCGGCTCTCGCTATACGAAGCACGGAAAAGAGCTTAGTTTTCGATACCTTGGAAACGCCCTGAGTAATGCACTTAAGAGTGGGGAAAAATGGCAATTCGGCGGAGGCCCTTGTGTTGATGGTGGGGAATTAAGTACGGTGATATCCTTTGCCTTTGGTGAAGCTGAAGAGTTAGAAAAGACTTTCGCAGGCACCAAGCCTGAGCGCGACGTCGATCATTTGCTCAGTCGCCATGAAAGTATAGATCGCACTTCCAGACTGGAAGAAGTGATAAGAGAAGAGATAAGCAAGGTCATCGATGATCTCAGCAAGGAAGATAAATGAAAAACAACGAGCTAAAAAAGATGTTGAAGCCATTAATAAAGCAGTGCATCAAAGAAGTGATCTTTGAAGAAGGTGTTTTGTCAGGCATAATATCTGAAGTTGTCGGAGGTCTCTCAACAGGGCAGACCGTAATGGAGGCAAAAGAAGAGAACATCTTTGCTGGTCCAGACAGAGTGCAAGAAAAAAAGAAGCGTCTTAGTGATAGCAGAAAAAAGCTTTCTGAAGCGATAGCAAAAGAAGGTTACAACGGAGTTAACGTCTTTGAAGGTACCGAGCCACTATCAAGTGGAGGCAACCCAGGTGCGCCAGCTGCCCCGTCTAGTCCTTTATCGGGCTACGCACCAGGCGATGCCGGCGTGAACATCGATGGTCTTTTTTCTGTTGCGGGTAAAAATTGGTCAAAACTGATATGAAAGAGAGAAAATAATGGCTAAACCAATACATGTTGAAGTGGTAGCACAGTCGAGATATACAGATGAGAATGAGAGACTAATAAAGAAGTTCGTTAGAAAAATGAAGAAAAACGGAGTTTTGGACTTAGTTAAGAAAAGAAGGTACTACGAAAAGCCTTCTGTAAAGAGAAAAAGAAAAAGAGAGAGAAAGTTGAAGGTTTGTCAAGAATCAACAAATAAGCATAAAGCTAAATTTAAGGATTAAGGAGTTATAAAATGGCATCATTTCGCGGAGTTCACGGAGGCCTAGTAAAAAGAGGCCAAACAAAACGACCAGTCGGCATAGACGACAATAATAATATTAGTGGTAATCCTTATTCGGAACCGCATTCTGCTAGTTATAGCGCCTTAACTGTTCTGTCAGGTAGTTCTCTTTTAGATAATGGTCTAAATAGTAGCACAAATGGTTGCAATGGTTATCACATTGGAAACGCCAAGTACATACATCTTTGGGTCTCCGGTGGAGCAGAAACTGCAGGAGTCACACTGCATGGATATAACTACGATATTGGCAAGTGGGGTAAAATGGAGGTTCCATCAGGATTTAGTGGCCAAAGTGGTTTAGACGCTGCATCAGACTCCACAGCTAGGGACGGATACACGATAGCTACAGCAAAAGTAGGCCCAGGCGGTGAAGCAAGAATGAAGACAATCGAGCTTAACGGAATTGACAGAATCGGACTTGTTCAGACAGGTTCAGCACCATCTGCGGTGAGAGCATCAGTTTCAACTATATAGGAGCAACATAATGGCTAGGTCAAATACCAAGAAGTCGTCGGACTATATTATAAAAACTAACGATGTTAGGGGTCAGTATACCCCCGTCTCAACCAAGCAAGGCAACGACCAACAGCCACCCTTTATCTTGGGGTTCAGAGGAGTCCCAACCATCCGCATTCGCACAAAAGCAGAGTGACATATTTTCCAGTCATTTAGCAAATTTCAATACTAATTACTTTTGAGAAAATTCTTCTACTTTTAAGGGGTAAGTATATGTCATCCATGTTAGAACAAGCAATAGTCGACGCCAAGGCGTTGAAAGAGTCGGCAATCAAAAATGCCGAAGCAATGGTAATTGAGAAATATTCTGATCAAATTAAAGAGGCGGTCAACTCTTTGCTTGAGCAGGACGAACTAGGTCTTGAGGACGATCCTCTGGCTGGCGAGGACGATCTCGCTGGTGGGGATGCAGCTCCAGAGACTAATCCTGTTTTAAATCAGGTACCAACAGCAATGGAAGAAGATCTTCCAGCCGATTCTGGCGGCGGAGGCGTCACAGATTCCACAACTTTAACTTTGGATCTTCCTGATCTTCTTCAAAAGATGGAAGAAATAGAAAAGGAAGAAGGCATCGATGCTGTTGATGCCCTGGACGGAGACAAAGAATCACATGAAGAACTGGCACAGGACATGGCCCCAGCCGTTGACTCTGCCCCTGAGTCTGCTAGTACTATGATGGAACAGGTAGAAGAGGAAGACATCACAGATGCTCTCGTTGATGAAATTCTAGAGAGACTTCGAGTAGATATCGACCCGCAGCCCCGAGGTTGGGCCGGCACACCACGAGCACATATGGAGGAGCTTGCAGATCAGGCTCTAGCTCGCGAAGCTGACGACGAAGTAAAAGAAGAAAACGAGGCCCTTAGAGCCCGAGTGGCAGAACTCGAAGAATCTCTAAGCAAAACAACAGATCAAAATCAAACACTTGTCGAAGAAAGAGACAAGTTTAGAGATGCCATATTGGTATTGAAAGAAAAGATTGATATCGTAAACGTTTCGAATGCGAAACTGCTTTACATAAACAAGGCATTGGAAAATTCCTCCCTGAATGAGCGACAAAAGAAGAAACTTGTCGAAGCAATTTCTAAAGCCGAAACAACTAAGGAAGCGAAGGTTATTTACGAAACACTTCAAAGTACAGTGGGAAGCACAGACAGACGTTCTATGCCGAAATCACTAAGCGAAGCAGTCAGTAGATCTAACTCTTCATTGCTTATTAACTCGCAAAGAAATAAGGAAAACACAACATCAGACGCCTTTTCTGAGCGACTCCAGCGATTAGCTGGACTTAAAAAATAACTAGGAGGTTACTATAACATGTCTGTTTTACAAAAATTGACTGAAGGTATCGTTCGACGTGACGTTTCTAAAGAGGGAGCAGCTCTTCTCAGTAAGTGGGAAAAGACTGGCCTTTTGGAAGGTCTCGGAAGCGATAACCATAAGAACAACATGGCCGTTCTCCTTGAGAACCAGGCCAAGGAGCTTCTCCGTGAGGCTTCCTCAATGGCTGCTGGCGACGTCGAAGGCTTCGCAGCAGTTGCATTTCCAATCGTTCGCCGTGTATTCGGTGGGTTGATTGCTAACGATCTTGTCTCGGTACAGCCGATGAGTCTCCCAAGTGGTCTCATCTTCTTCCTTGACTTTACACACACTCACACCAGATCCGGAATGAACAAGGGTGATTCCATCTACGGTGGTAATGTTGTTGGTCGCCAGTTGACCGGTGGTGTCGACCTCGACGGCGACATGAGCAGTGGAGGCCCTGGTGGTTTCTACGAGCTTGGAACTGGCTACAGTTCACCAACCGCAAGTGTTTCCCGCCACTTCGCAGCAGCTTCGACTGCTTGTGACGAGGTTGCACCTAGCGCAATGACAGAGGCACAGAAGAAGCTTATCAAGTTTGACCCTGACGTTTTGGCTGGCAGCAGCGACGTTACAGTCCTTGAGCTTTCTGCTTCTGGTATTCCTTCGGATCTTAACAGAGACGCACTCACTGCGATTGCCGAGGTTACTGGTTCGAGCGCAAACAACCGTCTTGTCAGAAGACTTACACAGATTACCTCTGCAGGTAAGCTGAGAGTTGTCTTCTTGGGCAATGGTGTTCCTAACGCTGGCGACAACGCTGACGGCGTTCTTTTGTCGTACCCGCTCGTGGACAAGTTCCAGGCCGGTGGAGCTGGCGCAGGCCAGGCTGACGCACTCGGTTCGATCGTTGGTGCTGACACATGGGGACTTGAAGAGCCATCACCTTCGACTGGTGAGGTTGGTTCTGGAACTGGTAAGCAGCGCATACCTGAGATCGACATCAAGGTCGATAGTATTGCTGTGACAGCAGTCACCAAGAAGCTCAAGGCTAAGTGGACACCTGAGTTGGGACAGGATCTCAACGCATACCACAACCTTGACGCAGAGGTTGAGTTGACCGGTATCCTTTCTGAGCAGATTGCTCTTGAAATCGATAACGAGATTCTCGGAGACCTCGTCAACGGTGCTACTGCAGGAACTCGCTACTGGAGCCGTGCTCCTGGCTTGTTTGTTGACAGCAATGGTAGTGAGCTTGGTGCCACTTCGGCATCTCCTGACTTCACTGGTACTGTCAGTGAGTGGTATGAGACCCTCATTGAGACTATCAACGATGTTAGTGCTCAGATCCATAGAAAGACACTTCGCGGTGGTGCAAACTTTGTTGTTTGTTCGCCCGAGGTTGCTAATATCCTTGAGTTCACAAGCGGTTTCCGCGCAAGCGTGACTGCTGACGCTGACAAGGGTGACATCGGTGCTGTAAAGGTCGGCGCACTTTCCAAGAAGTTTGAGGTCTTTGTTGATCCTTACTTCCCAAGAAACGTGATCCTCGTCGGTCGTAAGGGTAACTCTTTCCTCGAAAGCGGTTACGTGTACGCCCCGTATGTACCTCTGCAGGTCACACCTACCATCTTTGGCACCGAGGACTTCGTACCTCGTAAGGGAGTTATGACCCGTTACGCCAAGCAGATGGTACGTCCTGACATGTACGGAATTGTTATCGTCCGTGGTCTCCTCGGTGAGGCAGGCGCTAGCTAATAGTGTCCGATAGCTAAAAGAATTAAGCCCTCCATTCATTTGGAGGGCTTTTTCTATTTTGATTAACTATTTACTACAAGTGATAAGGCGAACTGCCTTTAAAAAATAAAGGAGATTTTTATAATGGCAAAATTAGGAAGATATAGTGCGGATAGGAAAAAGGTTGAATCAATCACCGCTACCAAGTCGTTGACAACAGCAGACTGTGGATCGTTGCTCGTACTCAACGCTGCAGCAGGATGCACAGTGACTCTACCATCGGTAGCTGATGCGGGCAAAGGCTGGTGGGTTAGATTTGTTATAGGTACCAACTGCAGCAGCAACACTATTGTTATTACAGAAAAGACCTCTGCAGACACCGATGTTCTTATCGGCGGAATCAACGAGCTGGAGGTTGACACTAGCGATGACGGACCAAGCACAACCGGAGCAACCACTATAACCATTGCAAACGCTTTGGACACGGTTGGAGATTTTGTAGAGTTTATCTGTGACGGATCAAATTTCTACTTCCACGGACAGACCAAGCTCGACGGCTGCATGACCATTGCTTAATAAGTAATTTGCCTTATCAATAGAATTCCCTCAAGGTCTTTTTTAAGCCTTGAGGTTTTCTATTTTTTGGGACTAATTATAATATATGCTTTTGAAAGGAGCAAAAATGGGAAAGCTGAGAAAAAGACTGACAAAGACAAAGTATGCCAAGAAGTATGCTAAAAAGAGAGCAGCTCTGTTTAACACAGAGCCTACCACAGTTCCGACCCCGGAGCCAGTAACAGCAGTGGTCGAAAAGGTAGAGAAAAAAGAGCCAGAAGTTACAACTGAGTGTAGTTTGCCTGAGCCTGAACCGGTGCAAGAGATAGTAGAACCAGCACCGAAGCCAAACGCGCTAAAGGAAGTTGCCACGGCCCCACTAAAAAAGAAAAGGAGAAGGCGCTCGTCCTCACGAAAGGCGAAAGCCTCCACAAAGAAAGCAAACAGCTAATAACACAGCGGTTTTCTTCGTTTAGTTAACTAGTTAAAAAGAAGAACGGAGGATTCTTAATGCCAACAACAACTTTGACACCAGCTAGCACGATGAGCAAGTCTATTCTTGCTTCTTCGGGTAGTGAGGGTGATGTAAACAAATCTGTTGCTTACAAAGTTTATTCTAATACATCGTCTCCATTATATGATGCTAATTTCTTATCTGGCGCGGCAAGCCAGGTCACATATGTGTATAGAAAATTAGGAGGAGACGTCCTAGATATCGAGCTAACTACTGCAAACGTTTACTCAGCATATGAAGAGGCAACGTTAGAGTATTCTTATATCTTAAATATACATCAAGCGAACAATTCGCTCTCGTCCTATTTGGGTCACACAACAGGTGCTTTTGATCACTTGGGCAACCTCAAATCAACGGGAGATACCACACTGTCTTCTTCTTTGGCAGGAGAGCAAGTCGCCCTCAAGTATCCAAGGTTTGAATTTGGATATTCTAGAAGAGCAACAGAGGCCATCGCCGCAGAAGCGGGAATGGGAAGAGGACAAAGAGAGTATTCAGCGTCCTTTGATATCGTTACAGGGCAGCAGGATTACGACCTTCAGACAATCGTATCATCATCTGCAGCCACCACCGGCTCGCTTCCATATTTTAACAAGGTTGGCAATAAAAAGCTTCTTGTAAAGAAAGTGTTCTACAAAACTCCTCATGCGATGTGGAGATTCTTCGGATACTACGGAGGATTGAATGTTGTAGGGAACTTACACAACTATGGACAGTTTTCAGATTCCTCAACTTTTGAATTAATTCCAGCTTGGCACAACAAAGCTCAAGCATTGGCATTTGAGGACTCGATATACACAAGAATGTCTCATTTTTCATATGAACTTAAGGATAACCAGTTAAGGTTGTTTCCGATACCAGAGCGCCACGGCCCTACAAAGATGTGGATACAGTTCTCGGTGCCTTCTGATCCATTCAAAGAAGAGGAATCGGGTACCAATTCTGGCATTGATGGAATAAATAATATGAACACGCTTCCATTTGCTAACTTGCCATTTAAGAGCATAAACAGCATTGGTAAGCAGTGGATCCGCCGCTTCGCACTCGCTCTTTGTAAAGAGATGTTGGGTCAAATAAGAAGCAAGTTTCAGACAATCCCAATCCCGGGCGAGTCTGTAACTTTGAATGGTAGTGACTTGTTGACTCAGGCAAAGGACGAGCAAGAAAAACTAAGAGAAGAGCTAAAGACGACTTTGGCAGAAATGACCTACACAAAGCTCATCCAATCCGATTCAGAGATGATGGATGCTACAGGCAAGATACAGGAAAAGATCCCAGTATCGGTATTTGTGGGGTAATGAAAAATGGCAGATAATAAATGGAAGCAGCCTGGACAGCCGCCCGCACCGCTATTTCTTGGAAAGAAAGAGCGCGACCTAGTCAAGCAAATTAATGATGAGCTAGTAGAACGGGTCATTGGCCAGCAAATCTTGTATTATCCTATAAGTATTGAAAACACAGACTTCCATCCGGTTTACGGAGAAGCAATACGAAAGAACTTTCTTAACCCTATTAGGGTCTATGCTCTTGTGGAGTGGCAAGGGTATGAAACAGAAACCACCAACTTGGGTGTTGACCGTCTATCTAAGATTACGGTACACTTCCACAAGAGAAGATTAACAGAAGACCAGAACTTGTTTGTTAGAGAAGGCGATTTTGTTTTGTATGGTGATCAATACTACGAAATAGTTACTCTAAATGAGCCCAAGCAGCTATTTGGGCAAATTGGACACCAGATGGAAATAACAGCAGAGTGTGTCAAGGCAAGAGAGGGTCTGTTTGATGCCAATTAGAGAAGAACCAAAAGAAGAAATCAAGATTCCATTCTCTGCCTCCAAGATAGAGAACATCGATTCGGCAATGATCTCCTATTTGGATGAGGAGCTGAACCTTCACACAACAACAAACAATGGATGGAGCAAAGTACCAGTCATTTGGACCTCTTCAGAAAGAGTTTTTCAGAGCAAGAGAGACTCTAGGATTAGGGATGACGCTGGATCTCTTGTTTTGCCTATAATCAGCGTTGAGAGAAAGGGTGTGGCAAAGGACTTGCAGAGAAAGGGCTCTGTCCAAGCTGCTTTGGTGCCCGAGTTCGACGAAAAAGGCGGAACAATAAAAATTGCAAGAAGAATAAAGCAAGACAAGACGTCAAATTTTGCAAATGCATCTGCAAAAAGAAAAAGAGGACAACTAAACTTTCCGACAGCAAATAAGAAGATAGTTTATGAGACTCTAACAATCCCGTTGCCAATTTATATTACTGTTCAGTACGAGATAACAGTAAGAACAGAATACCAGCAGCAAATGAACGACCTAATAACACCTTTTTTGACAAAGCCAGGAGGCGTTCATTACATATTGGTAAAAAATGAAAGCCACAGGTATGAAGGCTTTATTAATCAGGATTTTACACACAACAACAACATAAGCTCTTTCTCGAATGAGGAGAGAAAGTTTGAAACAAAGATAACGATCGATGTTTTGGGTCACTTGATCGGAGCAGGCGTAAACGAAGACCAGCCACAGTTTGCAATAAGAGAGAATGCAGTGGACTTCAAGATGCCTAGAGAGAGGATCATGACAAAAGACGAAGTAGAGAGAAAGTTATCCGAACTTTACGGCTTATCTGGAGTAGAGGACGTATATTATGATTAGGGAAAAAGACGTAGGAAGAAAGGAAGCGATGCGCCTAGGCGTATCTACAGCAGACCTGTTCATACCTCATGATTATCAGACGCCAATACCCTTTCAGGCGTCAAACATCGAGAATGTGGACTCAGCAATGTTTGACTATATCAAAAAGTTAAATATAAGTACGACTACTCATCGTGGTTTTGAGCCTGTTTCGCTCGTTTGGGTCTCTCCAGAAAGAAGTCTGGCTGCAAAGAGGGAATTACATTTTCGAGACAATTCTGGTGCTCTTATTCTGCCCATAGTTGCGGTTGAACGCACAGGTATAGTGAAGGACCTGAATAAGAAGGGCGCGGTATGGGCAAATATCGTCCCACACTTTGATGAAAAGGGCGGATCAATAAGAATTGCAAGAAGAATAAAACAAGACAAAACATCAAATTTTGTAAATGCACGAACAAAGAAGAAAAGAGGCCAAATTAACTTTCCTGGCCAATACAAAGACAAGGTAGTGTATGAGACCCTGAGTATACCTCAACCGGTATATGTCGAGATGACATACAAGATAACAATCAGAACAGAATACCAGCAGCAAATGAACGATATAATAACTCCCTTTATTACAGCTCCCGGAGGAGTCAATTATATTCTGGTGTCTCGCCATGGCCACCGATATGAGGGTTTTATTCAACAGGATTTCTCTCACAACAACAACTATACCTCTTTTTCAAAAGAGGAGAGAAGACTAGAAACAACGATAGACATAAAAATACTTGCCTATTTAATAGGAGAGGGCCCTAACGCAGCACAGCCGACTTACTCTATAAGAGAAAACGCTGTAGACATCAAGATGCCCAGAGAAAGGCTTGTTTTTGGTGATTCTCCGGAGCATGAGCACGGTAGATTTTATGGCCTCGCAGGCGTCGTCAGATTAATAGACAAAGGCGAAGCAGATTTTCAGGTAAGTCCGTTTGTGTTTGACAGAGGAGCAGAAAGCTCGGGAGGAGGCGGTGGCGGAACCACCACCTCAGTAGCAGTGGCAGGATCAATTACAACTACCAATTATACTCCAAATGGGGAGTTTCAGCAAACGGGCGACGGAAGCAGGACAACGTTTACAGTTTCAGAGGCCTTCGTTATAGGCACCCAGCAAGTGTTTAGGGACGGTGTCTTGATGTCTCCCGGAGAAGACAACGACTATACTGTGACAGACAATCGGACGATAGAATTTAATGATGAAGAACCGCCAAGAGCAGATGAAAATCTGCATATAAGTTACGTTAAGGCGTAATTTTAGAAAATAAATATCTATTTATATTTAGCAACAAAAAAGGAGATAGCTAATGGCTGCTTTAGATAAACTAATTGATTTGTTGGAGCAAATAAAAGAAACAGACCCGTCTTTCACCAAAAAGGCTGGCAAGGCACTGAGCGCACTTATTGGTGATGATGAGGAAGAAACTATAGAGGTATCAGAGGAGGACATAGAAGCCACAGAACCAGAGCCTCCCCCGATTCCGGAGCCCGAAGAGGTTCAAGAGGAAGAGCAGCCTGTAGAGAAAGTCTACCCAGATGTTATTGAAGTAAAGGGGGCTCACCTAAAAGAAATTCAGGACGAGCAAAAAGCAATAGCTCAGAAAATATCGCAATTAGGGCTTTTGCTGCAAAATTACGAGTCAGACAAAGAAAGACTACTAGAGTATATCGAGCAAAAGCAGAAATATCTAGTTGAGTATATCTCAAAACTTAGAGAAGTGTATGACCTTGATCCTAGTAAGGAGTATGCTATAAATTTTCCCCAAAAAGAGGGTGAAAAAGCGACGTTTACAAAGACAGACTAAGTCCTGTCTGTGGTCTTGCGCAAATCTTACGGTCTTGATAATCATATTCAACATTTAAAAAATGACCCGGCCGAAAACAGTCACGCGAACCTATATAATATATAATACTAAAAGGGAGAGTCAAGAAATTGAGTGAAGAAAGCAAAGAAAATCAAACGTACGTGACATCAGATATCGGC
>Ga0163180_10000816_pt1 | contig 17838 bp, 9 predicted proteins | sample AtlANTMetagenome_2_FD_109647 | JGI IMG/M metagenome (GOLD analysis project Ga0163180, IMG submission 109647) | Marine eukaryotic phytoplankton communities from the Atlantic Ocean - Atlantic ANT 4 Metagenome | ecosystem: Environmental > Aquatic > Marine > Oceanic | place: North Atlantic Ocean...
CAGTACCACCTGTTCTTGTATACGTAACAGTACCAGATGCGAGTGCTTCACTAAGAGTATATCCAACAGCAGTTGTATTAACAACTGCACTTGATGATGGAGAAAGACTACTAAAGATTGGTGCAACTTTATCTTTTAATGTTCCTGTATTATTAGATTGGGTAGCAGAAGCTGCATTTCCTGCTGCATCATAAATACTTGTACCTGTAGCAGGTGTTACAGTAATTGTTTCAGTACCATTAGGTAAAGAACTAAAACCAAAAGTTAATGTATATGAGTTAGCACCATTATCAGTAATATTTGTTGGTGTTGTATTAGTTAATTGTCCGGCACCACCAGATAATTCTGCTACAAAATTAGCAGCAGTCAAATTGCCAGTACCATTTGCATTTGTAAATACTGGTTCGCTAAATGTAATACTTACTGTGTTATCGGCATTTACTGTTGTACTATTAATTACTGGGGCACTCGAATCATATGTGAAAGTTAATACACTACTTACTATAGCAGGATCACTATTATGTACACGATCTGCTGTATTAACATTTGCACAAACTAAATATGTTTGACCATCTGTTAAACCAGTCATATTAAATGTAGCTGTACCACCTGTTCTGTTTGAAAGAGAAGTTGTTACATTACCTGCTTGAACAACACCATGTTCATCGCAAACAACTATTGTTGGATCTTCACCTAATGTTAATCCATTAGTAATTTGCACAGTTAAACCTAAAGGTGATGATTTCGCCTTATTATTTTGGATATCAGCTGCATTTGTAACAGTTAGTGTTGCTACCGGTGCAGTAAGATCCAGATTATTAGATAAATTTACATTTTTATCAGATGAGCCAACATTACCAGATTCGTCATATACAGTATCGCCAGCCATCGAAACACTTAAGACTTCAGTACCATCTGCTGTTTGAGCAGTACCAAAAGTTAATGTCAATTTTTTATTATCATCAGTACCTGTTGATGATTTTACGACTGATGTAGGATTATTACTACTTAAGAGTGTTTTTCCACCATCAACAGATAAAGTAAATTTATTTAAAATACCAGTATGATTAGTAGTAGTAAAGGCAGTACCAGAACTATCTGAATAAATAGCTTCACTAAAAGTTAAAACTACTTGTGTATTATCAGCATTAACTACGGCACTTGTAATTGTAGGTGCTACCTTATCATTTAATGGAATACCTGCCAAAGATACTGCAGCTAATTTATTTCCAACACTATCATACATAGTATTTGCTGCTGCTGTAATAGTTAAAGTTTCAGAACCATTTGGAGGTGTATTATAACTTAATCCTGTAAATGTATATACAAAACCATCTGCATTGTTGCCCGATTTATTAAGTCCTGTGGGTCCTGATAAAGTTTCAGCTACACCATTTACTGTTTTTAATAAGGTGACTCCGAAATTACTGTGGGTTACAGCGGTAGTTCCCTCTTTATCAGTGAATAATTCTTCACTTGATTTAAAACTTAATTCAGAATTGTCTGAACTTACTTCTGATCCATCAGGAGCTCTAGTTATAGTTGGATCACCGGGTACCGGATCTGTAAGTTCAGTAATTTGATATTCTAGAGTAAATGGATTTTGTTGAGAATGTCCGGACATATTCGCTATTAATATTGTATAAGTACCTGAACCATTATCTGAAACTTGTCTAACTTTTGAACCAAAACGTATAATATCAGTCATTGAAGAAGGGTCGTCAAGTCGTGGTACTGAAAAATTGGCCGCCGAAAGCAAGAAGGGATTAGTTGCTGCTTGTACAGCTGCAAAGTCGGCGTAACTTCCTTCGATCATATACATATCATAATCAACATAGTCTGGCACCAATTGTATATGCCCAGCAGGGGTATTTACCGGAGTAACGTCAGTACCACCCCTGTAAACAATGGAAATTACAGATTTAGTTGTACCATCAGCCCAGTTAGCATTATTGAATTGTTTCCATGAACCACTTTGAGCGCCTGTTGATTCATAAAAATGAGTTGGGTCTTCATAAATAGGTTGATTATTTCCATCTTTAGCATATTGAGTGTAGGTAAGGTCACCGAAACCTTGTCCCATACCTAAACCTGCTACACCTGGAAAGGTTGCACTGTTTGATTTTAAAAGTTGACTTTTACCAAGTGTTAAAAATGGCAAATTATGTGTTATTTCAACATAATTATTTGCATCACTTGATGAAACGTGATTTAATTCAAGTTCTACTAAAAGATGGTCTTGTGAAGAAACACCCATAGCTTGTAGTTGTGGAAATGTAAGGTTTTGAACCCCCCCACGGTTAAGTGCGTCATTAGTTATTTTACTCGTCATTCTATTTTTATTAATATGTTGATATAAAAATTTATTTTTTTTAAATATTGTAAAATTTATTTCTAAACTATTAAAAATAAATTTTTAAAAACTATAATCAACAAATTCCCATAATGATAATTTTTCAAATTTTTCTTCAAATTCACCAAACATAATATTTGATTTATTATAAGCAATAACTCTTTCATCAAATGTCCTGTTATCAGAACCTGGAAATTTAGCTGGATATTGTGAAAGATGTTGTTTAATTGAAATTAATTTAATATTCATCACAGATTTTGGAATAGGCATAGAAATTGCATCTTTATTATCAATATGTCCCCAAGCACCTTTGTATAACCAAATATTGATATCAAGATCTTTTATTTCAGGTAATTTAAAAGTATTTTGTAAAATTTCAAAACAAATTTTATGAGTACCATTTGGATCATTATCAGAACATATAAAAATATCTGTTGGTTTTGTTGATTGAATAATTTGTTTACATTCTTGATAATCTGTTTGATAATCATAATTTTGTTGTTTTTTTGATTCATAAAATGGTAATTTCATAAATGTTGCAGAGTTTCGTTCTAATCCAAGAGTTAAAATTGCATTAATAGCTTCTTGTTCTCTACATGCTTTATCATTAATCGTATCAGGGACTCCATTTTGACCACTTGTCATGTAAGCTATCTTGATATTAGATTTATTTGTAAGACTATAGATGGTACCACCCATTCCGATAACATCATCATCAGGGTGTGGACTAAAAATTAGAATTTTATTAGTATCATTAATGTGATTGTTTAAATTTTTAAGAATTGGCTTACCCAAATAATCAATGGATCTTTGTAAACCTTTAAAATAATTAACCGTACGAACCCTTAATTCATTTGTTGCTGCATCATCTATAACAAAACAAACTTTTTGATGAGTTTGTAAAATTGATCCTGGGCACATATGTGAAATTGGTTTTTCAATGGAACCTTCAATTGCTCGTGCTTTATTAAAACCGGATGCAACTATTAAAACTTCTTTAGATTTCATAATAGTTTTAATGCCGATTGTTAGGGCCATTTTTGGTACATCTTGTATATTTTTAAAAAATCTTGAATTTGATTCAATTGTTTCATCGTTTAATGTTTTAATTCTGGTGATAGAATCGAATGATGAACCAGGTTCATTGAAAGCAATATGTCCGTCAGTACCCAATCCACCAAACATTAAATCAATGCCACCGTGTTTATTAATTTGATATTCATAATCAATACATTCTTTTTCAAGATTTTTAGCAATACCATTTAAAATATAAATGTTATTGGGATTAATATCAATGTGATTAAAAAAATTATTATACATAAAGTGATGATAAGATTGTGTATGAGTTTTATCCAGACCAATATATTCATCCATATTAAAGGTAACTACATGTTTAAACGTTAGTTCATTATTTTTATAAAATGTAATAAGATATTTATAAACACCGATGGGTGTTGAGCCGGTTGGAAGACCAATGACAATTTGTTTGTCGGGGTTTTCCATAATTTTATTTTTAATGTATGATGCTGTCCAATAACATACAGAATCATAGTCGTGTTTAATTATAACACGCATTTGATATGTTTTATATAATGAGAACTAATTTTAAATGCATATAATTTAAAATTAACTGATTTTTTTATGATAGTAATTATTTATTTGAGTGAATATGAATGTTTATTTGTTCAAGAGCTTGTTTAAATTCTTCGTCTTGAGTTAGATCTTTTTCAGCATCGATCAAAATATGCATATTTTGTTTTAATGTATCTTTGTGTGATTCTTTATTACCAAGCCATGATTCGTGTTTTTGGTGTAATGTTTTCAAATAATCGATGGAAATTTTATTTTCTTCAGATCTGGAACGTTTATTAATACGTTCCATGGCAGTTTCAGGTGATACTTGTAAATATATAAAATATGCATTATCAAATATATGTTGATATTTTGGTAACATGTTATAAAACCAAGTATTATAAGTGATCCATTCAATTTCATTGAGTAGTCCTGTTTCAAAGCAGGTTTCCGCGAAGACATTACGATCACTAAAAATAGATCGTTCAATAAAAATAATATCTTTTGATTCTAAATCTAGATCATCTAATTGTGAGATTCTTGTAATGAATGCATAAGATTGGAACATGTAACAATATTTTGCCATATCTTCATAAAAATATGATAAAACATTTTTACCATTACCATCTTTAGTATTTTGCCATTCAGCAACTGGTTCTTGAAAAAATTGTGCATTTAGATGATATTTTTGCAATTGTTTAATAAATGTTGATTTACCTGCGCCAATGGTACCTTCAACAAAACAAATAATAGGTTTGTTTTGATGTATAGTAGGTTCTGACATGTTTCGCGTGAATTTATTGTATTTTTAATTAAATATGATTAAAAATATTAAAAATCATTTTTGTGGAATAAAAATTAATAACCCCAAAAGTATTTCAATGTTTTACTAATATGTTTACCTGTTGGTTTTTCCACGGATTTAAAAAATATTCCATTATCTTGATTAATTGGTTCATTTGATTGATAAATTTTATTATTTTTTAGAGAAGAATTTTTTGGTAAATTCATGGGATTGTCAATATAAGAATTGAAAAAAGTTGAAAAGTGTTGATAGTTGATATAACCGATTATAGTAATACAAGACATTGGAATTCCAAGTATATATTTTGTATAAGACATTTTTTATATAAAATAATATAAAAATATTGTTATAAATTTTGTAATGCTGTTTTGTATGAATTTAAGCTTTTGTTATACATTAAACCATTTGGTCTGTATAGGATATCTGTCCACCATTGTTGGATCAATATGATATCTTGAATAAAATTATGAAGTTTTGCAAATGAATTATTAATTTGTTTATTAATAGTTTTAGTTCTAAATTTACGGCATCCAATAAATTTTTCATATGGATTTCCATTTTGATCTTGCATGTATAATAAATATTTAAAATAATTATTTGTTTCTATATCACAATCATATTCAGGGATATATACATAGAATTTCATTGAAGAAAAAGAATAATCAGTTTCTGGTAATGTACAATTAGGTAATCTACAATTAGGTAATTTTGTTGACGTAGCTGTATGGTGAATGTCAGCGTCATTAAAAGATATTCTTGAATTAATTTTTCTTACATGATTACAAATATTACAACGGGTACCTTCATGATGATAATGATTACAAACGGAACATAAATGTTTTGCATCGTAATTATCAGAATAATTTGATTTTGAATTATATTGAACAGATATAATAATAGAATCAAATGTAGTTTTTATGAATTCTTCAAGATTATGTTCTTGAATAAAATGATAATCAATTATTTGTGTAAATAAAATGATATTAAGATCAAATAAATGATAATATTTATTCATAAAATTATTATCAAGAATTTGAAATTTAGCTATTTGCATTATTTGTTCCTCAGAAAATTTATCCATATAACGATCTAATGTACTGGTATGAAACTTATTATCTGATAAAGCATAATTCCATAATTCCTGTTCATCAATCAAATAAGCATATTTATCTAACATCTTAGATGAAATTTTTTGTTTAGTATCAACTAATACACTCCATAATAACCTATCATAATACCTTTCAACAATCTGATCAGATAATTGTCTGCAAGATAATGTATAAAAGTCTATGTATTGTTTTGGAGACTCTCCAGCCCATATGATTAATTCATCAGATAATGGGTGACTATAATGTAATAACAATGCATTCCAGTCCCAATAAGATTTTGTTCCATGTTTAATAATAAACAGTTCATCAAATATGTATGTATGTTGATTAAGTAAGAATTCCCAAATAATATATTCTGCAAATTCATCTAAGACTTCTATTGATATGTCAGGTCTTCTACTAATAATGTGCCAATCTATTGATTTATAAAATTTTCTATATTGTGATATAGATATATTTTGAATCAATGATGCTTCTTTCCAATGTATGTATTTTTCATATTTACATAATAATGAATTTGGAAGTATTTGTTCTTTTGATATGGTGACCCAAGCATTTGGACCAATAAAGATTTTTGACGTTTTATTCAATACAGAATCATCATTTATGTATTTTAATAAAAATTCTTCGCTAAATTGTCTAATTGTATATAATTCCCATAGATATTCATTAAAATATTTATAATGTTTATCATAGAAAGATTCTGACAAAGTTTTACCTTTATAATCGATGATATCAAATGGATTAATATAATTAATATATTTAGAAATAAATTCTTCTGATAGTGGAAAGACATGTTTAATAATTTTATGAAATATATAACGATTTTGTTTTTCAAGACAAACTGAAATATTTTCCAAAATATCTTTTTCGGTAATATTTCCTATCATTATATTATGACGTATTAATTCAATTTTTGGGCAAACATTCATGACTTTATCAGAAAGGATTCTATAATGTAATAGAAATCTCCAATCGGCTTGATGTGGTTTCCACAATATATTGGTTTCTTCTTTAGCTGTCAAAGAACGTTTTTGATGAGATGTAGAATAAATTGATTCATATATGTCATGATTATAATTTGATGATTTTTTTGTTTTATTTTTTTTACGAGGCATAATTAAATTACTCTATATAAGAGTAATTTGATTTTTAAATAAAGTTTATTATATGATATTTTGATAATATGATATTTTGATTATATGATATTCTGATTATATGATATTCTGATTATGTTCATATTTTGGTTATATTTTTTATATAATGTTAAAAAACTATATAAAAATTATTTCTTATCACCTACAACAAAATAATCCTCATCAATTACTCTTTTGTTTGATACAGAATTATTAGGTTCTGGTGAATCAGGTTGAGTTAATTTTTCACGAACTGGATTATATCTTGAATCATCAATCGTTTCCCGAAGAATAGTCATAGGTGTAAATGTTCCTGTTGTTGTAAGACTTTTCATAATTGATGGTGAAAATCCTCCAATCAAACATGTATCTTGATCTTGTTCTGTTGCTGGGAAATCAAGTCTTGATTCAACATTCCAGAATATTAATTTGGGCCGTTTGAGACCTTTATCCGCGAACTTTTTGGTAATATACGATAAATTTGTGTTTCCATTTCCAGCAGCAGCATCAAATTGCATATCAGAAATACAAATGATTTTATCTGGCATATCTTCTGGCTTTAGATTATATTGTTCATATCTTGAAAGAATATGATCAAACACCTTTTGAAAGTCTGTATTAAAACCTTGTTGAATATTCATAATACTTTTAATACGATCAAGCAATGTTGTTCCCTCTATAGTTGCCCATTCTGGATATGCTGAAAATGCCATAACATGATTATTCCATGGTGCTTTTGATACTTTTGCAATCAATAGACTTAATGAAATACATACCAATAATGGTAAACCTTTATTACAATACATAGAGCCAGATACATCAGTTAAAACAACTGTTTTTTCCAAAGCACCAAATTCTTGAGTTATTCTTTCAAGTTCTTTCCATTGTTCTTCAATCACAGTATCGGTTGTTTCCGATACATTACCATGCCATCCACCATTGATATTAAGATATTGACCAATTAGTTCATGTGGATGTAAAGTTTTTGCGTTGATTTTGACTGATTTATCACCAGAAGATAATTTACGCAAATATTCTTGGAATCTTTCTGGATCATTTTTCACAAATGCTTTTCTTAGTTTTGTCATACATTGAGCAGGAACCTTAGAATAATCTATTTGATCCCATTCTTTGTTACAACATAAACGTTCTACAATATTAATATAAGCACGTAATTGTGTATTACGTACACGATAACCTTTTGGATGTAACGACATTTCAGTACAAACTTGTTGTACTAAATTATATTTACGATCATCAGAAGATCCTTCTGTTTCGGCCCATTTTGCAGCTAATGTAACCGGTTTACCTTTTTGCATATTTTTGAAATCATCAGATAATTGTTTTGCAAATATCTGAATAGCATATTTTTGAACTTCTCTGGCAATCCTTAATTTATCCATATCAATATTACTACAATAATTTCCATTTATCCATGTTAAATCATCTAATTTCAAGTATTTTGGAAATAGTACATATAAATCATCCCAACGACCATATTCAGGAATTATTTTTATTATATTTTTCATCTCATTTGGATAATTAATCAAAAGCCATTGGAAAGCTTGTCTTCCCAATGCTCTTTCACCTTTTCCATGAAGAATATCACGAGTATTCATGACTAGACAAAATGTGTCTATAAGATTTTCTTGACTTGCTTGTTGTAAATATTGTGCTGCGTATACAAAATTAAGGTTACGAATACCTTTAAAAAACCATGCTAAACGACCTTCAGCATTTCCAGTTATATCGGGAGTATTATTTGAAACTGCACCATTTGCAGTGAATGATGCATTATTAGTTGTTATAGCTTTATGAAAAGGATTTTTCGAGGTCATTGTTGTTATATAACCGTAATAAATCTTTAAATCTAAAATCATTTTTAGAATTAAAAAAAAATACTTATTATAAAAAATGAATGGAATAATAAATGGAATAAAACAAAATAATGGTACTGTAAGTAATGTTTTACCAAGTCCAATTAATGATGGATATTTATATATAAATGATGATAATAATTCAATTCCTTTAACAATTATAACAACTAATATTCAAGAGAATACGGTAATGAATTTGACGATATATGATTTAAATCATGGAACGAATCAATCAATGACAACAACAGGTATTTCTCAAACAGTTAATGTAAGTGTAACGGGTGAAACTCCTGCTAATACAATTTTATCAGCTTCAAACTTACAATCATTAGTTAATGATCGAAAATATAAGATTCAAATTCAAATTGATAATTATGAAATATTTTATAGTGAAATTCTGACTGTTGATAGAACATCACATGTTGGTACAATATTATTAAGTTGGGGGTCTCATTTAAATGCAACAGATCCATATGATGTTAATACACGTAAAGTAACAATTAACATATTACATATGTCATTTATAGGTGTTACCATTATAATTCAATTATGGAAATTAGATCAAGATGAAAATCAAGTTAATCTTGTATATGGATCTAATGGAATTTATTTTAATAATAACGCAGGTAATGGTGCTGGTGAACAATATCATATGCATATACCAGAAGAACATTTAACAGATTTAGAACATGGTTCTAAATATCGTATTATAGTATCAAGTCGATATGGAGATATGGTATGTACTACTGTTTGGGGTGGTACAGAATGTTCATTTAACTATTATACTGAATATAATCAAAGTATTGTATTTGAAGTTGATAAACTCGCAAATATAGGAACTATTACAAATGATTGGGGTAGTATTTTAACAAAAGCTGAAAGTGAAACTCCTGGTGGTCGTGTAGTAACTATTCCAACAACAAATATAGATACAGGTCAAATAGTAACATTAACATTAACAGGACAAGATCATACATCTACATATCAAGATACAATAAATACATCTGGTGTATCAAATATTACCATACCTAAAAGTGTTCTAGAAAATCTTGAAGATGGTGCATATGTTATTAAGGCAACAGTTACTGATATTGCGGGAAATATTGCAATAAAAGAAATTAATTTTGCAGTAAATACGTCAGTACCAAGTATTAATTCTATGAATTTTTGGGATTCAACTTTAAATATTAATGAAGCATGTGTACTAAATTTAAAAAAAATTGATGTAACGAATAAAACTAAAACAGAATTAAACAATCTTGGTCTAAATCAAATAACAGGATTTTTTAAAACAACTGTTACTTTGAATAAACTTAATGATATTATAAATGGAACAAAAGAAAATTTAATTAAAAAAGGTTTAAATATTGAACAAGGTACAGAACCCGAAAATATTGATTATACAGAACCAACACATTTTTATGAAAATGGATCTTGGAAAAAAATAAGTGTATGGTCTGTTGGTACAAAAGATATAACAGCACTTGCTTGGTCACTTGATTCATCAATAACAGAACCTTTAAGCAATTCCTATCAACTTATGATAAGAAATAAAACAGGATTTCCTACACATTATAAAAAACAAGGTGAAACAACTTGGACAAATTGGAATGGTATTGATGAGAATGAATCAATATTATTAACAGGCGTAAATTGGGGTGATTATCAATTTTTGAATGTTAATACTAAAATGATAACATTACACACGGTTGATGCTATAGGGTTACAAGTTATCCTTGCATTTAATAATAAACAATATTATGGAACTGTTGTTAATGATGTTTATTATAATGGAACAAATCAGCAAGGTGCTAATATTATGATATCTACAATTGATTTACAAAATTTATCAAATGGTAATACATATAATATGGAAGCAAACATTATGAATGATCAGGGTTATAATGTATCAATTAATCGTTCTTTTATTGTAGATTTTAATATACCAAGTATAGATGCTATAACACATGCAAGAATGAGTTGGGGAGAATCATTAAATTCAGTTGATATGTTAAAAGATGAAGGACATTCAGTTGTTGTTAAAACTAATGGTACTGAAGATAATAATCAAGTTACACTGATATTTAATAATATTTATCATTATAGTGTTGTTAGTGTAATAAAATTAGGAAAAGCTGATTTAACAAGTAAATTGCGTACACGTTGGTGGTATGAACAGGTTTTTAATATAACAAGTAATCATACATTTGATGACTTATTTGGTGTAGGAACACAAAATAATATGATGTTACCTGATGAATTATTAAATAATGGAACAGTAACATCTATTGAAATGAGAGTTAGTACATCAGTTATTAACGATAATAATAATGGTATCATATTACCAAATATATATAATGAAAGTTATAAATATGTATCATTCATATATAATAGTAAACATTTTAAATTAATGGTTAAACCAGGTATAGCAAGTATAGATATACCTAAATCAACAATGGAATCATTAGACCTAACAAATAAACAAGAAGGATGTTATTATAATTTAAATGTGAAAGTTTCTAATTCTTCAGGTAATGAAATGCAAAGATTAAGTTCACAAATATTAATTGATATTAATAAACCAATAATATCTACAATAATTGTTCCAAAAACTGGTAATAAATTGGAGTTAGTCTATAATGAAAAAATAACGAGTAATTTACCATTAGATGTGAATAATTTTATAATATCACGTGAAAACGGACAATTAAATGTAAAATCATTATCAATAAATGATAAAACTGTAACATTAATATTTGATCAGTTTGTTACAAATAATGAAATACTTACAATAACATACGATGGTATTATGGTTTTACAAGATGTTGCAGGAAATATTGCAGATGGATTTAATAATCTAAATATTACAAATAATAGTTTAGTTGATGACAATTGTAAAATATTTGGAGTAGTACACAGAAATTTGATAAATTAAATATTATAAAATTTTTATTTATAATAAATGTCAAATAATGATGCAAACACGGTAGAAATATGAATAATAAATCTTTTTTAAATTATCTTTATTTATTATAAATAAAGATGAGTGGAATAACAATAACTAGTTCAAAAATAAATGGATCATTAATTAATCGTATTAATGAAACAACATTTAATTTAATAATAACTCCTGATCAACAACTTATAACCTCTTTTACTTCTGACCTTATATGTACAGTAGGACCTTGTACATTAGGTACTGCAAACCAAGTTGGTAATAATTATACAGTACAAGTTACAATAACTGGATCAGGTACATGTGCTTTTATGATTTTTGCGAATAGTCTTACATTAGGTACAGTTGCAAATCAAGTACAAAATACTAATTCAAATGAATTTAAAATTATTGCACACAATGGTTCTAATGATTTTTATCCAATAATTACAGCAGAAACATTAATGGAAAATACAATAACAAATTCTAGTACAATTGATGAACGTTATGTATTAGCAAAAGTTAAATTTTCAGGTGCTGGTTTATCTGACATGACTGATTTTGATCAAAATATGTTATTAACTGAAAATTGTTGGATAATGTCATTTACGTGTGTAGATGCAACAGAATTTCAATTTGTTATTGGTTGTGTAGCTGATGAAGAATGTACTCTTTCATTACCTGAAAAACTATTTAAAAATAATATTAATGATTTTAATTTAGAATCAAATACATTCAAATTTACATATGATTACCCTAGTTCCGATGTTGATGCTATTGATTTAGGTATTATTGAAGGTTCAGGTGATTTTAGTACTGTATTAAAAATAAATAGTGGGACTGATTCAACATGGTATAAGTTTACGGTTCTTAATCCCATAACAAATAAACATTTTATATTATTAAATGGCACTGATTTATTACCAAGTTTTTATGTATTAGATTCAGATGAATTTGTTGTTGCTCAAAGTAATCAAGTTATTGGTGAACAAGCGGCAAAGGTATCATTTACTAATATTATGGACACACCAAATGCTGATGGTGAATATAATTATTTTCTTGAAATTTCAAATGATACAAATAATGAAGCAATGGAATTAACTATGATATATAATTTACCTCATTCTGATTTTGCTGGGTTAAATATACAAACAGGTACATATTTTGATCTATTATATTTAGGTCAAACAGATATTTATGAACCAAATAGATTAGTTTTTAATTCAGATAATACTTTAACATATTATCGATTTAATGGAACTACACTTAGTTATTTATATAATTCAGATTCTGGATTATATGAAGGTATTGATAATTATTTTTCAATTAAACCTGCAACAAATTCAAATTATATGAATATTTTTAAATATAATGAAACTACAAATGCGATACAGCAGGATTATATAATAAGAGAAGATGATTTAGGGATCTTGAGTAGTTGTGGAGTGCGTGAAGTTGATACTTTTGATCGTCAAAAAATTTATGTAAACTCTGGATATGGTTTGCATAAATTTAAATTATCAAATACTGCATCGCAATCACATCATTTTATTGGTGTAAGAAATTCAGATTGTTTTAATTTACGAATTGATTTATATAAAGAATCAGGTAATGGTTTAACATTAGTTGGAACTAAAAATGAGAATACTGATCCTATATCTGGTGAATTTATCAATTTTGCTGGATTAACATCTGATACATTTTATTTAAGAGTATCAGATGCTGAAAATGATGATATTGGTGAATATGATATTGTATATAATTTACCTGAATCAGATGATACACCAAAATTTCAAAATACTCATGTTACATATTATAATGGTGCTGACCAATTTACAGTTGGTTCAAATTTAGAATCACTAACAGTTACTTTAGATAGTGTTGAAGATTCCTTATCCTGGGATAATACAGCAAAAGCATACAAATCTGTTACTAAAACAGTCTTTGTTACTAATAATAATGCGAGTGCTCCAACAATTTGCTTCTTTATAAATGCAGAAGCTTATAATATTAAAAGAATTACTTTAATTTCAAATCCAGTTATAGAAGGTATTAAACAATCAAATAATTCTGCAAGTAATGTTTTACCAACTCCTATTAATGATGGATATTTAAATAGTAATGATGATAATAATGATATTCTTTTAACAATTAGAACACAAAGTGTTGAAACAAACCAAAGTATGACTGTAAATATTTATGAATATTTAGCTAATAATTCTCTTGCATCAAGTGTTACATCGCAACAAACTGTTTTTGTAGATAATACCGGTGATACTATTGTAACCTTATCAGCATCTGTTTTACAATCATTAACTGATGGAAAAAGATATGTTATTACAGCTGATGTATCAAACGTTGACGGAGTTAATGCTTCAACATTTCAAAGTAATCATTTTATTGTAGATCGGATAATAGGAATTGGTACAATAAACTTAGGTTGGGGTAGTTATTTAAATAATGATGAACCATATTTTTACAGTACAAGTAGGGTGACTGTTAATTTAACATCAGACCCGAATAGTCAAAATGTTCATATTGAATTATACAAAACTGATGGTAGTAGTAATATACAAGGTACAGCTTTATATACATCAGCTGTACAGTCTACTGATCAAAATCAAGTAATATTTGATTTAAGTACTAGTTTATTATTAAATAATAGTATACTTGAACAAGATTCAAGCTATATTATTATGGCAACAACAACAGATAGTGCAAATAATTCTACCAATAAGCTAAGTGCTCAATTTATGGTAGATAGAATTGCGACTATTCAAACGATTTCATATGATTGGGGATCTTCTATGAATAATGCTGAACGTAATACAAATCCTGGTCGTGTAGTAACTGTAACTACAAATGATGTTGAAAATGGTAGATTATTAACATTAACATTAGCAGGACAAGGACATACATCTACACATTCAAATACGGTTAATTCAAACAGTGTAAGTATACAAATACCTTTAGCTACTTTACAAAGTCTTACTGATGGAACATATTCAATTACTACTTCTGTATCTGACATGGCAGGTAATTATGCAACAAAAACTGGTTCAAATTTTACACTTGATACATCAGGACCAAGTATTAATTCTATAAATTATTGGTATCAATATTTAAATAAACAAGAAAGACAATTTGATCAAACTGTAAGATTACTAACAAGTGATGCATTAGATTTATTAGTTACGCTTTCATTAAATCTAAAAACTTATCAGGGTACGGTTGTTGCTGATGTTTATGGAAATTCATCAAATTATCAAGGAGTAGTAATTACAGTTCCTAAAGAAGATTTACAAGCTCTTGTAGATGATTCAAACTATACAATAACAGCAAGTGTAAGTGATTCAGCTGGTAACAATAATTCGATTAGTCGTAATTTTCATGTTGATATAATTGAACCGAGTATAAATGCTATAACTCATTCAAATATGAGTTGGGGAATGGCAATAAATAATAGTGAAATAAATAATAATAATGGACATGTAGTTATAGTTCAAACGAATGGTGTTGAAGATAATCAACAGCTATCTGTAGTATTAAATAATCGTTGGCATTATGGAAAAGTTAGTGTATTATATTTTACTAAAGCTGAATTAACAAGTGCATTACGTACACGATGGTGGTATGAACAAGTATTTACTATAATTAGTGGACATACATTTGAAGAATTATTTGGTGTAGGGTCACAAGATGATTCAATATTACCTAATGAATTACTTTATAATGGAACACTTTCATCTATAGAATTTAGAGTACATGGATCATCAGTAATTAATGGTGGAAATGTAGGTAACGTGTTATCAACAAGTTCACAAACAATTAAATATGTATCTTTTACATATGATGGTAAAAATTTCCAATTACAGGTTAAATCAGGTGTTGCATCAGTTGATATATCTAAATCAACTATATGTTCATTTAATATATCAAATCAAACAGGAATACAAACAAATTTATTCGCAAGTGTATCTGATGCTGCTGGTAATCAAGCTACTTCAAGAACAAGTGTTAATTTTTTGATTGATCCTTATAAACCTGTTTTATTATCAAGTGATGGTGCGTTAGTTCCAGAATCTGGTGAAATATTGAAATTAACATATAATGAAAATTTAGTAAATAATACATTAAATTTGAGTAAAATTTTAATACATGATGATGATGATAGAAATAAGCAATTAACTGTAAAAGAATCATCAATAGATGGTCAAATTATTACACTTATGCTTAATAAGAAAATTACTCAGAATCAAGTATTAACAATAACATATAATGAACAATTATCGATACAAGATGTTGCAGGAAATTTTGCGATAGCGCTTAATCAGTATAATGTAACAAATAATAGTTTAGTACCTGACAGATGTAAGATATTTGGTGTAGTACATAGAAATTTTATTAAATAAATTAGTAAAATAATATGAAATATATAAAATTTTTATTTATTATAAATAAAAATGTCTAATATGAATCCAAATGTAGTAGAAATGGGTGTTATAAATGAACATAAAGTAGATTATTCTGTTAATATAAATTTTACAAATTTTAGATTACCACAAGGTACTGAAATTTATCATAAAAATAAATTATCGAATAGAATTAATAGGATGAATGATTTTATAATAACAACATATGATGATGTGGTTGATGTTACAGGTTTTGATGAGGACGGAAATTTTATAAAAGAACCTTCTATCACATTATGGGAAAAACCACAAATTACACAACAAAGATGGCCACGTCAATTGTTTCAAAAAGGGTGGTATAGTTTGCAAAAATAAATTTAAAGTAAAATTTTTAAATTTATATATTTTTATTTAATATTTTTTACAACTAATTTTTTTTGTTCTACTGGGGGACCTTTCATGGCAGACATAATTTCTTTCATAATAGTATTTGCATTTTTATCTGATATTCCATATTTTTCTAAAACTGAACAACCATCTGATTTTTTATCATCAACAGTTCTTTTACGATTACTAACTTGAGATGTTTTTATTTTATATTGTTCCCCTTTGAATTTTAATCCTGATTGCTCTTGATCATTAATAAATTCTGTAATAGTATTTTCTAAAACTTTCTTTTTTTTTCGAAGATCTCTCAATTGATTTGATAATCTATCAATTTCTTTTTTGATTGATTTAAGTTCATTAATTTGACCTGTAATTGACATATTTATTAAATTAATTTAAATATTTCTTTAAATAAAAACAATAAAAATAAAAATTTATAACTTTAAGAAAAATATATTTATACATTATAAAAGTATGTCTAAATATGAAATATTAAGATGGGATATTGTAAGCACGTGTAATGATACTCTTAAACCAATAATATATTTTAAACCTGATTTAAATTTTATTATTCATTCTGATAATAATAATAATAATATACATATAAATTTATTTGATGTACCTTACTATGCACAAAAACAAGCGAGTGCTATAGTAGATATCAAAGCAGAATCAACACATAGACCTAATTTTTTCGATTCAACAAATTTATATACTATTGTTTTAAATAATACCAATTGGATAAATTTTCCAAATCAAAATGGTTATTTTACTGTAAATAAAGATCCGATAATTCCATCAAACTGGAAACACTCAAATTCTCAAACAAATCATAAAACAATTAATACTCAATATATTAATGCGAATGATTACCAAAATAATCAAAATTCTATGTCTAAAACAAAAAGTAATACCATTGATGACTCGCTAAATAATGTTTTTAAACCAAATCAAAGCATTAATCAACCAGGTACAGAAATAAATAACGAAAATTCATCAGATATAACACAAAATACTATAGGTCCAACAGGTCCAACAGGTCCAACAGGTCCAACAGATCCAACAGGTACTATTCTTGATGAAATTGATGAAACTGAAAAAGGAAATAAAGTACCTGTTCCAAATATTCAAGAACCAACAGAAGAACCAACAGAAGAACCAACAGAAGAACCAACAGAAGAACCAACAGAAGAACCAACAGAAGAACCAACAGAAGAACCAACAGAAGAACCAACAGAAGAACCAACAGAAG
>Ga0163180_10000817_pt1 | contig 17838 bp, 16 predicted proteins | sample AtlANTMetagenome_2_FD_109647 | JGI IMG/M metagenome (GOLD analysis project Ga0163180, IMG submission 109647) | Marine eukaryotic phytoplankton communities from the Atlantic Ocean - Atlantic ANT 4 Metagenome | ecosystem: Environmental > Aquatic > Marine > Oceanic | place: North Atlantic Ocean...
CGGAGGTGTTGGCCAAAGGCGACCCGGTGATCCGGGACCCCTGGAAGGGGATGGCCATCGGGGTCATCGACGTCAAGGCCTCACCGCAGGCGCTCTGGACCGAAGTCATCAACGTGGAACCCCGCGTGGACGAAGTCGGGCCATCGACCCGGTGCGAGATCACCGAGCGCAGCGACAATGCCATGAAGGTCACTTGGGGTGCGGGAATGCTGGGCATGTCGGTGACCTTTCACCTCGATTACGTGATCGATCATAAGAATATGCTGCTCAGCTTTGCCCTCGACAAAACCAAAAAGAATGGCCTCGCGCATTCAGAGGGCTCGTACCAGGTGCTGCCCCGCGACGGCGGAAGCCGGCTCGTTTATCGTTCCGTCGCTGACCCGAGCTCCAATATGCCGGCATGGATGCGGTCCATGCTGACGGGGAAACCGATCCGCGATCAGATGCGCGGAATTCAGAAACGCGCAGAGGCCCACTAGCGGTGTGAGGCACACCGTTTGAGAACCGTGTTTTCAATCGTCTCTCTCGACTTCAGCCCATCGATCCAGCACATATTGTGAGCTCCGTCCTGTGATACCGTCAGCATCTGCTTTCGACAGGACCGAATGAAAGAAGACCTCCAAGGCTTTGCCCGGCTGATCCGAGAAAATCCCGATTTTCGGAGAATCTGGATCAGCCATATGATCTCATTGGTCGGGGATTGGCTCAGCTACATCGCTGTCTCGGTCATCTCGATTCAGCAGGGAGGCGGAGCCTTTTCAGTGGGCATGGTGATGTTCGTCCACTCCATACCGCTCGCGCTAATGACCCCCATTTCAGGCCCGCTCGCCGATCGACTGGATCGCAAGTGGCTGCTCATCGGGGCCTATCTGGGCTCCTCCCTGCTCACTGTGGGGATGTGGGGTGCCGCCAACCACGGCTCGGTTTGGCTTTTGCAGACCGTTCTCTTTTTCCGTGTGTGCGTGTCGGGCATTGGCATCACCGCGCGCTCGGCGACCATTCCAGCCATCGTCGGTCGCGACAACCTCCGGCTCGCGAATGCACTCCTGGGACTGACCTGGTCGGTCATGTTCACGTTGGGCTTGGCCATCGGCGGCTTTGCGAGCGAACTGCTGAGTCCGAGCGGTGCCATCCTGCTGGATGCATCGACATTCTTGATCGCCGTCATCGTCGCCTGGGGACTTCCCAGCCTCAAACCCGATATTCAAAAAGGCGCCGCTCCACGACCGGGTCTCCACGATGTGCTGCGGGCCTGGCGGTATGTGAAAGCCCGTCCGAAGCTCCTTGCGACGGTGTTGGCCAAAACGCCGCCTACCGTCGCCAACGGGGGGGCTTGGGTGACCCTGAACCTGGTGGCTGGAGACCGGTTGAGCTTCACCACCCTGCCCATCGCGATTGGAATCATGCAATGCGTCCGCGCCGTTGGAAGCGGTATTGGCCCGATTCTTCCAGAGTCGATCATACCGCGGAATCCCCTCGTCGGAACCCTGGTGGCCTTTGTGGGGGTGATGCTGCTGGCGGCCTTTGACTCCGTGGCGTTGTCGTTCATCGGTCTGTCGTTGTGGGGCATCGGCATGGGGCACAACTGGGTCCTCTCCGCAGCCAATTTGCAGGCCGCCACCCCAGACCATCTGCTGGGCCGGGTGACTTCACTCGACTTCTTTATGTTTTCCCTGGGCGGTGGTTTTATGGCCCTCCTGGCCGGCTTTTTATGCGACTACTGGAACGACCCCTCGGCGGGGACCTGGGTGGCCACAGCCATCGGCCTCGGCATCTGGTGCTATTGCCATTGGCTGACCCGTCAGCCGGATTCGGAGGCTGCTGAAGCCTAAGTCCAATGGACGGTTTCGGTCGCTGGGTTCTGTCCGATCGCGGTGGCGTCACCACAGCCAGACTCAATCTGATCCTTCACCCGGGCGAGCCACCTCCATACCGGCCTCAATGACGCCGTGAAATCCGCTCTCCAGCGACCAGCTGTCGTCCCAGCCTTGTTCGCGAAGCCAATGAGCCACGCCAAAACTTCGAGAGCCTGCTGCACAGTAGATCACCAGTCGCGTGTTCTTGCTTGGAAGTTCATCGAGTTGGTTTGGGATGTCGTTCATCCGCAGCAGCAGCGCATCTGCGGCGTACCCCAATCGAAGTTCGTGTGGCTCGCGGATGTCTACCAAGGTGAATGCTTCATCCGCTGAGATCCACTCCCTGAGTTGCCCTGTGTCCATCTCCACATTGACCAGTGGCTCCTCTTCGTCGTCGAGTACTGGATCGGGCTCCGGTGGTGGCGCCGTTGAGACTGTGACTGTGGCTGTGGCGGTATTTGATGCCGGCTTTCGCACCTGTGTCCTCAGCCGTCGAATGATTCGTCGAAGCATGGCCTCCTCCCGATACTCACCACATTAGCTGAGATGGGGCTCGCCGGCTCAACCTGCACCGGTTTCATACAAGCGTAGACAGCCAGGGAGCCCAAAGTCCGGTGACGAACACACAGTGGACCAGCAGGTGGCGCCGTGCACGGGCGAGGGCCGCATGGGCCTCTGGTGTGCCGGCACTGGTCTTCCGGATGGGCTCAAGCGTCCAGACCTCGAAAATCAGGTTGGAGATCCACATCCCGAACAGGAACGCGAAAGTTAGCTGTGCCCAGGGCGGATGATCGGCCCATTCAAAGCGGCCACTCCCGAGCCATATGGCCACAATGAGTGCAAAAATTCCCGTTCCAAGCGAGAGGCCCAAGATGGGACCCGCCTTCATGAGGCGTGCAAAAGCATCGGGATTGGGGCGCATGATGTTGTGCATTCCACACCAAAGAAACATGGCGGAATAGATGCCAAAGCCAATGCATTCGATGATGGATACTGCAAGGATCATGGCTGATGGTCACGTTACGGCCGTCTACTGTCAAGTTGGGATGGGCTTTCTCCCCACCCAAGCACGCTATGGCGACGTCGGATTGAGCCCCAGCATGGTCATCAGCGCATGACGGATGTCCTCCAAGTCGGGGTCGATGGTGTGGGTCTTGTCGTAGCTTCGGAAATCGATCGGAAGCCCAGCCGCTTTCAAGGCGTCGATCTGCTCTTTGGTCACGTCGTAGGGCAGCACATCGTCTTGAAACCCATGGGTCACCAGCCAAGGACGCGCCTTGGCCGCTTCTGATGCTTCGTCACCCAGCGCTTTGGGATCGTAGCAATAGCCGGACACCCCAATACAGCCGGCCAGTGGGCGGTCCGTTCTGCCGCCCCACTCCAAGGTCAGTAAACAGCCTTGGCTGAAGCCGAACAGCACGATGTCTTCTGGAGCAAAACCCTGCGCCTCTACTTCATCAAATAGGTCGTCCAAGAGCGCTCGACTCCGCTCCACACCCGGCCCGTGATCCGGTGGCATATCGTACCAACTAAACCCGCCGTACCATGAGTCAGGAGCGTTCACGAGTAACCAAGAAACCTCCGGAAGAGCCATCGTGTTCGGCATCCAGTGAAAGCCAGCCGAGCTATCCCCGCGTCCGTGAAGAACAACCACCAGCTTGCCGTTGGTTTTTGGAGGTGTAGCAAACTCACAGCGAAGCGTACGAATGTGCATGTGGGAATCCTGGTTTTGGACGGGAACCGTGGGGAGATTGAATATCGATTAACGATTCCTATCTTTCAAGTCGGTGGGTAGAAAAGGTTTGAAGAATCCAGTTGAGGAGGGCACGCACCTATAGCGAATGCTCGGTCCACCCCAAGAACGGGTTGTCCGAGGCCATCGCTTCGTCCCAGGTCGATCCGCTCAAGACCCGAAAGACTCGGATGACGCCCGCGTGGGTCACGATGGTGTCGGTGGGCTCCAGAGGGTGCTTGTCCAACCAATCCCTGACGCGGGCAACAAAGGCATCCAATGATTCCCCACCCGGTGGAGCGATGGTGCGCCAGTTCTCGCACCATTCGCGCCAACGCAGCCCGTCTTCGGCGTCGATAGACTCGTAGGTGCGACCCTCCCATTCGCCGAAATCCATTTCGCGTAGCCTTGAGTCTGTGTGCAAGGGCACCGACCAAGCCTCAGCCAAGCCATGCGCCAGGGTGGCGCACCGAGGGAGGTCCGAACTGAACAGCCGCGTTGGACGAAAAGGTGCGGTGTCGACAACCTTCCGAACAGCGTCTGAATCGGGAATCGTGGTCTCGATGACCGTCTGGCCAATGCACCGGCCGTGTCGGTCGACGGGCGGATGCCGAAGCGTCCAGACTGTCACGCTGAAACCAATGCCATCAGAATGCCCAGTTCCGACACCTGCTGCAGCGTCCCCATGAAGTCTCCGGTCAGCCCCCCCGCTCGACGCTGAAAGTAAACACCCAAGACCAGGCCAACGGTCAGCATCGCACCGAGGGCGCCTGCGATGCCTGGCGACGGAACACCCCAGACCAAAGCCCCCCACGCAATTGCTGCCACCCATATGGCGGCGATCATCGCTTGGGTTCGACCCGACCGCGCCACATCGCGTGACTTGGACTGAGGGTCATCTCGGCGGGCGTAGGGCTGTACACCCAACTGAATGACCGGCAAGGCTCGGGACAAGGATTGACCGAGAACCAAGCCCACCGGAGCCAAGACCCCGAGGTCAACCAGCAGGCTTACTTTGAGCATGAGAGCGACAATCAACGCCAGCGCACCAAAGGCGCCGATGCGGCTGTCTTTGAGGATTCGCATCACGTTGTCTCGGTCGTAGGCTCCGCCCAGCGCGTCGACAGAGTCCGATAGACCGTCCTCGTGAAATCCGCCGGTCACCACAAGGCCCACGATCACGACGATGATCGCACGGGTGGGATCGGAGTGACCCTCCAGGCCCATCCAAACCCCGGCTTGCAATGCGCCCAACAACGCCCCCACCAGCGGAAACCAGATGGAAATCCATTCCCACGTTTTGGGCGGGTACGGAAATCCACCCACCGGTATCCGTGTGAGGAATGTGAACGAGGCGCGAAATGCGTGCAACCATGCGGGCATCAATCGGCCTTATCGGGCACGGCGGCCTGCTCAAAGGTCGCCATTTGATTGTGCAGGGCCACACTGGCTTGGAGCAAAGGAAGCGCTGTCAATGCCCCGCTCCCTTCGCCCAGCCTCAATCCTGCATCGACCAGTGGTGTGGCATACAGAGCCTTGAGAATACGCGTGTGGCCGGGCTCCGCAGAGCGATGGCCAAACCACATATAGTCCCGAATTTGAGCCTGATGGCGGGCGGCGACCAGTGCCGCGCTGCTGACGATAAACCCGTCAACCAAAATGGCCATACCGCGCTCTGCCGCTCGGCCCATGCCTCCGACGATGGCGGCCATCTCACGTCCGCCCAATCGCCGAAGTACGGACAGCGGCTCAACGGTATCCGATGTTCGGTCGAGGGCCTTTTGGACCAGTGCACGTTTGGCTTCTAAAGCATCTCCCTCTACACCTGTTCCCGGCCCGACCATGTCCGCGGCAGTCATGCCCATCAACCGAGCACTCACGGCGGACGCCGGTGTGGTGTTGCCGATGCCCATTTCGCCAAAAATCGCAATGCGTATGTCCTGTGGCAGCAAATCAACAGCGTCTGCCCCAGCCTGCATGGCGGCTTCTAAAGCGGCCTCGTCCATGGCATCGGACTCGACGAGATCACCCACTACTCCGGCGGGGACCGACCGGGTCCAGTGCATTCCGATTCCAGGCTGAGGGTCGGGGTAGGGCTCGGTGCCCACATCCACCACATGAAGTGGGATACCGTTCAATCGGGCCAATACCGAAGCCGCAGCACCGCCGGTCGCCAAGTTGATCACCATCATCGGCGTCACCTCACGAGGGTAAGCGCTCACACCTAAGCGGGACACGGGATGGTCGGAAGCAAACACAATGGCCGCTGCGGGACCGGCGACGGGTTGATCAGACTGTTGGATGTCCGCTAACCAGACGGCCACATCCTCCAGCGCACCCAGCGCACCCGTGGGTTTGGTCAAAATCGCTTGCCGTGCCAAGGCGGCGGTTTTGTATGCTCCGTCACGGGTTGGAATATTCCACTTCATGCGACCTCCCTTGTCCCCAATCGACTTCCGGTCTATTCGTTTGCATCTCTCCTAGCCAAGGCCAAAGGCGTGCCGGGTCAGTCGATACTTCGCGCTTCAGTTAGTTTTCAAGACCACATCGAAGGACCAGGAGTCGAGCTCGATTTGGTCTCCACCCTCGATAGGGGTGGTCTGGTAGCTCGAACCATCGATGGACACTTCGACGAAACGAATCGGAGTTAGGGAACCCGACCAGCCCGCTCCCTCGCCGGAACCCAGCTCATCGAAGGTGATGCGGCTGCCCGCTTCAGGCATGTAGCTCGCTCCGCAGTGAGCATGGTCACCATGGACTGAACAGTCGGTTTTGAGGAGTACGCACACACCGCAGGTGGCGTAGTTCACTTCGTCGGCGTCCAATGTTCGGGTTTCAGCCCCTGTCGCACCGCCAAACCGTGGGTAGTTCTCAATGTAGAGCCAGGTTGTGCCTTCCTTGGCTGTGAGCACCCAAACCGGGTCATCCTCGGGAAAGAAGAAGGCGTCGATCGAGTCGGGCTCAAAGGGAGCACCGTCGATGTCCGGGACCGGCTCGTAATCACCTGTATCCGCCTCGGCCGTATCCTCGTCAGACGTATCCTCGTCAGACGTATCCTCGTCGCTGTCGTTTTCGACATTGTTCAAGTCGCTTTTCCCAGGCGTAACGAGATCTGCGGGTTCTTCTGACGAACCATCTTTTTCTTGTGCACAAGCAATCAGCATGCTGGCTAGGAATAGTGAGAATCGAGCGCGCATCGGTAAAGGCCTCTGGTTTGAGTGAGCCGCGCTTCTAAGGTGGATCCACGCTTATTGCAATTCAATTGCGATAAGGGTGGATCCTGTCACTTAATCGCCTCGTATCGTTGGGTATGTCGAGGGGAACCTATGGCTTAAAACTGAGGACTCAGCCAGCGCAGGTTTGTTCCCAGTTTAAGGCCCAGAATGTTGCCCCATTCACCCGATACTCAAAAAGCGACCCAAGGGGCTGGTCGGTACCGATTTGTAACACTTCAATCGCGTCCCCTTGGCCGACCGAAACGGTGGCACCTGAGGGCTCGCCGCTGGCTGGATCCACCACGGGTACTGTCGTGTCTTCACAGATCCACCTGTCGAATTCTGTGACCACAGTGGGGGGACGCGCGGCGATAAAGCTTGTTCCATCCCACGTGTTGGCTTGGCTGGCCGAAGCCACGCTGTAGCCGGCGCTGTACCCCACCTTCTCAGTGTATTCGAGACGCCCCGCTTCATTGATGGACCAAGCGTGCGCGGCGGTAGGTGCACCCACCGGCGCAATCGACCCGTCGGAGCCCCATCGAAAGAACGTCGCCCGTTCGCAGCCATCCCGGGGACACGCCCAATAGCGTAGGGCCATGTATCCGTGCTCGTCGGAGTCCACGCCGATCCACGTGAATGTGTGGTTGGTTTCGTCGGCACCGGGTGTCCAGCGCCATTGGGTTTCGTCGACCCGTGCCGAGATCACGCTGGCCTCTCCATCGATCGTGCATGTGTCTGTGGTCAGCACCTGCGTGCCCATGCTGAGCGGAGTGGGGGTGGCTGCGGTCCCATCGGGACACGTCGGCACTCTCGCTGCTTCGGATAATGGCTGCGCAGACGATAGCCCTCGGCGGTGCTGAGCCATCGGTACGTGGGGTGTGGGTTGGGTGGGAACATCCAATGGGCTTGTCTCACACCCGACGCTTAAGGCGAGCGCTATCCACTTCATCGCGATCCTCTCATTTGATTGAGAATATCAGTATGACACGGTGGGTTTGTGCGGGTGACTCCTTCCGCTGGGTGCCGAGTCATCTCCGCTGCCTCCACCCGCGCTCGTCGGCATCCAGCGGTGTCGCTGTTCTGCGGCCTGGTGTTCTCGGCCGGCTGGCACTCTGTTCTGCGGATCAACAAAGGGGCGGTTAGAGAAAAGAAGAGGGTCAACCTGTATTGAAACCGTCGATACCATGCTCTGTTTTTCTTGCGCTGTGTAGTGGCTGCACCACGCCAGATTGGAAGGAAGCCGGCGATTCCCCGATCCGTGACTCATGGGGACCCGTGGACGTCGATTCGGGGGAGGCGCCGGAGCCTGTAGACGCAGATGGGGATGGATGGTTCGCCGATGACGACTGCAATGACGATGATGCCACGGTCTACCCCGGCGCCGTTGAGCAGTGCAACGGTGTCGACGACAACTGCGCAGACGGTATCGATGAGGGCGTTTCTGAAAACTGGTTTCGGGACGGCGACGGCGACGGCTATGGCCACGATCCATTGGGGTCTGCCTGCGACCCGCCGGAAGAGGGTGCCGTCACGGTCGACGGTGACTGTGCGGACGATGATGCCACCATTCACCCGCTCAGCGACGCCCTGGTCGATGGACAGGACAGCAACTGCGATGGCCGCAAGGATTGGAAGGCGACCATTCTCACGGCGGTAGATGACGCGGGTGAGCTCTGCGTCAATGACATACCACAGGGCCCAACCGGAGGATGGACAACTGGAATCTCAACCGAAGTCTGGTTGACCAGCGGAAAGAACAGCATTGGAATCTACGGCTGGGACACCGGACGTGTCATCACAGCGGCCATCGCTCATATTGAAATTTCTGATGGCAGTTTTTGGGTGACGGACAGCACCTGGCGATACGACCCTGAACCGGACCAGTACGGCATCGGAAGAATCGGGTGGTGCGCAGTAGGTTTCGATGACTCGGACTGGGGCCTGGCGCTTGATGTGGGGCCCATCGGCGATCCGGCCAACCCCTGGGGCGATGCCCCGAGCCTATTTCCCGCGGGCAGTCCAGCCCGATGGATTTGGGACCACTTTCCGGTGGACCTCAATAGCCAGTATTTGAGGACGGAGATCGAGCTACCCTAGCACCCAAAAAGTGCGGTCGCGGGTCCGATGTGTTGCCATCCCCAACCCGAATGGTCAGGTATAGGTACCTCAGTTGAGTACCACCGGAGCACTAAAACCGCGGTTCGCATCGCCTGCCGCAAACATGATGTCCGATGACCAACACTGGGCTTCGCTGGTATCGAAACGGGTGAAAATCAAAAACTCGCCGGTGGCATCAAAGCTCGGTTCACCCCAGACGTTGTTTCCAGTGGAATCCGCGAATTCCGTCGTAGGGACTTCTGTGGGTTCACCCCACGGATCGGTTGGAGAGTTCCGGATTCGAGTGTAAAGAGCGGTCTCCATGTTGGTGCTCCGATGATTGAAGACCAAGCGAGTCTCGGAGTCGTTGACCCAGATTTGGGTATCTGCCGATGTCGTCCCGGCGATGTTCACCGGACGGGCGTAAGTGGGCTCGGTATCGGTTCCGCCCGTTCGTTCACCAAAGACGAGCAGGTCCTCCCCCTCGGGTGTGCGCTCCCACAAATAGAGGTTTCCAGACGGGGCCTTTTCAATGTCCGTGCGCCACCAATCTGTACCCTGTGCTTCGATGCCATACTCTCCTGGCATGGGCTCTGGAACACCCCATGCTGCATCTCGGTCCGGTCGCGTCGCACGGTAGTTGCCAGTCGGACGCAATCCTATATCTTCATCCACATCGTCACTGTCGAGGTCCGAGAGCGTATAAAAAATAATTTCCGTCTCTTCGTGATTGAGCCAGATGCAGCACTCCATCCCCAGACTGTTGATGTTGCTGCCCAGATTGTTGGGCTCCGACCATGCCGAACCCTCCCACTGCACGTAGTAGAGGTCGGAATTCCATTCGAGGTCCGGGGCAGAGGTGTGGCCAGGAAGTAAGGACGCTTGCATGTGGCTACACGAGTCCGATGTGGCTTTTCCAGAAATGACCTTTGGAGCCATGATCGAATGAAGGAAGTAGATCCGGTCACCCGCGTGGTTGATAAAAGTTGAATCGATGTAGCCCCCGCTGCGCAGAGATTCCGGGAGTGCTTGGGCGCTAAACCGCGCATCATCGAACCCAGTGTCATCGGATGGACTGAGGTCCGATCCGGAATCGCTGTCCTCAGGTGTCGACGTTTTTTCCGGGTCAGATCCCGGACATCCCGAAAGAATAAGCATCCAAAAAATAGGCTTTGTGACAACAATATTTAGCATCGGTCGAGTCTACACTTAAACCTCATAGCGGTCCTGAATGATGTAAGTTGGTTGATGGCTTCGCAAAGCATGTGGCGTTGGAAGGTGACGGTTGAAATCCCTATAGAAAGCTCTATGCTTGGTAGCTGCTACCGTTTCCGAGGCCTCCTATGATGACCGCTCTCAATCGCTGTGCTTGCCTATTGATTGCGCTCGTGGGGTGTGCCAAACCTGTCGCGCTTCCACCGCCCGTGTCTCTCGATTCCGCGCGATCAGGCGTGTCCGAGCTGGCACGCATCCCCCCGCTTGATGACCGCGCATACAGAATTGTAAAGCTGGACAATGGTCTCACGGCCTTGCTGGTGTCCGACCCCGAGGCCATGGAGTCGGCGGCCGCGCTTGCCGTGGGAGTGGGCAGTTTTGCTGAGCCTGACGACCGACCTGGCCTCGCGCACTTTCTGGAACACATGCTGTCGAAAGGGACGGACCTGTACCCAGAGGTGAGTGGCTTCAAAGACTACCTTGCTCTCCACGCGGGTCAATCCAATGCTTTGACCGAAGATGAATTCACGTCTTATTACTTCACCGTTAATCCCGGTGGATTCGATCATGCACTCCATCGCTTTAGTCGCTTCTTCATCCACCCTCTCTTGAAAGAGCGGGCCGTGAATAAGGAGCGCAGTGCAGTGGAATCCGAGTATCGCCTGAAGATCAAGGATCGCGGATTGCGATGGAGCGAAGTCAAGCGAGAGACAGTGAACCCGGACCACCCGGGTAGCCGTTTCAGTTGGGGGTCCTTACAGACGCTCGCCGATCGTCCTGACGATCGGGTCATCGACGATTTACGGGCGTTCTACGACGCTCATTACACGGCGAACCGTATGCAGTTGGCCTTGGTGCATACAGCGCCTCTCGATACCTTGGAGGGATGGGTTCGGAGTTGGTTTGCTGAAGTGCCGGCGGGTCCGGGAGCGGACCTCATGGCAGCCCCACCTCAATTCCGTGACGACCAGCTTGGGGTGCGAATCAACATTCAACAACTTGAAGACGTGCACAGTGTAGTACTGGAATGGCCCATCTTTGAGCGGCGAGAATTTTGGCCGGAAGACCCCACCGCGTTGGTGTCCCATGTGTTGAGGGATGAAGGGCCGGGCTCACTTTTTGCTCAGCTCGCTGCGCGCGATTGGGTCACCGCCTTGGATGCCAGTACCGACCCGGGCATTGGACCAGACGGCGATCTCTTTCAGATTGAGATGCTCCTGACCGCCGAGGGCGTGCAGCATACTGACGAGATTGTGGCGGCCTGCTTTGCGGCGATCGAAACCCTAAGACAGACACCCATGCCGTCATACCTCGCCCAGGAGATGCAATCCCTCGACGAGATTGATTTCCGCTTCGAACCGCCCGAAGATGCGGGGCCGCTCACCGAGTGGACTGTGGAGACCATGCTCAAATTTCCGGCTGAACGTGTGCTGGATTTTTGGTTGACCCCTCCCATTGAAGACCCCGCTTTGATTGCGGACCTTCTTGATCAGCTGAGCATCGACCGCGTGAGGGTCATTATCGAGGGCAAGGATGTTGAGACGGACCAAGTCGAGCCTATGTTCAATGTGGGCTACCGGATTCGCCCGCTCGACGAGTCTGAACGGGCAGCGTACACCGCGGGTAGCGATATCGCGGTCACGATGCCGCCACCCAACCCTTGGATTCCTTCCTCGACCGAAGTGCGCACCACCGAGGTCCTCGAACAGGCACGCCGACTGGAGGGCCAAGGGGTGGTCTCGGTCGCTCCGGATGCCCGCTGGAAGACCCCTCGGGCCATCACTCAGCTCGACCTGAATATGTCTCTCGATGGTTATGAGAGTGTCGATGATCAGATGTTGGCTGTGCTCTACGGTTCCCTGTTGTATCAGCATCTCACGGATTTTCGCTATCCGATTGAGGTGTCGAGTTCCGAGTATCAGGTGAGCATACGGTCGGTACGATTTCGGCTTCGAGTAAATAGTTGGCTCGATGTGCATACCGATTTGATCGATACAATTTTAGCGAAAGTCCGAGCCTTTGAGCTCTCATCCGAGCGCTTTGAGATCAAAAAGGCGACTTTCCTACGCAGCTATAAAAACTATGTCCATGCGGGCCCCATTCGTCGCATCTCTTATGCGCCAGTAGGGGCCATTTTTTCAGACTCCCCTAGTGTCCCCGAATGGATAGAAGCGCTCGAAGCCATCGAGTTCGAGGACCTGGAGAGTTTTGTACAGAACTATTGGCGACCGGGGCGAGCGAGGGTTGTGTCGTATGGAGACACTTCCGATGCGATCGCTCTTACCGCCCGCGATCACCTGCTGCGCCACGCGGCCGTTGATGAGGCCCAAGAAGTACACGATTTTGAGGATATTCGGTGGTATCCTCAAGGGACGTCTCGTACTCATGAAGTCCAAGTCGACCACGATGATTCGGCGGTGTGGATGATGTACGTGGGTGAAACTGGGCGGGTATCCTTGGCGCGGTGGGCACTGCTTGCAAACCTCCTCAAGGGCCCCTTCTTCAACCAACTCAGATCCAAACAGCAGCTTGGATACTCAGTGGATCTTTGGAATTCGTCTCCTATGCGGGTGCCCACCATTCGATTGGCGCTGCAGTCCTCGGTGAAAGGGCCGACTGTTCTTCTCGATCGGGTCGATGCCTTCTTACAGAACAGCCCGGCTTTACTGATGGATATGAGCCCTACAGATTTTACCGCTGCCCGAGATTCGCTCGCACAGAGCTACCGAGAGCCTGCCTCCACTTTTGATGAGCATTGGTCGATCATCCGTAGAGCGTTCGCTTGGAGCGACACCGCAGGGGATCACTATGACCGTGTGGCTGATGCCATGGATAGCATCACCCAAGAAGAGGTGGTCAATCTGGCTCGCGAACTCTTCACCGCCGAGTCGCCCACGCGGATCGTGGCCTGGGCGGTCGGTCGAGTCCATGCGGGAGATCCACTGGGCGGCACTGCGGATTGTGCAGACCGAGCCTGCCTTGCGGAGGGCATGCAGACCGTGTTCACCCAGGATTTCAGCAACCCAGAGTAGGAAGCGGTCCCAGAGCCGTTCCACTTATGACGCGATGACGCCCTTGGTGCGGACGGTGTGGCTCAGGTGCAGCGTATCCGCGCCCTCCAACGGCACATCCAGGAAGTCGTTTTCATTCAACCCCTCCCAGCAATCCCACTTTCCGGCCAGTGGATCGGAGCGCACTCCAAGCAGCAGGTAAGGAACAGCGAGCGCATAGTCCCGCAAATGACGCGGGTTCAGACTGCGTTTCAGCATGCGCTTCGCAAAGCGTCGGCGCATATAAAACCGCCGGTTGAAGTACTTTTCGAAACGGTAGATGTCACTGGCACTGATCTGCGGCTGATTCACCAGCACCCGAGCCTGCCCATAGTCGTCCCACGAGGCGGCCGTGAGCCATCCGCGTTCGGCGGCTTCTTTGTACATCGCCGTCCCTGGGTAGGGCGTCGAGATGAACAGCTGAACAAAGTCAAAGTCCAGTTCAAGCGCCATCTTTAGGCTGTCCTCCATGGTCTCCCAGGTCTCATCAAGGCTGCCGATAATAAAGCTGGCTCGAACCTCGAGTCCATGACGATGGGCGATGTCGACGGCCCGGCGGTACTTCGCTGAATCGATGGGCTTGCCGATGCGCTGGGCGATGAGGTCCGATCCGGTTTCGACACCGACCAGGACTTGATGACAGCCTGCGGCTTTCATTGCCGCTGCAATCTTGTCGGAGAAACAGTCACCCCGAATAAAACCGATCCAGCTCACATCCAACTGTTCGGCCTCGAGCAGCGCACAGAACTCCAGCACTGTCTTTTTCATCACGGTGAAGGTGTCGTCGTAGAACTGAAACTGGCGGATGCCATAGTGGTCGTACAGATGCTTGATTTGGGCGACCATGCTTGCGGGACTTCGACTGCGCAACGTCGTTTTTGCGGAGTTGCAAAAGGTGCACTTTCCAGGACACCCGCGGGTCATCAGTAAGTTGATCGCCGGCAGCTGTCGGTAAGTGGTGGCGCCAGGGTAGTACTTGTCGAAATCGACCATGTGGTACGCCGGCATGGGATAGGCATCGAGGTCCATCTGGACTTCCCGAGCATCGTTGTGCTGCACCCGCCCGCCCTTCCGGTACGACCCGCCAGCGATGGTCTTAAACGACCGACCTTGAACCACTTCGACCGTGGCCTCTTCTCCATCACCGCGGATGACCAAGTCGATGGCGGAGTTCTGAAGCATGCGCTCGGGCATGGCTTCGGCGTGCACCCCGCCGGCGACCACAATGCAGTCGGGCACCTCTTCCTTCGCGATGCGTGCGATCAGGTGAGCGGCCAAGACCTGGCTGGTCAATACCGACAAACCGACGACTCGCGGCTGATGGGTTCGGAGAAGTGCGCGAATTTCATGGTCGTCGAGTTGCTCGGCATGGGCATCACAAACGACCACAGAATGACCCTGGGCTTCGACACTGGCCGCGATGGACAACACCCCCAGCGGAGGCAGCGTACTGATCAGGCGCGCCCGTCCCTTGGCCGCTGGCCACGGAGGATAAACGAGCAGTAAGTCGAGGCGGTCACTCATGGGGCTCTACGGTACCACGCCCTCAACCAGCACTCAGGGTTAACATTGGACCACGATGGCACCTTCCAGACGAACAGCATGGCTATACGGGGCGGCCGCGGTGGCTATCGGGGTCGCTACAGCCGGTAAGATTCGGGATGCTTGGACCTATGCCAGCGCATCGGATCCCTCGTCGGCGTCGGACTCGCTCCCGCTGTATCTGGGTGCCAAGGCAGTGAACCAGGGGCTGGACCCGACGGATATGGCCACCCTCGAGGCTGTCTACGCGGCGGCGGATATCAGCGTGACTAAAGCTTTGTTCAGCGTGCTCTATCCGCCGAGCCTCCATGTGATGCTTCAGCCCATCGCGGATCTGAGCTACTACGGCTTTTTGTATTACTGGCGCCTGGTTTTGCTCTGTGGTCTGGTGATCGGACTGGCCGCAGCGGGTACCACAGGGCTCAACCGGCAGCGGGCTCCGTTGGGAGCAGCCCTCGCTGTGTTCGGTGCTTTTGTGCTCTTTCCACTGTTTGTCGATGTCCAGCTGGGCCTGGGACAGCCGAACGTCGTCATTGTCGGAATATTCGGTTTGGCCATGGGCGCGGCGGCGCGTGGCTGGGCGACACCGGCGGCCCTTGCGGCCGTGATGGGTGCGGGGATCAAACTCATTCCGGCGATTGTGGTTTGGCCTCTGCTGTGGGCTCGCCGATGGCGGGCGCTTGCCGTCGCCACAGGGTTGGGTTTACTGGTCGCAGGTGTGACCCTGGCCCATGTTCCTTTCGACCGGGTGCTCGACAACCTGTCCTCCACACTAGCCTTTCAGCAGACAGTGGAGCCCCACTGGCTCCATGCCCGGTCCCTGCCGGACTGGGGACGGTTTCTTGCCTTTCTACGTCGGCCGCTATTGCTCTTATCGTTAGGTCTGACGGCGCTCGCAGTGTGGTCGAATCGAAGCGATTCGGGACCGCGGGGTGAGGCGTCGGCAGTCGGTATGGGTCTGCTGTCGACCGCACTTGCCGCAGACGCTGCGGGTGTCGGTGCATACTACGCCACCATGGCGATGCCGGGGATGGCGGTTCTCATCACATGGCCATTGGCTACTCGCGCATCCAGGCTGTCCTGGCTTGGGCTACCGGCGGCAGGCATGGTGCTGTGGTTGACCGATGGTGGACTTATCTACAGCACGCCCGACGTTGAACTCAAGCTTGTGCTGGCATGCACCACCATGTGGGCCGTCATCGCGCTTCGTATGATTCAGCTCTCGCGCCCCTGGTCGGGTCGGGTCCGGGCCGGTGTAGCCGTGGCCGTCGGATTGACTTTGGCGTACACGAGCCTCTATACCTGGCGACCGCCTTTTGGTGGCCACAAGACCCTGCCCAACGCCTCCCCGGGTTCTCTCACCACTCCGGATGCGCCTCCGGTGGCTCCCATGCCGCACGATGGAACACCTCGCTAAAGATTTAGCTTCGAATCTCGTGGTATTCCGTCTCTGTATTGACGTCCCAGACCTTGTGGTCGGCCCCCAGGATGTTCTCGACGCTCAGGAGTGCGGTCAGGATGGAATGATCGGAGTTGTTGTACTTGAACATGCCGTACCGCCCCATCGGATGCAGGTTCGTGTGTTTGGCCACAAAGTCCACCAGTGTGGCTAAATGCTCCTCGTAGCCGCGGTTGTAGACCGGGTAGGCGCGGGGGGCGCGGACCACACAGCCGTCGATGACCGGTGCACGACCGACCAGACCCGTGGCTTTGAGTTCGGCGGTGGCCATCTCGATCAAGGCCGTATCTTCCATCTTCCACAGCGGTTCGTCGCTCGAGCAGAAGTACTCCAGACCAAGGCTGGTCTTAGTGGAGTCCGGGACCATCTCAGGAGACCAGTTCTTGTAGTTTTGAATGCGGCCCAGTTGCAGGGCCGGCTCGTGGACATAAATCCAGTTGTCCGGAAACAACTCCGCAGCGTCGACGATCAGGTTCACTGTCAGCAGGTTCCGGTAGGTCAACGCGTCCACTGCCGCTGCGACCTCACTGGGAGGGTTCATGCCCTTGACCAGACTGGTGAGCGGAATGGACGACATCACGTGGTCGGCCTTCAGCGTTGTGGTGCCTTCCTCGGATTCCGCAGAGACCGCCGTGATGGCTCCATCGGTAAATTCCAGACCGGTCACACGCGTGTGGAAACGGATCTCGCCTCCGGCTTCGCGGATGCGATCGGCCATGGCGTCGTACATCATGCCTGGGCCGCGGCGCGGGTAGTGGAATTCTTCGATCAGAGAAGCCACGTCGCTTTGTTCGCCCACTACGCGTCCGAGCGGTCGGCGAAGTGCACCGATGATGGCGGTCGACAGCTCCATGTTTTTGATGCGCTGGGCAGCCCAGTCGGCGCCAATCTCATGGGTTGGGATTCCCCAGACTTTTTCGGTGTAGCTGCGAAAGAAGATGTCGAACAGGCGATAGCCGAAGCGGTTTGAAACCCACTCCTCAAAGTTGTCCTCCGATCCCCGTTGACCGCGAAGTCGGGCTCGGCCATAGGAAAGGACACATCGAGCACTCTCACGAAGTCCCAGGTTTCGAAGAGCGTTGCTGGCGCGCAGGGGGTAATCGAAGAACTTACCCTGATAAAAGATGCGGCTGAGCCGAGGCCGGAGCAGCAAATCGTCTCCGAGGATGTCTTCCCACAAAGCTTGCACTTCGTCGAACTTGGTGAAGAAGCGGTGGCCGCCGATGTCGAAGAGGTAATCGTTGTACGAGACCGTCCTGCACATGCCCCCGACCGTGCCGCTCATTTCCAGCACGATGGGTGTGTGTCCATGCTTTGTCAGGGCGAGAGCGGCCGCCAATCCGGCGGGTCCCGCGCCCAAAATGACAACTTTCATCGTTGGGCTCCCCTAGAAGCATAGCGCGTCCGTCAATGACGGCACCTTTAGGCGTAAACGTCCATGAGTCAGAGGGGTTGATTTGTCGGGCGCTAGATCACCGGCCGGTTCCCGGTTTCAACCCGAGTCTTGAAGTTTCCGGATTGGTTCGACCGTACGAACTCCTCGACCGCCTCGATGGTGCCCACGATGTCCACATGGGTGGGGTATTGCCCGGGCACAGAACCGGAACCGCCCTGGTAGCCAAAGACTTCCCCGCCCTTGACTTGGTCCCCTATGGCGATGCCTTCCTCAACC
>Ga0163180_10000820_pt1 | contig 17819 bp, 16 predicted proteins | sample AtlANTMetagenome_2_FD_109647 | JGI IMG/M metagenome (GOLD analysis project Ga0163180, IMG submission 109647) | Marine eukaryotic phytoplankton communities from the Atlantic Ocean - Atlantic ANT 4 Metagenome | ecosystem: Environmental > Aquatic > Marine > Oceanic | place: North Atlantic Ocean...
CGCGAAAGTTTTGTAAGAAGAGGCTCTTCAGCTTTAACAGCTATCCTCAATTCTTCTTCTACTCTTTCCAAGGCACTTTTGATACCCGGCAGGGTAAGGAGTGTGTAGGAGTCATCATCCACGTGCTGAGGATACGGCATTTTTACCCCATCTCGAAACTGTTAAAAGAAGGTTCTTAAAATAGCTGTTTTCTTTATCGCTGTTACATTACAGAGATAGATACAATAATTATTAATTAGCTAATTTTTGGGAGATTGCCAATTGTTTGAACGGTTCACAGATAGGGCTCGTCGTGTGGTGGTATTAGCGCAAGAAGAAGCGCGTCTGCTTAATCATAATTACATTGGAACCGAGCATATTTTACTGGGGCTTATTCATGAAGGTGAAGGAGTGGCCGCTAAGGCACTGGAATCTTTAGGGATTTCACTTGAAGGAGTGCGTGGTCAAGTAGAGGAACTAATAGGGCAAGGTGGAAGTTCTCCAAGTGGCCATATACCTTTTACACCTCGGGCTAAGAAAGTTCTAGAACTATCTTTAAGAGAAGCTCTTCAATTGGGTCATAACTACATAGGAACTGAGCATATACTTTTGGGTCTCATTCGTGAAGGGGAGGGAGTCGCAGCTCAAGTATTGGTCAAGTTGGGTGCTGATTTGTCCAGAGTCCGTCAACAAGTAATTCAACTCCTGTCGGGTTATGCCGGTTCAGGCGGCCCTATGGGAGCAGCTTCTGAAAAAGCTGGTGCCACTTCTGGGGGTAGAGGAACGGACTCTCCATCTGGTTCGCTTGTTCTTGATCAATTTGGAAGAAATTTGACGCAAGCAGCGATAGAGAAAAAATTAGATCCATTAATCGGTCGAAAGCGTGAATTGGAACGAATTATGCAGGTTCTGTCACGTCGAACAAAAAATAATCCCGTACTTGTGGGAGAACCAGGAGTAGGTAAGACAGCTATTGTTGAAGGTCTTGCTCAAATGGTTGCCGGTGGGGATGTGCCAGAAACAATTCAAGGTAAGCAAATTTACACTTTGGATCTAGGTGCCCTAGTCGCTGGAAGTCGTTATCGAGGTGATTTCGAGGAACGCCTCAAAAAAGTTCTAAAAGAAATAAAAACAAGAGGCGATATTGTTTTGTTTATAGATGAAATTCATACCTTGGTCGGAGCTGGTGCGGCAGAAGGAGCAATAGACGCAGCATCGATTTTAAAACCCATGTTGGCTAGAGGCGAACTTCAGACAATTGGTGCAACCACGATAGAGGAATACAGGAAACATATAGAAAAAGATGCTGCTCTAGAAAGACGCTTTCAGCCGATAACTGTTGACGAGCCTGATGTTGCACATACGATCGAGATACTTAAGGGTTTAAGAGAGCGATATGAAACACACCATAGAGTAACAATCACTGACCAAGCTTTAATAGCAGCAGCTAACTTAGCTGATCGTTATATTTCGGACCGCCATCTTCCCGATAAAGCAATCGACCTAATTGATGAGGCAGGTTCCCGTCTTCGTCTTAGGCGCATGAATACTCCAGATGATTTAAGAGAACTTGAAGTTGAACTAGCTGAAGTCGTTCAGCGAAAAAAAGCAGCTGTTGAATCTCAAGATTTTGAAGAAGCAGGAAACCTTCGGGACCGCGAAAAAGAACTGATCTCGAGTAAGTCAGAACGAGAAGAAGAGATCAAATCATCCGGTGTTGACCTCTTTGACGAAGTAGACGAAGAGTGTATAGCGGAAGTTCTATCCGTATGGACAGGTATACCTGTTTATAAACTCACTGAGGAAGAAACTCAAAAACTTCTTCATATGGAAGACGACCTCCATAAGCGAGTAATCGGCCAAGAGGATGCAATACACGCAGTTAGTCAAGCAATTAGACGAACTAGGGCAGGTTTGAAAGATCCTAAACGGCCATCAGGTTCGTTTGTTTTCCTTGGCCCTTCAGGAGTTGGTAAAACCGAATTGGCTAAAACGTTGGCAGAGTTTCTTTTTGGTGATGAACAGGCCTTGATATCTCTTGACATGTCTGAATATATGGAAAAGCACACAGTTAGCAGGCTTTTAGGTTCACCACCAGGCTACGTCGGGTACGACGAAGGCGGCCAACTGACAGAAGCTGTAAGAAGGAAACCATTTTCTGTAGTTCTTTTTGATGAAGTTGAAAAAGCTCACCCTGATGTGTTCAACACACTATTGCAGATACTTGAAGAAGGTAGGCTGACCGATTCTCAAGGGCGATCAGTGGACTTCCGAAATACAGTACTAATAATGACGTCTAATTTAGGTACAGCTGATTTACGTAAAGCTAATTTAGGATTTACTAAAGCAGACGAAGCTGTCAGCTATGAGCGGATGAAAGAAAAAGTCCAAGATGCTCTAAAACTTCATTTCCGCCCGGAATTCCTTAACCGAATCGATGAAACAATTGTTTTCCATGAACTGACTATGGAAGAAGTAACAAGAATTGTTGATTTGATGATCGCCCGCTTATCTAACCAATTAGCCGGTCAAGGGATAGGTTTAGAGTTAACTGATGAGGTTAAACGTCATTTGGCTGAACATGGTTATGATCCAACACTAGGAGCTAGACCCTTAAGACGTGCTATTCAAAGACTTATAGAAGATCCACTCTCAGAACGCTTACTATATAAAGAATTTAAAGCAGGTGAGATTGTAATTGTGGACGTAGAAGATGTCCCTGAAGAGAGTGCGGATGACTTTACCCACGGAGGTAAGAAAGTAGTTTTTCGAGCAACCGCAGGATTTGAACCACCGACCATGGAGATGGTAACTGAGGGAGTTGAATAGAAATTTGTCAGCAATTTTAACTCCATCAAGGAGTTCTATTTAGCTGATTTGCTAGTGTTTAGAATTAGCAAATTCCCAAATCTGATATGAAAAAATTCTTACTTCTGGTCATACTCACGTTTCTGGTTGTGGCCTGCAAAGTTGAAAGTTCAGTGGTAGTAAATGTTGAAGATGATGGAACAGGCAATGTCGAAGTTTCTGTTGAACTTGATAGTTCGGCAAGTGCTCTAGTAGGAGATCTAGAAAAGCAACTTAGAACAGAAGATTTGCTTTCTTCAGGATGGGAAGTTTCATTCCCTGAGACCTTTAAAGAAGAATCTAGAATAGTTGTTTCAGCAGCAAAAGATTTCACAAACGTAGGTTCCATGGTTAACGTTTTAGAGGAGATATTGGGACCTTCAGTTTTTCCCGAAGTAAGCCTTTTAAGTGAAAAATCATTTGGAAAAAAAGTGTGGACAATTGAAGGAAAGATTGACCTCTCAAACGGTCTTTCTTTACTTTCTGATTCTGTCTTAGATGAAGTCTTGGGAGGTGATCTTTTTGGGAGAACTCTGGAAGATCTTTCTTTCATGTCTGGGTGTGAATCTATTTGTGATCCAGCTGATTCGTTTTTAATGAATTTTTCAGTTTCCTTACCTGGCACTCCGGAAAACGGTTCTGAAAATGATGTGTGGACCGTTCCTTTAGGCGATCAGACCCCTACACCTTTTTTAACTTCATCTACGGTCGATTACCCAAAACCAAGAGCTTGGAGAACAGTCTCGTATGTTTTCCTAGGTGCAGCTTTATTGTTTTTACTTCTTAGGGGTTTTAGGTATTTAGCTCCGGGTTATAGAACTGACAGAAATTCTGAAAATCCAAGGAAACGCAAAAAAACTTCAGAGATCATTGAAAATGTTATTACTAAAGAAGATCGAGAAGTAGATACGAGTATCAAACTTGTTGTAGTCGGCGGGAAGGGTGTTATCTGGGATGGAGGAGCTGATCCTGAAGGGCTACTGGTTCCTTTTATAAGAGAAAATGGTGGACTAGTTGATGCAGATGAAATCGCTGATCGCTATAGAGCGGCGAGTTTGGGGCAATTAAATTCTGAGGAATTTTGGGAAAGTGTTGGACTCCAAGGCAACTCAGAATTAATAGATGCCCAGTATTTAAACCTTGTACGCCTCAGATCTGATGCAATGCCGTTTTTAGATCAAATGAGAAGGCGTGGCATTCCCGTAGCTTGCATTACTAATTCTGTCCTGTCATGGTCGCAACAATTACGTGAACGGTTAGGTGTCGAAGATCAAATTCAACACTGGATTGTTAGCGGAGAATATGGCGTTAGAAAACCGAGCAATTCCATATTTGAGGCTCTACGCCGTTTAACAGGTTTTTCTTTCTCGAATATGCTCCTAGTTGATTCTGATATCCCTACGTTAGAGGCAGCTCGGAGTCTTGGAATGTCAACAGTCTTAATGCAAAGCCAGATACCAATCCCAAGTGGTTTCACGCATCCGAAGATCGAAGGTTTCGCCGAACTATTCGGGGAATAAACTAATTCTTTTTGCCACTAATAGGATTAGGTCATGCAAATAACACTTCCTTCAGGTACAAATGCAGTGATTGAAAAACCGATTTCAAAGCAAAATAAACTAGGTCTTGTCGTCATACCAGATGTCATGGGCCTAAGACCTTTGTTTTATGACATGGTCAAACATCTGGCGACTGAATGGGATGTAACTGTTTGTTCTTTTGAGCTTTATCCCGGTTTAGAGCATTTTGGTGCAGAAGAAAGACTTGGAGCTGCTTCAAGGCTGGAAGATGCTTTAGTTATAGGTGATGCAATAGAAGCTGCTGATGTAATTCAAAGCGATAAAGTAGCAATTTTGGGATTCTGTATGGGGGGTATGTACACACTGAAAGCTGTTTCTTCTCGTAGATTTTCTAAGCATTGTTCTTTTTATGGAATGATTAGAGTGCCAGAAGCCTGGAAATCTGTTACCCAGACAGAGCCTATTTCTTGTTTAGAAAAAGGTGACGTTGACTCTGTATTAGCGATTGTAGGTGGTAACGATACTTGGACTCCAAAAGAAGACGTAGACCTTTTGAAATCAACAGGAGTTACGGTGGCCAACTACGAAGGGGCTAATCACGGGTTTGTACATGATCCTTCTAGGCCTGCCCATCGTCCGTTAGATGCTAAAGATGCATGGAAGAAGGCAAAAAATTGGATTCTGAGTGACAGCTAGCGTGAACGTATCGTAAGTTGTTCTCGATCAATAATTCTGTATGTGCGATCGAATTGTTCAATCCATCCAAGTCTAATAAATGATGCTATAGCTTTGTTTACTCTCTCTCTTGACGCTCCAACCATTCCGGCTAGCTCTTCTTGAGTTACTGGTAACGAAAATTCATCTTCGTTGTCAGAAATTTCAAGAAGTCTTTTTGCTGTTCTCCCTGTCACATCTAAGAAAACAGAGTCAGCTAAAACTTCGTCCATATTTCTTAGACGATCGACAAGCATCTTCACGACTTCCCATAGCAGAGAAGGGTCTTTTTCATAGAGTGCTTTAATCGGCTTAAAAGGCACTTCGATTACAGATGACTCCTCTAAGGCCCGAGCTTCAGCTGATCTTCCTCTATCATCAAATAAGCCCATTTCACCGAAAAGATCGCCGTTTTCCATAAGTGCCACAACTGATTCTTTCCCTATAAATGATTTATTAACTATGGCTATTCGACCCGAGGTGACAAGAAAAAGTGAATCAGGTTTATCATTTTCGCGAAATAAGACGTCTCCTCTTAGCAGGTCTCTTTCACTCGAAGCTTTTACAATTACTTCAAGCTCTTCTTCGTTTAGCTTGCCAAAAAGCATTGATTCAACAAAAAGGGTGTGATCTATCATTTCATAAGTAATGCTAATACGTAGAAACTATTTAGACGAAGCAAAACACTTGTTTAATTTTTTTTTCAGCTATAAAGGACCTGCTATGAAAATTTGGACAGTTTTAGTTGCTGCAGGAGAAGGACTTCGTTTCGGTAGTAAAAAACAGCTAGCAGAGCTTGCAGGAATGCCAGTTTTGCTTCATTCAACTCTTAATGCTTCTTCTGTGTCTGATGGAATAGTCATTGTAACTTCAGCAGATGACATCGATTTTGTAGAGAACAGTCTTAAAAGCTTCAATCTGCTCCATGAAGTAGTCGAAGGGGGAACAACACGATCCGAATCTGTTAGATGTGGACTGGAGAAAGTACCGCATGATTCAGAGATAGTGATTGTTCATGATGGTGTGAGGCCTCTTGCTTCACAAGAGTTGTTCAAATTAGTTGTTGAAAAAGTAAAAAATGGGTCTGAAGCAGTGGTGCCGGTAGTGCCAATAGCTGATTCATTGAGGTCTATTGATGGTAAACAGATCGACAGAGATGAAGTATTAATTGTTCAGACCCCCCAGGCATTCAACGCGTCCTTGTTGCGCAAAGCTTATTCAAACGGCAAAGACGCAACCGATGACTCTTCACTAGTCGAATTAGCAGGTGGGATTATTGATTTTGTTGATGGTGATGTAAGTAATTTAAAGATTACAGTTAAATCAGATTTGTTAATTGCTGAACAGTTTTTGATCGCTGAAAAATCCAATTGAAAAGGAAGTTTATGTCTACTTTCAGAATCGGACAGGGTTTCGATGTGCATCCTTTTTCCGAAGATTCTGACCGGTCTCTAATTATTGGAGGGGAAATTTTGCCTGGTCCAGGTTTAGATGGACACAGTGATGCCGATCTATTAGCCCATGCAACTGCTGATGCGCTATTGGGGGCGGCTGGTCTGGACGATATAGGCCAACTTTTTCCTGATTCAGATTCTTCTTTTTTAAATGCAAACAGCATGGAGTTGTTAAAAAATGTCGTCGGGTTATTGAAAGAAAAAGGTTGGGAGGTTTGCAATGTGGATTGCAACGTGATTATCGAATCACCTCAATTGTCGTCATACAAAAATAATATTCAAGACCGTATGTCAAAACTTCTTGATGCTCCGGTCACAGTTAAGGGTCGTAGATCTGAAGGTTTAGGTTTTATAGGGGAAGGAAAGGGAGCTGCTTGTTTGGTAGTTGCCCTTATTTCCAAATCATGAATAAGAAACGCAGCAGAAACGGAAATTCAAGAGGTGTAAAAGGTAATAAAGGTCAGCGAGGCACTACACCTTTACGGCAACGCAAATCCCAACAAAATGTTTTATCAGGGGATCAGGTTGAAGGTCGCCAAGCTGTGAGGGAGTTGCTTATTGCAGGAACTCGTAAAACTCGGGAAGTTTTCTTGGCTGGGGACCTTGATGATGCACCAATATTGGATGACATAATTGATTTAGCTGATGAAGCAAAAGTACCAATAAAAGAAATTCCTCGAGGACGTTTTGAATCAATGGCTAAAACAGAATCTCCACAAGGTGTTGTTGCTTTAGCGGCACCCTTGCCGAATTATGAAATAGAAGAATTAATTGAATCAAAAGCAAGTGGCTCAAAACCTTTTTTACTTGTTGTAGATGGGGTCACTGACCCTGGGAATCTAGGAGCCATTTTACGCTCAGCCGAATGCGCGGGGATTACAGGAGTGATACTGCCACGACACCGTTCGGCTAGAGTAACTCCAGCTGTAACTAAGACTGCAGCAGGAGCGATTGAACATTTAAGAATTGCTACAGCAGGTGGCATACCAGCAGCACTAGGACGTTTAAGAGAAGCTGGGATCTGGTTAGTTGGTTTAGACGCTGGTGGGTCTACACCCCTTTATGATCTGAAAATTGCAGATCAACCAATTGCATTGGTTTTAGGTTCAGAAGGACGTGGTTTATCAAGGTTGACTCGAGAGCGTTGTGACGAATTAGTGCATATCCCTCTTCAAGGGGTTTTGTCTTCATTGAATGTTTCCACAGCAGCAGCTATTGCTGCTTTTGAAGTATCAAGACACCGTTAGTTGTTGAGCCCGAGATCGGATTCGAACCGATGACCTGCCGCTTACAAGGCGGCTGCTCTGGCCAACTGAGCTACTCGGGCAATTATTTATCTAGAGCTAAGTTAGCAAACTATCAGGGGGTACTTGATTATGATCCTTTATCGGAGGATGATTTGGTATAGGTTTAGTTTCAAGAGAGAAGAGAATGGCGATTATAAAAAGTCTTGGCTGGCACCAATACACAATTGATAGTAAAGGCAGACAATGAGTTTCCAATCACCGTTGGGTGGAAAGGGTATAGCACCCAGTAACACATCTGCTGCTCCCAGAGCTTTTTTATTAATTTTTGTTGCAGTTGTTCTTGGTATTGTAATTTTGTGGAAGGGTTTGGACGATGACCCTCAGAAAGCCAGTTCAATTACTTCCAGCTCATCTGATGTGACGGCCCAGATTTTAGAAGAACAACCTGCTGATTTGCCGCCTTTGGATGTTTCAGAAATTTCAACAACCACTGTTGCAGTAGTAGAGACAACAACGACAACGAGTTCACCACCTTTACCAACTAGACCTCCCAACACAGTGACGGTTCTTGTGTTAAATGGTTCTGGCGTAGGTGGAGCTGCAGGTGCAGTTACAAATCTCCTTAAACCTCATGGTTATACAACTTTGTCACCCGCAAATGGAAACAAAGACGAAAAGTCTTGGGTTTATTACAAACCTGATTTTTCACCTGATGCAAAAGGTGTAACAGATGTTCTTGGAATAATGCCTGATTTACTTACTTCCTTCCCAACTAACGGACTATCTGTGCCCGAAGGAAGCATGGACAGAGTTTCAGATGCAAACATAATCGTATTTTTAGGTTCTGATAAAGAGATTTACGGTTCATAAAAGTGCGGGTTTTAGCCGCTCCAGATAAGTTTCGAGGCTCTTTAACTGCGTTAGAAGCTACCCGTGCAATTGAAAAAGCAGTGGAAGAATCTGGTTGTTCATCAATGGGCGTCCCATTAGCAGACGGAGGCGAGGGAACCTTAGATGTTCTTGGGGGTCCCAATCAAACAATGACCGTCACTGGACCTTTAGGTACGCCGGTAGAAGCAGAATGGAGATTGGCTGATAGAACAGCAGTGATCGAAGTTGCCAAGGTATCGGGTCTTACGTTGGCAGGAGGGCCTGAAGCTAATAATCCTTTGGAAGCCACGACAAAAGGAACCGGTGAACTGATTCGCTGTGCTCTAGAAAAAGGCGCTGAGCGTATAATAGTTGGGCTTGGCGGTTCTGCCACTACAGATGGAGGACTAGCAGCTTTAGAGGCTATGGGTTCACTTGCTCGTTATAAAGGTATTGAACTTATAGCAGCATGTGATGTCCGAACAGATTTCCTTTCATCAGCCGATTCCTTTGCTGTACAGAAAGGAGCTACTTCAGCTGAGTTGAAGTTTCTTAATCGCCGTTTGGAAAGAATCACACAGCTCTATGAAGAAAAATATGGTATTTCTGTTCAAGAAACACCAAGAAGCGGAGCAGCTGGAGGGCTTGCAGGAGGTTTGCTTGTCGCAGGTGCGAAATTAGTTGACGGATTTGATTTTATTGCTCAAGAAATTGGTCTTGATGAAATGATTGTTGAGTCTGATCTGGTTATTACAGGTGAGGGTTGTCTAGATAAGACGTCTTTTGAGGGAAAAGTTATTTCAGGTGTATGTCGTTACGCAGATGCAGCTTCAGTTCCAGTTTTCATAGTTGCAGGCGCAATTAGTGACGAAGTGGCTGAGAAAGTTGACTGTGTCTCGCTGGTTGAGACCTTTGGCGAACAGCAAGCTTTTTCAGATACTGAACGATGTATCGAGAGAATAGTAACTGAACATATAAAGTTATTATCCCAATAGCGTCTTTTCCCAAAAATACTAAAAAACTTGGTTTTTAGGTGTTTTGGAGTTAAAAAGGTTGGTTTTCTCTCCCTAATTTGATTGGATTAGCAGTCTAAGCAGAAGAGTGCCAGAACACTTTTAACAAGAAATCTGCTTCAATTCTTTTATGAAAGGCTTGCTTAATGGCTAAGAATATTGTTTTTGATGAACAGGCTCGCAGAGGGCTTGAAAAAGGTATGAACCAGTTGGCAGACGCTGTACGTGTCACCTTGGGACCTAAAGGAAGAAATGTCGTTTTAGATAAAAAATGGGGAGCCCCAACGATTACAAACGACGGTGTGTCAATAGCTAAGGAAATTGACCTGGAAGACCCATATGAAAGAATTGGAGCAGAGTTAGTAAAAGAAGTTGCTAAGAAAACTGATGATGTTGCAGGTGATGGAACTACCACGGCAACGGTGCTTGCTTGGGCAATGGTCGGTGAAGGTCTAAGAAACGTTGCTGCTGGCGCTAATCCCATGTCTTTGAAACGAGGAATTGAAGCCGCCGTTGAGGCAGCTGTTGAAGCTATTCTTTCTGAATCGGTAGATGTTTCAAGTGACAAGGAGCAAATTGCTAATGTTGCTTCAATTTCAGCTGCCGATTCTGAAATAGGTGAAATGATTTCTGAAGCCATAGACAAAGTAGGAAAAGACGGGGTTATAACGGTAGAAGAAGGGCAAACATTTGGTTTAGAAATGGACCTTGTGGAAGGAATGCGCTTCGATAAAGGATATATATCACCTTACTTTGTGACTGATCCAGAAAGAATGGAAGCGGTTCTAGAAGATCCTTATCTTTTGCTGGTCGGTTCGAAGATTTCTGCTGTTAGAGACTTGGTTCCTGCATTAGAAAAAGTCATGCAAGCAGGAAGACCTTTAGTAATCATCGCTGAGGATATAGATGGTGAAGCGCTCGCCACATTGGTTGTAAACAAGATCAGAGGAACGTTTACTTCTGTTGCTGTAAAAGCACCTGGTTTTGGTGATCGAAGAAAAGCAATGCTTCAAGATATAGCAATACTCACAGGAGGACAGGTTATTTCAGAAGAAGTTGGTCTAAAAGTTGATTCAGTCACAATTGATATGTTGGGTTCAGCTAGAAAACTGGTCGTGACAAAGGATGAAACAACCCTTGTTGAAGGAGCAGGAGATCAAGATGCAATTGCAGGTCGTATAGCTCAAATCAAAGCAGAGATCGAAAACACAGATTCTGATTACGATAGAGAAAAATTGCAAGAAAGATTAGCCAAGCTTTCGGGTGGTGTAGCTGTCCTCAAAGTAGGTGCTGCAACTGAAGTAGAGCTCAAAGAAAAGAAACATCGCATTGAAGATGCTGTTAGTACTACAAAAGCTGCAATCGAAGAAGGGGTTGTAGCTGGAGGAGGTGTGACACTTCTAAGAGCACAAGCTGCCGTGGAGAAAGCTGCTTCAAAACTGGAACATGATGAAGCAACTGGATCAAATATTGTTGGCAGATCATTGGCTGCGCCTTTAACTCAGATTGCTATAAATGCTGGTATGGAAGGCGGGGTAGTAGTCGCCAAGGTCAAGGATCTGGAGGGTCCAAATGGTTTAAATGCCGCTTCTGGCGAGTATGAAGACCTAATCTCTGCAGGAATTATCGATGCCGCAAAAGTAACTCGATCAGCTCTTCAAAATGCTGCTTCTATAGCTGCACTTTTCCTTACCACTGAAGCGGTGATAGCCGATGCACCGGAAGAAAATGGGGCTGGCGCAGGTATGCCAGATATGGATTTCTAAATAGTCAATGATTCAAGATGAACGTTATGTGAGTTTGTCGACGTGGAAAAAAGACGGAAGTCGGAAGAGAACACCGGTTTGGATTGCTTTATTAAGTGAAGGTTGGGTTGGTTTTACAACTGGAGAAAAAACTTGGAAAGTTCGCCGCATCCAGACAAATCCAAGTGTTGAGCTTCAGCCCTGCAACTCAAAAGGTCAGCTTGTGAAGGACTCGAAGATGCTTTCGGGTTTGGCAAGAGTAGTTAAGTTAGACGAAAAAGAGTACAAACTCATTAAAAAGGCCATTCGAAAAAAATATGGGATCCAAGATGTATTGATTAGTTTTTTTGGTCAATTTTCAAAAAAATATGGTGATAGTTGTGCAGTTATTATTTCTTTGGACGAAGATACGCTTGCCTAGTTTTTCGGCTGGGCGTGTTGCCAACCAAAGCGGCCTTTGATGCAAAGGTGGCCGTCGGTGACCGAGTGGTCAGAAGGCGAAGTGACTTTGACAATTTTTTCATCTTGGGTATGTAGTTCCAGATTGCAACCAACCCCACAGAAACCACAAATAGTTTCAGTAACTTTTTGATTATCAGGATTCCAAGAGTTATCTTCTCGCATGTCATGTTCAGTTTTAAAAACTAGGGCACCCGTGGGGCAAACGCCTATGCAATTTCCACAGTAAACGCAGGCAGACTCTGGTAATTCGACATCGAATTCAGTTGAGATGTGTGCTTCAAAACCGCGTCCTGCGGTAGCTATTGCAAAAGTATGTTGGGCTTCATCACCGCATGCTTCAACACATTTATAACAAAGAATACAACGTTCATAATCTCGGACGTAAAGATTGTCTTCAATTTTAACAGGCTGTTTTGATGTTTTAATTTCGTTTGAATTTCCCATACGCTCGGGATTAGAACCGTAATGATTCATCCATTCGAGAATTTCTTTATCGGCTCTATCAAGTTCAACTGATGAAGCCAGTAATTCTAAAACCATACGTCTACTGGTATTAACTTTCTCAGATTTGGTTGAAACAACCATTCCTTCTTCGATTGGTCTTGAACATGATGGGACTAGTGCCCTAGAGCCTTCGACTTCAACTACGCAAACTCTACACACGTTAACTGGAGTTAAATTTTCCGCCCAGCAAAGTGTCGGGGTGTCTATATTGGCTTGTTTGCAGACATCTAAAATTGTTGAACCTTCAAGGGCAGAAATTTTTTCGCCATCAAGACTAATTTCGACGATTGTTTCAGAAGAGGTTTTTGTAGTTTCATTCATTTTTAAGTATCCAAAAGTCCGAGTTTTAGAGCGGACCTGACTGCTGATGCTGCGGTATGTCCTAAACCACAAATTGATGCATCAGACATTACGGCAGCTAAGTCATCGAATAATGATATATCAGCATTAGAAGATTGCTTATCGGTAATTCGGATTAGTAATTCTTCTTGCCGGACCGTGCCAACTCTGCAAGGAACACATTGACCGCATGATTCATCACGAAAAAATTCAGCGATACGTAAAACAATTTTTGTTAAATTATCTCTATCACTAAAAGCCATTATCACCCCTGAACCTAATGAGACTCCAGCATTACGAGTGTCTTCAAAAGTTAGTGGCAGGTTTAATGACTCAGGAGGTACAAAACTACCTGCTGCTCCACCAAGGAGAATTGCTTTAAGACTGCCGGGTCCTGAAAAACCACCTGCAGCATCCAATATTTCGCCAAGGGTTGCGCCAAATTCAAATTCGTAAAGGCCGGGAGAGGCTACTCTTCCGCTTAAGCAGAAAAGTCTGGTTCCTGAAGACTGATCGGTTCCTTCAGAAGCGTAGGACTCCCCACCATGTAAAATTATCCGAGGAATATTGGCCAAGGTTTCAACATTGTTGACTACTGTCGGTTCATTGAACAGGCCGTTAGTTGTAGGAAAGGGCGGTTTGTTCCGTGGTTCTCCTCTGAATCCCTCTATTGAGTTAAATAGTGCAGTTTCTTCGCCACAAATATAAGCTCCTGCACCGCTTCTTATTTCAATATCAAATGCTCTTCCCGAGCTTAGAATGTCGTTTCCTAACAAGCCTGCTTTTTTAGCTTTACTAATTGCTTCAACTAAACGTTGTTTAGCTAGTGGATATTCACCTCGAATATAAAACCACCCTTTTTCTGCACCTATGGCAAGGCCAGCGATAGTCATTGATTCGATTAAAGAAAAAGGATCATTTTCCATTAAAATCCGATCTTTAAAAGTTCCTGGCTCTGATTCGTCAGCGTTGCAAACCAGATGATGAACTTTATCTTTTTCGTCAGATACCGCTTTCCACTTGATTCCAGTTGGGAAAGCAGCCCCACCTCTGCCTCTTAAACCTGAGGTTGAAACCTCTTCGATTATTTTATCGTCACCCATATTCAGGGCTTTTTCAAGTGCTTTGTAGCCTCCGTGGGACTTGTAATCTTCGAGACTGTTTGGGTCTACAATTCCAATTCGGGAAAGAAGCCGTAGATGATCTGATTCATCTTGCGGCAACTTAACTGACTCTGTTTTCGCACTTTTAGTTAAAGATTTTTTTAATTTCTTGGGGTCAGTTTCGAAAGTGACAGTGTCATCAGAAGCAACTCGTTGGACAAACACAGCTGAGCCTTTTTCGCACTGTCCTAAACATGGACTGGGTTTGGTTTCATGTCCTTCTTTTTTTAAACCATCGATTAGGTCATCAGCCCCATTCAGACTGCACGCGATGTCATTGCATACATGGAGTATTTGATCACCTTTAGGCGGTTGATCTGAAAAGAGGTGATAGAAAGTGGCCACACCATAGGCCTCAGCGGGCGGAACTTCTAAAATGCGGCACGCGTAATCTAGCCCACCTGGGCTGATCCATCCAGAAGCACGTTGCAGTGCATGAAGAGCCGGTAGTAAAAGATGTCGCCTTTCTTTCAGTCGTTGTTGACCGCCGTAAACGAGTCTTTCTGAGATCTCGATTGTTGCCGGTCCATACGATTCAACTGCTTCATCCACAGCTACTTTTTCATCGAGGCTGGGGAGGGAAGTGCCAAATTTTATGTCAGGCATTGACTAACTTCTCGACGCGAATGGCCGTAGCTTTAAACTCAGCTGTTCCAGATTTCGGGTCGTACGCGCTGTTTGTCAACTGGTTTACATCTGCTAACTCAGGGAAATGAAAAGTTGTAAAAGCGAGTCCCACTGGAAGAGCAGGGTCAACTTCGACAGTCATCTCGATGCTTCCGCGACGAGACGATACTAAGACCCGTTCTCCAGACGAGACGTCAAGTTTTTCTGCATCACTGCTAGAAAGTTCCAAAGCTTCTCCACTTCGAATAGGAGATTCGTAATTGACTGTTTGAACCCCTGTGTTATAGGAGTCTAAGGCTCTGCCTGTCGTTAGACGTAAGGGGTATTTTTCATCTAATGAATCGATAGGGGGGCGATCATCTACACATGAAAAAGGAGCGAGTCGCCCTTCGGCTGGTTGCTTCCAAAGTCGATCGTGAAGGAAGGGACTCCCAGGATGATTTTCATCAGGGCAAGGCCATTGGATACCACCTTCATTTTCAATTCTTTCCCATGACATACCAGCATGCATCGGTGAGACGGTTCTTAATTCTTCCCAAAGTTCTTCAGCAGTAGGTTGGCCCCAACTGTCATCTCCCAAATGCTTAGCTAGGTCTGAGATTATTTCAATTTCTTGATGCGCATCCCCTGGTGGTTTTATAGCAGCACGAGTGCGTTGAACCCGTCGCTCACTGTTAGTGACAGTTCCATCTGACTCCGCCCAGCCAAGTGCAGCGGGCAATACAACATCAGCCATTTCGGCTGTGCGGGTCATGAAAACATCTTGAACTACAAGGATGTCAAGTCCTTCTAAGGCTTTACGGGCATGATTTACATCTGCATCAGAGTCTGCAGGGTTTTCTCCGATTACATACAAGGCTTTGAGTTCTTTTCTTTCCATTGCTTCAAACATTTCCGTAAGATGCCAGCCCGGCTGGGGTGGTATCTTACAATCCCAGACTGCTTCAAACTTTAATCTGACTTTTTCATCAGCTACATTCTGGAATCCGGCCAGTTTGTTGGGTAAAGCACCCATATCCCCTCCACCCTGAACGTTATTTTGGCCTCGTAGTGGAATTAAACCGGAACCCCAACGGCCTACATGACCAGTTAAAAGAGAGAGATTACAAAGAGTGAGAACATTATCAACCGCCGTATGGTGTTCGGTAATTCCTAAAGTCCAAGCAATCTGAGCTTTTTCAGCGTTCGCATAGAAATGAGCTAAATCACGGATGGCTTCCGGAGGGACTCCGGTTATTGCGGAGGTCTTTGTTAGTGTCCACGGTTCAATGTGAGATACAAAATCTTCAAAACCGCTTGTAGCGTTTTCAATGAATTTTTTATTTTCTAAACCAGCATCGATTATTTCACGGGCTATGCCGTTAGCCAGAGCAATGTCACTCCCAACATTTATACCTAGCCAAACATCAGCAAATTTAGCTGATTCGGTTCTCCTAGGGTCAACAGCCCACATTTTGGCGCCGTTTGATAACCCTTTTAAAAGGTGATGAAAGAAAATAGGGTGCGCCGATCTAGCGTTTGAACCCCAAAGAATTATCGCATCGGCTTCTTCGATTTCTTTATAAGAAGAAGTTCCTCCTCCTACTCCAAACACTGTCGCCAGACCGACGACACTTGGGGCGTGTCAAGTTCGATTGCAGCTATCTATATTGTTAGAACCAAGTACTTTTCTTGCAAACTTCTGTGCTGCGTAATTGACTTCATTGGTTGTTTTTGAGCAACTAAACATTCCAAAAGCTTCAGATCCATGTAAATCAATAACGGATTTAAACCCTTCAGCAACTTTGTTCAGTGCTTCTTCCCATGTAGCTTCACGAAGCTTTCCATTTTCTTTGAGCATCGGCACGGTAAGACGTTCAGTCATATTTTCCCATCTGGATTAAATTAATCTCTTTTCAGTATTACTTATTCAAGGAAGAATTGATTCTTTTTTGCCTATTTCTCCTATCAATCATGCGAATAGAAGACCAAAGTTCATCACGTTCTATGTAACAGCCATAAAGGTGCCTTTCACCGCTAGAAGAGTCAAAGGAGTCTCTAGCATGCAGCACTCTTCGGTTGTCAATAATTAGACACTCGCCCTGTTCTAGTCGAAAGCGTATTTTAAAGCGGTCGTCATGATTGAGTGTTTCGAATAACTTGTATGCCTTGTACATAGGTTCTATTAGATCGAAATCAACTTGTAAAGGGACGCGCAAGAAGTTGCCTACTCTGACTTCTTCAATTTTTCCTTCATTATCTAACTTAATCATTGGAGTTTTCCAACGGTAGTCAGTGAAGGCACTGCGGTTACCGAAATCCCATGGAATCGATGTTAGTAAGTCAAAGTTCTCAGGCTCTTCGGAGAGGATCTCTTCTGCCACGCGAAAACCATCTACTAAAATTGATTCTCCTCCTTTTACTGAATTTTTTAAGCAATGAAGGAGTTGGAGTCCGGGTTGATATTCGCGGGTAGGTAAATCAGTATGTGGCGGGAGTTGAATTTCAGTATAAGCGGCCGTGTCAGGTCCGGTTTTTGCTTCTACGTCAAAGAAAAGACCAAAATTGGTTTCTCTAACTACACCTATTCTTCTCGCAATTTTTTTAAGGCCATCTTTTGATGGTTCGATATTTTGCGTTATGGAACAGCCAGTTTCAATAAGTGAACACAGCCATTTTCTTTCTATTTTTGGGTCAGAAATAATTTCATTCCAGTCGAACCGTTCTGGCTCTTTCCTGTTTGTTGAGTCCCATGTAACAGGTTCTGGGAAAGGCCTTTTTTTTAAATCTACGCAATGGGATCGAAGCCAACCAGAGTGAAAATGACTCGTATGTGGCTCTCCAGACCAAACTACCTTTAAGGAATTTTTTTGAGTTGCAGACACTGAGGAAATCAGTAGATCATCAGGTATTGAAACTACGTTAAAGATAGGTTCTCGTGTATCGGGATGAACACAACATGGGCAGTTGTCTCTTAGCCAAAGAAAGTGAAATTTACTTCGATGACCATCGCTCCATTTAATTTCGACTTTTTTGCCGTCAGTAGAAGAATCAATTATGTGATGTTCCACGGGGTAAGAATCGAAATCTCCTGTATTAATCACTTCCTTCATTATTTTTGTCTTTCTTTGAAGTTCCAATCTTGAGATCGTTGAGAGTTTGGATGATGGCCGTAAGTCCCTTGTCACGTTCAAGCACTAAGTCTGTTACAGACCTACCGTCGGCTTCTTCAGAACAACCATCTACCACTGCGTTTCTTAGAGACTCAGTTAATTTCGGGGCTTTTAATCTCGTCCAGGGCGACTCAAGAGACGGCCCGAAGTGGTCAAGCATATGGGCCATTCCACCTTCACCTC
>Ga0163180_10000821_pt1 | contig 17807 bp, 10 predicted proteins | sample AtlANTMetagenome_2_FD_109647 | JGI IMG/M metagenome (GOLD analysis project Ga0163180, IMG submission 109647) | Marine eukaryotic phytoplankton communities from the Atlantic Ocean - Atlantic ANT 4 Metagenome | ecosystem: Environmental > Aquatic > Marine > Oceanic | place: North Atlantic Ocean...
CCCCTCCTGATAGGCCTCGGCGTAGACGAACTCTCGGTGGGCGCTCCCCTTGTTCCACTGGTCAAACAAGCTGTCCGCCTGCTCGACTTCGAGGAATGTTCAGCCCTCGCCAGGCAGTGTCTGGAGGCCTCGGAAACGAGACAGATCGTGCAACTCTGCAGCAAGGCGGCGGCAACGACCTATCCCGAACTGCTCCAGGAGGCCAGTGGAGGCGCTAGCGCACCTTCTTTCGCTGCCCACCCTGCATGACGATCGTAAAGTGACCATCGGTCCTCTTGGCCAGGTCTTCCATGGCATCATGTGCCTTGGGTTGCATCATCGCGACACAGTTGATCTTGACCCCTCTGCTCTTCGCCCTCGCGCCGATCTCCCGGGCCCACCGGTCAGATCCTTTCGCAACTCCATCAGTCATGAAATAAATAACCTGCGGGGGCGGTTCCATGTCGAGAGCCATCTGCAGGGGGTTGTCCCAACGCGTTCCCCACACCAGACGGGTTTCCTCGATGATCTTGCGGGACTTGGAAAGCTGTCCTTCCGTAGCACTTAGCCAGTCAACCGGCTCCTTCTTTCCGACCTGATCCCACTCATTAGCACTGCCGGGCGATTTCCACTCATACTTCCGGCGGCCCTTTCCCGTCACGGTAGCCTTTTTCTTGGTCCAGTCCACCTCATCACCCGCAACCCACGCGGGGCCGGCAAAGAAGATCAGGGCATAATTTGTCTTGTGGGCAATCTTGTCCACCGAGCGCATCAATTCCTTGCGCATCAGGGCCTCTCTCCCCTGCCCTCGCATCGACTGGGAATAATCAATCACATAGGCGATACGTTCCGCCCGGGACGGCACCCCGAAAAAACTGGTGCCCCCACCAAAACCGGGCCCCGATCCTTCTCCCCAGCCTTCTCCAAAATCATCCCCATCCCCGAATTCCACTGATGGATCGGGAGTATCCGTATCCGGAACCGGTACCGAAGTGGGCGTTGGAACCGAAGTGGCTATCACCTTTGCCATGGCGGAGCTGGGTGCCGCAGGCTGACGTTGCACCTGGGGGGTCACCTCGGGACGCTCCATGACCTCCTCTTCCTTTGTCTCGGCTGAATAAGCAACGATGGGAGGCACCTCCATCCTGAAGGCCGGAAGAAGAAAAAGAGCAAGAACAACGGCTACCAGCACTACCATGAGAATGGCAATAACCATACTGGTGATACTCGCCATCCGACGCTGGCGCCTGAGAGATTCGGCGGCTTCAGGAGTGGCGTAGCTGCTGACGATACTCATGGTCAGGGGGTCTCGGAAGGGCCAGACAAGGCTCCCGATGTGTTTTTATTCTGGATATCTCCACCGCCTCTCACAAGAAGGAAATCTAGCTTTACCTTGCCCGGAAAGGCCCGGGACGCTAAGCGCTCGTCCATGAGCACAAACGCTTACCAGTCCCTCTGTGAACTGGCCCGGGAACGAGCACTTATTTCAACTACCGCTTCGGTCCTGGGCTGGGACCAGGAAACCCGCCTTCCCGCCGCGGCCCTCGATTACCGTGCCAGTCAACTGGCCTGGCTCTCGGGCAAGGCTCATGACTTGGCCACTTCCCCTTCCTGGCTCAAGGCCCTTGAGGAGGCTGAATCTGATGGCAGTGAAGATCCCGTCATTGCCGCCAATCTCCGGGAATTCCGTCACCAATTCGACCGAGCCTCCAAATTGCCAACGGAACTGGTCGAACGTAGTACCAGGATCTCCTCACGCGGCAAGGCCGCCTGGGTGGAGGCCCGTGGAAAATCCAACTTTTCTATTTTTGCTCCTGCTCTCGAGGACCTTCTGGATATTGCCCGGCAGAAAGCCGAACTCTGGGGCTATGAGGGGGAACCCTATGATGCTCTCCTCGAGGAATATGAGCGTGGCTCAAGCACCGCCGAGGTTGCCGCACTGTTCGAGGGCTTCAGGGAAGCAATCATCGATACCGCGCGGGAGGCAGTTGAGAATTCCAAGGCAACCCCGGCCGACCTGCTGGACGGAAACTATCCCGTCGAGGATCAGAAGATCCTCAACCGGGAAATCGCCGAAAGCCTTGGCTTCGATTTCGAGGCAGGCCGCATCGACACGGTCACTCACCCCTTCTGCACTCACCTCGGCCCCAATGACACGCGCCTGACTACCCGTTACGACGAGGGAGACTTTCTCTCTTCCCTCTTTGGAGTGATGCACGAGGCAGGTCACGGCCTCTATGACCAGGGGTTGGCAAAGGATCAGCACGGCCTGCCCTCGGGACAGGCAGTCTCCCTTGGAATCCACGAATCCCAGTCCCGTCTCTGGGAAAACCACGTAGGGCGCGCCCGCCCCTTCTGGGAAAAATGGCTGCCGCGGGCAGCCGAGATCTTCCCCGACCTCCGTCGCCTTTCCCTTGATGAGTTTCTTCGTGGAGTGAACCGTGCGAAATACTCCTGTATCCGTGTAGAGGCCGATGAGGCCACTTACGACCTTCACATTCTCCTGCGCTTCTCGATCGAGAGACGCCTGCTCAACCGTGAACTGGAGATCGCCGACGTACCGGGAGCATGGAATGACGAATTCGAGGGCCTCTTCGGCTTCCGCCCTCCCGACGACGCCAATGGTTGTCTGCAGGACATCCACTGGTCCATGGGCGGACTCGGCTATTTCTCGACCTACAGCATTGGTAACCTCAACAGCGCTCAGCTTTATACCGCGGCAACCGATGACAGGGACGTCGCTTCCGCCTGCAGCCGTGCCGATTACCTGCCCCTCCTCAGGTGGATGCAGGACAAGGTTCACTCCCGGGGATCGACCCTGTTACCCCAGGACCTGATGGAGTCCGCCACCGGGAAACGCACTGACCACAATGCTTACCTCACCCACCTCCGAGCAAGATTCTGCCAGGAGGGGTAGGACCTCGTTTGAATTGCGGGGGATTGAGCGAAAAATGCCCGGCAGCCCGCTCTACCGGATTTCCATTCCGGTCTTGGCGTAGATCCACTTCACGACCTTGCCTTTCTGAATGAGAGCCTTGGCCTGAACCGTCTTCTCTCCAAAGATGGTCTGGGCCTTGTATGCTGCCAACCCGGTCTGATACATCTCGCCGTCAACGTTCTCCTCTTCTCCCGCCTTCCATCCTTCAACCTGCTCAAACTTGAATTCCTTGATGCCGCCTCCCTTCACGCTCTCCTGCATCGCGGTCACAATCTGCTCGGCGTTCAGGCTCGCCGGCTCCGCAGCAGGTTCGGGTTCGGGTTCAGGCGCTGGACTGGGAGCCGGTGACGGACTGGGAGCCGGTGACGGACTGGGAGCCGGATTAGACTTGGGGGCCGTGTTGTCCGCGACCTCTGGAAGAGTTGGGGGAGGGACAGGACTCGGCGGGGCATTGTCCGCGATCGCGGCATCAGCACCGAAGGCATCAGCACCGAAATGGCGGCGAGCCCGGTAGGCAATCACCTGCTGGGCAAAATCGGTATGGGCGATAGGCACCACGCCGGTTAGCGGCCCCCCTGGCGAAATGTCCAGCAGGTAACTCTCCTTGATCATTTTCCGCACCTGCACCGTCGTTCCCTTCTCCAAGGCCGTCTTCTGGGTATTACCTTCGGAGGACACATCAACCCGCTTCGTCAGGGTGACACTCTTGGGCATTTCAGTCTCCTTGATACTGCCCAGATTAATTTTAATCCGGAGCTCGTTGCTTCCGGACCCGAACTTCACCTCCTGCATCGACTGAGAAACCGCTCCAGATCCTGCCCCTCCGGCAAGAAGGGATCCACTGAGGGGCAAATACATCACCCGCCCGATGAAGAAGCTGAGAATGATGGCGACAGCCCAGATGACGTATTTGTTCATTTGTTCGAATGGTCTACCCCCGAATAAAGGGCTATTTTCACCGATTTGTCAAATTAGGGGAAACCGTTGACCTGAGGACCTCCCCCCGGGATCCTCCAGCATGCAGCGGCTCTTCCTGCTCGATGGTATGGCATTGGCCTACCGGGCACATTTTGCCCTGATCCGTAACCCGATTTTTACCTCTAATGGGGTAAATAGCTCCGCGCTATACGGGTTTGCCAATACCATCCTGACCATCCTCGAGAAGGAGAAACCCACTCATCTGGCCGTAGCCTTCGATACCCGGGCTCCAACCCCACGCCACAAAATCTACCCGGAATACAAGGCCAACCGGGAAGAGATGCCCGAGGATCTGGCCGCTGCCCTGCCTCATATCAAGCGCCTCTGTAAGGCCTTCTGCATTCCCCTGCTGGAAATCGACGGTTACGAAGCCGACGACATCATCGGGACCCTCGCAAGAGAGGCCGATGAAGACGGCTCCGTCGAAACCTTCATGGTAACCCCGGACAAGGATTTCGGGCAACTCGTCTCGGAGCGATGCGTCATGTGGAAGCCGGGGCGGAAGGGAAATGAACACGAGATCGTCGATCTGCCCACCCTTCGAGAACTCTGGAACATCGAACGCCCGGATCAGGTCATCGACATCCTCGGCCTGATGGGCGACGCCTCTGACAACATCCCGGGGATTCCGGGAGTCGGTGAAAAAACTGCCCGGAAACTGGTCGCCGAGTGGGAGTCCGTGGAAAATCTTCTGGAAAATACCGGGTCCCTGAAAGGCAAGCTGAAGGAGCGCGTGATCGAAAACGCTGACCAGGCCCGGCTGTCCAAGGAGCTTGCTACCATCATAAGAAATGTCCCCGTGGACAAGAAGCTTGATGATCTTGCCCTCCAGACACGCGATGACGAGGCGATCAAGTCGCTCTTCACGGAATTCGAATTCAACTCCCTGGGAAAACGCCTTTTCGGCAAGGACTTTGTGGCGGGGCGCGGAAAGACCGCAACAGTCTCCTCCGGAAATGGGGAAGAGGTTCTTTCCGCCGACCTCAGAACCATCAAGGACCTCAACCCGGACTACACGCTGGCCGACACCGATGCCAAGCGCCGCGAACTGGCGGAGACCCTGCAAAAGCAGACCTGCTTCTGTTTCGATATTGAAACCACCTCTCTCGACCGCTTCGGCGCCAGGATCCTGGGCATCGCCTTCAGCTGGGAGAGCGGGGCTGCCACCTATGCAACCGTTCCCGACGCAGAGGCCCTCGAAACATTCCGGACCGCACTCACAGGCCCGGCGGAAAAGATCGGGCATAACCTCAAGTACGACCTCGCCGTTCTGCGCAACCACGGACTGCAGGTGGCTCCTCCCTTCTTCGATACCCTTCTCGCACATACGTTGCTTCACCCGGACCAGCGTCACACCATGGATTACCTCGCGGAATCCCTTCTTGCCTACACACCCATCAAGCTGAGTGAGTTGACCGGCGGAGATCCTTCCTCCCCGGGCGGGGAAGTTGCCCAGGGAGATCTCTTCCAGGACAAGGATGTCATCGACATGGCCTCGATTCCCGTGAAGCAGCTCGCCCGCTATGCCGCGGAGGATGCCGACATCACCTTTCAACTTGCCGACAGGCTGCGCCCCTGCCTTGAAGAACAGGGACAACATCGTGTATTCTATGACATCGAAGCACCGGTGCTTCCCGTGCTGGTAGCTATTGAGGATGAGGGCATCTCCCTTGACCTTGAGGTCCTGTCATCATCCGGAGAGGCTATCCAGCAACGTATCAACGACCTCTCGAAGTCACTGGTCGAACAGGCCGGGCGCGAGTTCAATCTCAACTCCCCCAAACAACTCGGAGAGGTTCTCTTTGATGAAATGAAACTTGTGGAAAAGCCCCGCAAGACCGCTACCGGACAATACAGGACCGACGAACAGACCCTGAACTCCCTCGCAGTCAGTCACCCATTCGTGGCCGACATCCTTTCCTACCGGGAAGCCGCCAAGCTCAAGTCTACCTACATCGACCGCCTTCCCGGTTGGGTGGCGGCCAAGGACGGACGTGTTCATACACAGTTTCACCAACTGGTGGCCGCTACCGGACGACTTGCCTCCAGCGACCCCAACATGCAGAACATCCCGGTCCGGACCGAACTCGGGCGCGAGATCCGGACTGCCTTCGTGCCCCGCGGCAGGGGCTTTCTTCTTCTCTCGGCAGACTATTCGCAGATTGAATTGCGGGTCATGGCCGCCATGTCAGGAGACAAAGGCATGATCGAGGCCTTTGAGAAGGATCTCGATATTCACTCTGCCACCGCCGCAAGAGTGAATGGCGTCGACCCCGGGGACGTGGAACCGTCCATGCGTAGTGCGGCCAAGATGGTCAACTTTGGAATCATCTACGGCATTTCAGCCTTTGGCCTCAGCCAGAGACTCGGAATCCCCCGGGCGGAGGCGGGAGAAATCATCAGCACCTACTTCGAGCAATACCCCGGGGTGAAGGACTACATGGATTCCACCGTGGAAGGCGCAAAGAAAAACGGATATGTCGAAACCCTGGCGGGGAGGCGGCGTTACCTGCGCGATATCAACTCAGCCAATGCCACCGTGCGGGGCAATGCCCAGCGGGCGGCCATTAATACTCCCATTCAGGGGAGTGCAGCCGACATGATCAAACTTGCCATGATCCGCGTGCAGGAACTCCTGCAGGCTGGAAAATACCGGAGCCGCATGCTTCTCCAGGTTCATGATGAGCTTGTTTTTGACCTCCACGAGGACGAGGCAGATGAACTGATCCCGGAAATTGTGTCAGCGATGCAGAACGCCCTGCCCCTCCCCCACGGTGTTCCCATCAAGGTTGATACCGGAACCGGAACAAACTGGCTGGAGGCTCACTAGGCCTCCCCTCAAATGACTCCCTGGTAAACTACGTTGGGAAAATACCATGATCCGGGATCTCTCCATTCGGGGTATACCTCTCCCGGCAGGCGACTCACTGATTTCTAGCCATCTGCCTGCACTGGGGTAAGGTAAAGCCTGCTGGCATGAGTGAGTTCGAGGCAACAGGTCGGACCCCGACTCCGGAACCGGGATCGGGAGGTGACCCCGACTCCTCTATCCCGGACAAGCCAGAACAGGAGAACATTGCCCGGCGAAAGCGACCCGGCTACCGACGCCTTCTCTTCTACTGCGCGGGAGCACTCACTCTCTACCTGGCCGGACAGACCATTTCGATCAACCGCTACGGGTTTCGCGATAGCGGACGGAAGGCGCACTGTGCCATCGTCCTCGGGGGAGCCGCCTGGCATGACAAGCCCTCTCCGGTATTCCGTGAACGCCTCAATCACGCCATCAGTCTTTACCTCGACAAACGAGTCACCGCCCTCGTGCTGACCGGAGGAAAGGGCACTGGCGCTCCCTACTCGGAGGGAGAAGTGGCCCGTGATTATTGCCTCAAGCGAGGCATCCCGGGAGAGGCGCTCTTCATGGAGGGCAACTCCCGGACCACCGTGCAAAACCTGGAGGAAGCCAGCAAAATCCTCGATGAGCAGGACTTTACCAGTGCCCTCATTGTAAGTGATCCGTGGCATCTCAAGCGCGGGGTCCTGATCGCCCGCAGACAGGGCATGGAAGCATTCCCCTCAGGCACGACTACCTCCAGGTTCGAATCATTCAAGTCCCGCGCCAGCTTTACCATGCGCGAACTCTACCTCTACCACCTTTACCTGTTCTTAAACCGGTAGCAGGATTACGTGGGCGCGGGTGACCAGATGACGAGAAAAAAAGCATACTGCGGAGTGCCGCACCCTTCTACCCGGACTTCAGGGAATGGGTCGGCCGGCAGCCCTCCTCACTCTCAACGCCCGGAGGTGGCGCGAGAGTGCAAGAGTTCCTGACCAATCCTACCGGGCGGACACTCTCCCATATTGGCCTGTCTTCCCGCATGATCGAGCCTCCGAACTCTACCCCGCTTTCGAAGGAGCCAGCTCTCTGACCGTGATTTCCTTGAAGCGCACAGTAAGCGTCCCTCCGCCATGCACCTGCAGACCGATATGCCCCTCAAGTGGAATCCTGACATCTTTCTCAGTATAATCGGCACAAGCCACATCATTGAGCCACATGCGGATACGCGGACCTTCACAAAGAATACGGTAGTGATTCCAACCATCTGCCTTCACCGCCTTGGCAAGAGCCTCCGGGTCCAGAACCTTGGAAATAACCTTCCGGCGGCGTGATTCATCGTAGATTTTCCCCCAGTAGTTCTTTGCCGCATCCGCCTGGTAGCCAATCATCTCATGATGATTGGCGATCCGCTGGCTCCGAATCTGGATCCCGGAATTGATCCCGCCCTTCACCGGCGTGATCTTGAACTTCAGATTCAATTCGAAGTCCTTGTAGGCCTTGTCAAATACGCAAAAGGTGTTGTGGGGGACGTGCTCGGTGAGCGAGCCACCCTCGATCGCGCCATCAGCCACTTTCCACCACTTTTCCTCCCCCTTGTTCACATTCCATCCCTTCAGGGTCTTCCCGTCAAAGAGGACCTCCGCCTTGCTTCCCTTATGGTTATCAGCAGAGGCGACCGGGAGGGCAAGGGCCATTGTCCCGGCAAGAATTGGTAACAATTTCATCATGTCCGCACTTTGTGAAAGATCGGTAGCCCTGTCGAGAACGAGCCCCCTCCCTAGTCTGAAGGGTGTAAGCCTTCCTCTTCCATCAATTCCAGCAGTTTGCCCACACAGGCATTGGCGAATTCCTCACTGTTGATCTCAACTTCCAGTTCCTTCACCTCCACCTTGGCCTCTTCGCGGATCGCGTTGAACAGCTTGGCGTCCGCGGCAGGATCATGAAACACCTCCCCGGGAGCGCTGATCACACTAATCGCCCTGGTCGGGATCAGGATGGCGGTTGAGGCCCCATTCGCGTTGGCTTTTCGTGCCAGAATCCTGCCGAGCTGGTCGCACTCTTCCCCGCTGGTACGCACAAGAGTAACCTGCGGGTTGTGCTGGTAAATGGCGCGACCCTCGAATTCCTTCGGCACCGTGTCCCGCTCTCCAAAATTCACCATGTCAAGACACCCGGGCGCGATGACCGCAGGCACCGCCGCCCTCGTCATTGCATCAAGGCGGTCCGGCCCGGCCGCCAGCACTCCCCCGACAAGTTGGTCAGCCCACTCGGTGGTGGTCACGTCCAGCACCCCCGCCACCATCCCGCTTTCGACGAGCGCTTCCATTGTCCTGCCCCCCGTCCCGGTCGCGTGAAAAACCAGCACTTCATAGCCCGCTGCTTCCAGTTGCTCACGCGCCATCGAGACGAGATCGGTCGTATTACCGAACATGCTGGCCGCAATAATCGGACGGGCATCACTGACATCGATCTCGCTATCCACCATTCCCGAGATCGCTCCCGCCGCCCTCGTGAAGATGGTCCGGGAGACCGAATTCAGGCCCGACACGTCTACGATGCTGGGAATCATGACAATATCCCGCGTTCCCACATAATGAGCGGTGTTCCCACTCGCCAGAGTGGAGACCATGACCTTGGGAAACCCTACCGGCAGAACCCTCATCGCCGCGGTGGCAATGGCCGTCCCACCCCCTCCCCCGAGTGAAATTACTCCCTCGATCGTTCCATTTTCCACCAGTCGCGCCAGCAGGATGGGAGCTGCCCTGGTCATTGCCGCCACACATTCACCCCGGTCTCTCCTGTCCAGAATCGGCTGCAGGTCAACTCCTCCGGCCTCCGCCACTTCAAAACGGGACACTTCTGGTCTCACACCCGGATCACTACCCGTCCCCACATCTATGAGGACTACCTCATGTCCACGCATCCGGATCTGATCTGCCACGAAGGCATGCTCATCACCTTTCGAGTCCAGAGTTCCTAGGACGGCAATGGTGGCCATCGTTACCTCCTCCCGACCGGGATGGATTTGAACTCACGGGTAAGGTTGGTAAGCGAGTCTTCTACCGCCATGCGCTCAAGACTTGAGGCCCCCACAAAGCCTACCGCATCAGTGTGCTCGTTGATGTAGGCCGCATCCTCCGGCGTTGAAATGGGACCCCCGTGACTGAGATAGATCACATCGTCCCGAACCGACTTTCCGGCATCAATAATCTCCTGGGTCCGCACCGCCGCCTCCTCCAGCGTCATGGTTGCATCTACCACCCCGATCGACCCTCCAATGGTCGTACCCACATGGGCGATGATGGCGTCGGCTCCCACTTCTGCCATGTCCCGGGCTTCCTCCGGTGAACCGACATAGACAATGGAGAAAAGGTCCATGCGTCGCGCCAGCCCTACCATATCAACCTCCTTCTGAACGCTCATCCCGGTCTCTTCCAGGATCTGGCGGAACTTTCCGTCCACGATGGAATGGGTAGGAAAATTATTAACTCCACTGAAGCCCATGTCCTTCACCTGCCCGAGAAAGTGCCACATCCGCCGCCGGGGATCGCTGCCATGAACTCCGCAGATGACCGGAATCTCTTCCACAACGGGAAGCACCTCAAACTCACCGATCTCCATGGCAACCGCATTGGCATCCCCATAGGCCATGAGACCCGCGGTTGACCCGTGACCTGCCATGCGAAAACGACCGGAATTATAGATGATGATCAGGTCCGCACCTCCCTTTTCTATAAACTTGGCACTGATCCCCGTCCCGGCGCCCGCGGCAATGATCGGCTCTCCTCGCCCCAGGGCGTCCTGCAAACGTTCGATTACTTCTTCCCTCGTGTAGGGGTTTCCTTTTCCTGTCCAGGGATTCGGCATGACTTTGCAACTCGATTGTTGGCCTTCCCCTTACCGCTCCTGAGGCTCCGGAACAAGTCTGCGCTGCTTACTTGACCCGGGGAGTAGAGTCTCTCCATGAACCACGCTGGCCGACTCGCTCTCCTGTTCGGCTTTCTGGCGCCCTCTCTTCTCATGGCTGAACCCGATCCACCCCGCGCCAAGCGCATCCCTCACGAGGTAAAAGCTCCCCACGGCCATACCCGTGATGATCCCTATTACTGGCTGAGGGAACGGGAGAACCCTGCAGTCCTTTCCTATCTGGAGGAGGAAAACACCTACACCAGAAGCGTGCTCGGGAAGACCGAGAGCCTGCAGAAGCTTCTCTTCGATGAAATCGTCGGGCGTATCGTCCAGGACGACTCAACCGTTCCCTACCGGAAAAAAAACTACGAGTATTATCGACGTTATCGCAAGGGCGAGTCCTACCCGCTCTCATGCCGGAAGCGCGTGGGGACGGACAAGGAGGAAATCATGTTCAATGTCCCGGACATGGCGAAGGAGCATGATTTCTACAACCACCGGACAGGCCAGCTAAGCACCAACGAGAAACTGGTCGCTTTCTCCACCGATACACGAGGGCGCCGCATCTACACCCTTGGGTTCAAGAATCTCGAAACCGGAGAAATTCTCCCGGACAGGATCGAGAAGGTCACCGGTAATCATGCCTGGGCCAACGACAACAGGACTATCTTCTACACCCGCCAGGACCCCGGAACCCTGCGCTCCAACCGAGTCTACCGCCATGTGCTGGGCACACCCGTCCGGGACGACATTCTGGTCTTCGAGGAAAAGGATGAGACCTTCCGCTGCTATGTCTACAAGACCAAGTCGGAACGTTTCATCGTGATCGGATCCAGCCAGACCGTGTCCGACGAATACCGCCTCATCGAAGCCGACCGCCCCGGGATGGAGCCACGCATCTTCAGTCCGCGCCAACGCAACCTCGAGCATGACATCGATCATCTGGGCAATCAGTTCTTCGTCCGGACCAACAAGAACGCTCCCAACTTCCGTCTGATGAGCACCCCCCTCGAGAACACCGGGGAAGAGCACTGGAAAGAGGTCATTCCCGCACGCGAGGACGTCTACCTCAGCAGCTTCGAAGTCTTCCGGGACTTCCTTGTGGTGGTCGAACGCCGGGACGCCCTCAACCGCATTCGCATCCGCAATAACAGGAATGAGTGGCACGAGATCGACTTTGGCGAACCAGCCTACGCAACCAGACTTGGGCACAATGCGGTCATGGAGACCGAGGTGCTTCGCTTCAACTTTGAGTCCATGCGCACTCCCGACAGCGTGTTCGACTATAACATGCGCACCCGGAAGAAGACCCTTCTGAAGGAGGACAGGGTTCTGGGGGGATTTGACAGGAGCAACTACCTCACCGAACGCCTCGACGCCACAGCCCGGGACGGCACCCGGGTCCCCATCTCGCTCCTCTATCACAAGGACGTGAAGAGGGATGGCTCCGCTCCCCTCTATCTCTACGCCTACGGCTCCTATGGGTCGAGCACCTTCCCCTCCTTCCGCAGCACCATGTTCAGCCTGGTGGACCGCGGATTCGTCTATGCCATCGCCCACGTGCGCGGCGGCCAGGAGCACGGCCGCAACTGGTACGAGGAGGGCAAACTCATGAAGAAGAAGAACACCTTCACGGACTTCATCGACTGTGCTGAACACCTCGTGAAAGAAAGATACGCGGATCCTGCCCGTCTCTTCGCAGGTGGAGGAAGCGCGGGAGGACTTCTCATCGGAGCCGTGGCCAACATGCGACCTGACCTCTTCCGGGGAATGATTGCCGATGTTCCGTTCGTGGACGTAGTCACCACCATGCTCGACGACACCATCCCCCTTACCACCTTCGAATATGACGAGTGGGGGAATCCCTCCAACAAGGAAGCCTATCACTACATGCTCTCCTACTCCCCTTACGACAACGTCGCAAAAACGAGCTACCCCGCCCTTCTCATCCTCGCCGGACTCCATGACTCCCAGGTCCAGTACTGGGAACCGGCCAAGTGGGTTGCCCGCCTGCGACACCGTTCATCCGGAAACAATCCCATTCTTCTCAAGACCGACATGAAAGCGGGCCACGGGGGTGCCTCCGGACGATTTGACCGCTATCGAGATATCGCACTTGAGCATGCCTTCCTCATAAATCTTGCAGAATTGAAGTGAATAGACCCTGGCATGCGGGAGTCTCATTCCCTGAATGCACCCGATTTCCCCCCTTCTCCTGAATCTGAACTCCTGGCGCTGCAGCACCGCAATTGCGGTTATCATGCTGGGGGCCCTTGATTCTCAGTTGTGGTGGATCGCGGTCATTCCCTGGCTGTTCCTTAATCTTCCGGGCCTGCTTCTAGCTACCATCCCGGGCCTTCTATTTCTTGCCCTGCCCTCAGGAGCTACGCAGGCCGACTGGATGAGCGAGTCCCTTCTTGTCACCCTCTGTGTCGCCCTGCCTACCGCTGTTTCCATGGTCCTGAGCCACTGCTGGCAACCACTCCTGAGAAGAACAGGAATCTTCGACCAGTTTCATTACCCGGAAGCGTAATCGCTGGAGCTTTAACTCCATCTATGGCCCGTCCACGCCCACCACACGGGCGAATTTCCCCCAATCGGGGCATGGCGGCTCCTCTCCCGAGCTGAAAATCCTAAGAAAGATTGGCACTTCGTGTCCGCTTCTTAGTGGCCATCCTTCTTGACCATGGCATGCCTAACATGCACTTCGTCCAGATCACCCAATCACGCTCATGAACAAAGCATCCCGATTCACCCATCCCCTCATGCTTGCCTCTGCCTTCCTGGCGCTCTTCGTTCCCCGGGTCTGCGCCCAGCAGGAGATCGGATTCATCGAAGATTTTGCCCTTGCCGCTGACCGGAAGGAAGCTCTGCGACAGCTCATCCCCGGAACCGAGGACTACTACTACTACCACGCCCTCCATTATCAGAACACCGGGCAGGGCAGGCAACTGGCTGAAACCCTCACTCAGTGGCGCAAACGCTTTCCCAACTCCGGCCTGCGCAATCTTATTCTCAACCGGGAAGCCCTCATCAATTATCCCCGCGATCCAAAGAACTCGCTGGAACATATCCAGCGCGAATTGAACCTGCAGTTCAACCACCAGCAGGAAGGCAAGGTCAGGGCCCGTGAATTTCCCTCGGCCCTGAAACAGTCGGAAATCTCATGGGACAAATTCCTGGCCGACGCCCTCCGGGGCACCCGCACCCTCCAGAATATCAATCAGGATGAATTCTTCGCCCTGCTCAGCAGCGGGCATGCCCTCACTGCCACCCAGCGACGGGACCTTCTCAGCCGTGCCGACAACCCCGACCTCCCGGGACTGGTCACCCTGATCCTTGAGGACCTCAAGAGCAAGGAGAGCCGGGGATTCGGCGAGTTCACCATTCATCGCACACTGACCATCGCCCAACTCGATGAACTGCGTGGCGAACGAAAGGACCTCCTCCTCAACGCAAATTACGTTCACTCCTACCTCGCCAAGCTACGCCCCGGGTACGATGCCAATCCCATGACCAATCCGGAGACCCGTAAATCCTACCTGGAGCGTGCCTGGAAGTTCGCCTCCCGGCTTGGACCCTCCTTCAATTCCCTGAAGGCACACCTTCTCTACCAGTGCCTTGTATTTGATTACTCACGGGGCGCACATGATGCCAACCGCTTCATGACCTACGTCAAGCTCCCACGGCGGGTGTCCTATGTGCATCCGGACTGGGCCCGAAATGAGCGCGAGCTCTGGCGTCATCCCGCAAATCTCGGCCAGAACTTCCGCAAGGTGACCGGACTGGCCCCCATTGGCACCGACGAACCTGTCGTCCGGAACTATCTCCTTCATTTCCTCAGGGAATCCGAGGACTACAAGGCCTACGCTCCCTATTTCAGGGAAAACTGGCTCAAGGCGGTGTTTGCCGAAGCCAAGATCGTCAACGGGGTCGGCGACCCCGAGCGATGGGCCTCGCTGCTGAGTCCCAGCCAGTTCCAGTCCCTGAAAGACCGGGTGGACATCGAGTTCGATCCCGGCAATCCGGAACACTTCGGTATCAGCGACGACGTCAGCCTCCGGGTTCACCTCAAGAACGTTCAAACCCTGATCGTAAAGGTCTTTGAGGTGAATACCCTCAATTATTATCTCAAGCACGGTTCCGAAATCAGTACCGACCTCGCCCTCGACGGACTGGTAACCAACCACGAACGGACCTTCGAATACAAGGAGTCCCCCCAGCGCCGCGTCCCCCATGATTTCGAATTTCCCGAGATCGAAGACCGGCGCGGGGTATGGATCGTCGAATTCATTGGGGGCAGCAAGAGCAGCCGGGCCGTCATCCGCAAGGGCCAGCCCCACCTGCTCTCCGCCACCAGCAGTCGAGGAGAAGTAATCACCATCCTCGATGAAACGCATAAACCAGCCGCTGGCAGTGCCGTCTGGTTCGGAGGCCGCCGCTATGAATGTGACGACAAGGGCCGCACCCTCATTCCCTTCTCCAACGAACCCGGCAAGCGCACCCCCGTCATTGAGACAACCGATGGCTTTGCCAGCCTCGCCAACTTCCAGCACTCAACGGAATCCTACCAACTCCACGCCGGCATCCGCCTCGACCGCGAAGCCCTCCGTCCTGGTGCCAAGGCCACCATCATGGTTCGCCCCACCCTCACCGTGGCCGGGCAACCCATCTCGCTCACCCGCCTCGAGAAGGTCCGCCTTGTTCTTGTTTCGACCGACCTCGACGGCATCTCCACCACCAGCACGGTAAACGACTTCAAGGTCGCCTCTGACCGGGAGGCTACTCACGAAATCCGGATCCCCAACCGGCTCTCCAGGATCAACATCCGACTGGTCGCCGCAGTCAAGGTAGCCAGCCAGGGGCAAAAGGAGATCGAGCTCTCTGCAAACCAGACCTTTACGGTCAACGGACAACTTCGCAGTGACCGGATCAGGGATCTTTTCCTGAGCAGGGTGGATGGAAAGTATGTAGTCCAGCTTCTCGGACGAAGCGGGGAGCCCGGAGCAGGCCAGAATCTCAACGTCACGATCCGGCGACCCAATTTCAAGAACCCCCGGAGCTTCACCCTGAAAACCGACAACTCCGGAAGAGTCGCCCTCGGCGAACTCGATGGAGTCATGGGCATCACTGCCCGAACTGCTGACAACCACCAGCGCATCTGGAAGCTCACCGGCTCTCGCCGCACAAATCCGGGATTAATTCATGCTGTCGCAGGCAAAACCATCCGGATTCCCTATAACGGCACCCTGACCCGGCAAGAGCTGGCCCTCCATGCCATCTCCCCCGCCGGAATCACTGCGGACGTGTTCAAGGCGCTGTCTCTCAAGGATGGGTTCCTCGCAGCCGGCAATCTTGAACCCGGAGACTACCGCCTCCTTCTCAAGAAGAGCAGCCAAGCCATTACCCTCCAGGTCGCCGGGGGAACGGTGGCCCGTGGACATGTCTTCAACAGCGCCCGGACCCTCGAACTGGTCGACCGGAACCCTTCGCACCTGACAGGGCTTTCGGTCGACGGGAAGTCGCTAAGGGTCAAGGTGGCTAACACCGACAAGGCCACCCGGGTACACCTTATTGCCACCCGCTTTCTTCCCGACTTCGACCTCTTTGACTTCCTCGGCCGCGCTCCCCGGGGAGGACTCTTCAGCGGCACCCCCGGCCACCTGCCAAACCTTTACGTCAGCGGCCGCAAGATCGGGGATGAATTCCGCTACGTCCTCGAACGACGTTATGCCCGCAAACTTCCGGGCAACATGCTCGAGCGCCCTGAGATCATTCTCAATCCCTGGGCCGTGCGTGATACCGGGACGGAAGAAGAGGTCCTCAGGGATGGAGAGGATTACGAACGTGCCAAGCCCGGCCAGGCCTCCAAGGCCAACACAGCTTCCGCGCCCTCTCCAGACAGGCAGTCCGGTGAGAAGATGCCTGCCGGCAGCGCGATGGATTTCCTCGTCCATGGACCGGTCAGCCTCCTCAATCTGCAACCGGACGAAAAAGGCAATCTCTCCATCGACCTTGATGCCTTCGGTGACCGTCAGCACGTGCATGTCCTCGTTCTCGACCATCAGGGTGCAAGCTATGCCGAACTCTCCCTGCCGGAACGTGCAACCGAAATTGCGGACCTGCGCCTGCGACAGGCCCTCGATCCGGATCGCCACTTTACCGAACAGGACTCGGTCACTCTCCTGAAGAAGGGCGAACGCCTCGAGATCAAGGACCTGCGCACCGCCCGCCTTGAGGTTTTCGAGAACCTCTCCAGCGCTTATCGTTACCTCCTTGCCGTCCGGGAAGACTCAACCCTGCGCGAATTCGAATTCATTCTCAACTGGCCTGACCTCAAGGAAGAAGAAAAACGTGCCAGATATTCCCAGTTCGCCTGCCATGAGCTGAACTTCTTCCTCTGGAAGAAGGATCCCCGGTTCTTCAGGGAAGTGATCGCACCCTACCTTGCCAACAAACGGGACCAGACCTTCATCGACAAGTTCCTCCTCGACTCAAAGCTTAGCCCCTACCTCGAACCATTCGAATACGAACGCCTCAACTCCCTGGAACGTATTCTCCTTGCCCAACGCTCCAAGGAGCGCCTCGAAAGCACCCAGTGGGACTTCCGCGACCGGCTTGCTCTCCACCCACCCGACCTCACCCGTTACAGCCAGCTCTTCAATGGGGCCCTCGCAACCGGCGGACTGAACTTCAGCGAACTCAATCGGGCTGGGGACAGGGCCAAGTTGTTGACCGAAACCGATGCCAGGTGGGAGCAAAGTGCCAATGCGATTTCCGCACCTGCGAGCCCTCCGACAGACGACCCCTTCGCTGCCGAAGACGGCGCCGGGGCCGGGGCCGGTTTCGCTGGAGGAAGAAGGTCCTTCAGACGAAGCATGCAGGACAATTACCTTTCTCTGGACAAAAAACTGGCCGCACCAGCATCGGCCGTCGGGGAAATACAGGAACTCGGCGCAGTACAGGGCAAACTCCAGTCCAAGGCAAAACTGGCAAGAAATGCAACCTTAGCCCGGAAAAAGGCGGAAGAGGCCCAGGTATTCGACGCCTATGCCGGGGCCGACCTGGATGATGCCACCGTAGACGCCCTCTACCGCCCGGTGGAAACCACCAGGGAATGGGCCGAGACGAATTACTACCGCCTGCCCATTGGGTCCCAGACCCACG
>Ga0163180_10000822_pt1 | contig 17806 bp, 15 predicted proteins | sample AtlANTMetagenome_2_FD_109647 | JGI IMG/M metagenome (GOLD analysis project Ga0163180, IMG submission 109647) | Marine eukaryotic phytoplankton communities from the Atlantic Ocean - Atlantic ANT 4 Metagenome | ecosystem: Environmental > Aquatic > Marine > Oceanic | place: North Atlantic Ocean...
AGCGTGCCGCGTCCTCCCTGCACAAACTCTCGGAGAAAGCGGAGTTCGTGGGTGCGTGCCTCATCAGGAGTGCCGATGAATGCGATGCGTTGGTCATGGACTAGAGCGAGCCTGTCGGTGATGGTGAAGACAGTGTCCATGTCGTGGGTGACGACGAGGCTCGTCACACCGATTCGTTCCTGGAGGCTGAGGATCAGTCCATTGATCCGGCGCACATTGATGGGGTCCAGGCCGGTGGTTGGCTCATCGTAGAGGATGACCTCTGGCTGAATGGCGATGGCGCGGGCCAGGCCTACGCGCTTCTTCATGCCTCCGGACAGCTCCGCGGGGCGCAGTGTTTGGATTCCAGGCATGTCCACCAGATCCAGCACCTCCGCCACCCGCTTGTCCATCTCCGCCGTCGTGCCCCACTTGTGCTCGATCAGGGGGTACTTGATGTTGTCCGCGACGCTCATGCTGTCGAACAGGGCAGCGCCCTGAAAGAGCATGCTGATCCGCTTTCGCAGCTGGATCAAGCCGGCCTCTTTGAGATCGAAGACCGACTCTCCGAAGGCCATGATTCGTCCAGCATCCGGCCGGAGCAGTGAGATGAGCAGCTTGAGACAGACGCTCTTTCCCACACCCGATCCACCGATGATGGTCAAGGTCTCACCCTTGCGCACGTCCATCGTCAGGTCTTTGTAGATGACATTGTCACCAAAGGCCTTCTGGACGCCCATGAATTCGATGATCGATTCAGCCATAGATCGCCAGGAAGAGTCGGGTCAGGATGAAGTCGGAGACCAGGATGGTGATGCTGATGTAGACCACTGTGCGGGTGGTAGCGATGCCCACACCCTCGGTGCCACCGGCGGTCTTCAGGCCATTCCAGCAGCCGATGATGGCGATGAAGTAGCCGAAGAAGACGCTCTTCATGATCCCGTGCATCAGGTCGTGGATCTCGATCGTCTCGGTCATTTGCTCGTAGACGAACCGGAAGGTGACGTCCACCTCGTACATGGTGATGAAGGCACCACCAAAGCAGCCAACGAGATCTGCCATGGTTGTCAGCAGCGGAAGAGCAATGACCATCGTGACCACTCGGGGGAGCACGAGCTTTCGCACGGGGTCAGCGCCGAGGGCCCGGATGGCATCGACCTGCTCGGTCACATTCATGCTGCCGATCTCTGCGGTGTAGCCAGAGCCGACACGTCCGCCAACCAGCAAGGCGGTGAGCACTGGTCCCAGCTCGCGAACGATGCCCAGTGACACGAGCTTTCCGGTGTACATGGATGCACCGAATGGCTCCAGTCCGATGGCAAATTGCATGGCCAAGACCATGCCGGTGAAGATCGCGGTGAGGAAGGTGATCGACCACGAGTCGATGCCGCTGAGCTCCAGCTGGGTGAAGGTCAGTCGCCACTCGAAGGGGGGTCGGAAGAGCTCGCGGATGCACTTTCCGGTCAGCAGTACGTTCTCACCGATAGCGGTGGTGAGTTGGGCCACCGGGTGCATGCTCAGCGTCCTCGCGTCTTGAAGCCCGCGATCACCTTGGCAAAGGTGCTCCACTGCGAGTCAAATGTGGAGGGCGGTGCGATCAGGAGTCCATCGTACAGGCAGTCATCCTTCTTGGTGACCACTGCGCCGACCCGCACGGGTACGCCGTCCAGCAGACCAGGCTGGACTCTCAAGAGCGCCTCTCGGCCATCGAGGACCATGGCTTCTTCACGGAGCGACTCCCCTCGGGCAATTCCAAACGTCAGGTGGGTGAGCAGCGCCGAGAGCTTTCCATCCTCGTAGCGATCCTGGCAATTGGAGTCGAAGTAGATGGAGGCACTGGATTCCTTGTGAAACCACGCCTTGTCGGCTCCTCCAGACCGGACCTTGCTCCATCCTGGTCCTGGATCGGCCACGATGTAGCGCCCCTCCATCCGGCGGTCTCGCTTCACGGAGGCCTCCGTAGGCACCTGCTTGGTGCATCCAAGGAACATCAGGGGGATGGATAGCCACATCATGGCAGTTCTCCTCGATGGGCGGATTCTTCTTCCTCGGTAATCCGTAGAAAGACCTCCTCAAGATCTGCATCGTTTTTCTTTAGCAGGGCATCGACCGTATCCAGTGCCACCAGTCGGCCTCGGTACAGGATGCCCACTCGATCGCAGACTTCCTGTGCCACATCCAGAGAGTGGGTGGAGAGGAAGACGGTTCGGCCCTGCGAGGCGAGATCACGAAACAGCTGCTTGATCCGCTTGGCGCCGTGTGGGTCCAGGCCCACCATCGGCTCTTCCACAATCAGGACAGGCGGATCATGCAGCATCGCTGCTGAGAGAACCAGGCGCTGCTTCATGCCGTGGGAGTAGGCCTCTATGAGCTCATCTGCGCGGTCCCCAAGGCCATTTTCCTGCAGCAGCTTCATCGAACGTGAGGACACGATGCTCGCATCCATCTTGTAGATGCCGCCGATGAATTGGAGGAACTCCTTGGCGGTCAGCTTCTCATACAGGAAGGGTCGATCCGGGATGAACCCGCATCTTCGGCGGCACTCGACCGGATCGCGCTTGAGGTCGATGCCGTTGATGCACACCTCTCCGCTGGTTGGCGTGAGAACGCCAGCAAGGATTCGATTGGTGGTGGTCTTGCCTGCACCGTTTGGTCCCAGGAATCCAAACACCTCTCCCTCGCGCACGTGAAGATCGAGTGGATGGAGCGCCTGGAAGTCGCCGTAGCGCTTCTCGACACCTTGCAGTCGGATCATCGGGGTCCCTCAGGGTCGTGGATACGTAGCACGGGTGGCATCGACTCTCACCGATGGAAAAGGAGCTTGAGCCGGAGGCGGCCGACCATCCCGAGAATTTCGACCTGCCGATCTAAGTCACCTTCCACCAACTTTAGGTGCGTCGCATCCGCGGGGAGCTGCCCAAACGTGGGATCGACGGCCACCCAGTCCACCTCGCCGCCCAGCTGTACCTCTGGCCATGCGTGGTAGTAGAAGGCACCCTGGCTGCCGAGCTGATCGGAGTAGACCAGTCCCGCTGCAATCCGGGTTGGAATGCCCGCGGCCCTGGCCAGTGAGACAAAGAGAGCTGTGTGTTCGTTGCAGTCGCCCTTGGCGCTTCGCAGGACCTGCAGGCCGTTGGGAACCCCGACGCTGGGCTCTTTCGCGACATAGGTGAAGACGAAATTCACCAGCTTCTCTACCGCTTGCAGGCGGGTCGAGGCGCCGGCTACGACCTCCTTTGCCTTCTCACGAATCTCTGGGTGATTGACGGGCAGGGTCGGGCTTGCTGCGAGGTAGTGGGCCACGGCGCTCTTCGGGGCGTCTTCTTGAGCACTGTCTGCCGGTTGGGCGCTGATGGAATCTGCTGCGTGGCTGTATGGAAGAGACGAGAGCTCCAGCCGAATGGGCATCTGCACCTCCAGCGTGTCGCCATCGACTCGCTGGAGCGGCGGCTCGTGCAGGAGGCGGTCCGCCGATACACCGGAGACTTGTACGCGAAGGTGACGGGTTGTCCTGGGCTTGCGTAGGGCCTCGGAGCCTGGCTCCAGTTGCACTGCGGAGGCACTGATCAGATCGACGGGATCGCCACCGGCGATCTTGACCGCCTCCTCGGGCGTCATCCGCATCATCGATAGGCCCAGGCTTCCTTCTTGCCTCAGGGTCTCTCCCGCAGGGGTCACCAAGGAGCGGGTTCGTACTTCGCCGAATTGCGACTCCATCCAGTAGGCCTCTTCGCCGCTGGGTAGCACCTCAACATCGGTCACCGTGAATTTCATTTCTCCGTCGGCCAGGGTCAGTGGGTCAAAGTAGGGCACAGAGAAGCGGTGCCCTACGCGCATCTCCTGCTGGCGGATGATGCCCTCGATGGACATGCCGACTTGCGGGGGGCGCTCCACTGGAAAGCGGAGGATGCTGGTCTCTCCCGCCTGGTCGATCTCCATCACGATTTCTCGCTCCTGAACCTCTCCGCGTGCAACCAAGCGGACCTGATCTGCGAGCATCAAGAAATCAAAGCTTTGGAGTACACCGGACGTGTCCACCAGTGCGGTTCCAGCGGTGGTGACCTTCTGCAGCTTGCCAAAGGTGGCGACCTGAAATTGGGAACGCCCCTCGTAGAGAACACCACCACCCTCAATCGGTGATGTGCGCTGAACCGCGAATCCCACGTGTTGCTCTTGAAAGAAAATTCCCATCCAACGCTCTTGGCTGGGACCAAGCACCAGCGCCTCGGGATCGATGGCCTGCACCACCTGTGTCTCCGAGCCGCGGAGTGTCAGGAAAGAGGCGAGACTCAGCCACGCGGCAAGAGCCACCACTTCTATACAGGTCATCAGGCTGGGTCTGGCCACAGATCTCCTGGGTCCGAAGCGCTCGCTCAGTGATACTATCCGAGGCGACGCCGGTACAGCGACACCGGAGTCGGGTTCAGGAGTCCTTTGTGAAGCTTGTCAGTTGGGGTGCCACAGATGTGGGCAAAGCCCGCAAGGTCAATGAGGACAGTTTTCTCCTCTCACCCGAGCACGGCTTTGTTGCTGTGGCGGACGGCATGGGCGGATACCAGCGGGGCGATGTCGCCGCGCAGCTTGCCTGCAATGTCATCAAGGAGACGATCACCGCACATCGGCAGGTGATCGACCTGTACCGGCGCAATCCAAGCGATGCGACCCGCAGCGCCGTGCAGACAATGATGGACAGTGCCCTGCAGAAGGCGTGCCGAGAAGTCCACGACGCCGCGGTTGCCATCACCGGCAAGGGGGGGCGGATGGGCACGACCATCGATCTCCTGCTGCAGATTGGTCGAACCGCATTCATCGGGCACGTTGGGGATGGTCGCATCTACTTGGTGCGCAGCGGCGAGGTTCACCAGCTGACCAAGGACCACACTCTGGTCGATGAGCAGCCTGAGCCGACGAACGATGCAGGGCGAAATGTGATCACCCGCGCGCTGGGCGTGTTTCCATCCGTTCTGGTGGACTTCCTGGTGTTTGACCTCGATGTGGGGGATCGACTTGTGGTCTGCAGTGATGGGCTCTACCGCTACATCGAGGCGGATGAGCTTCACGAGGAGGTCATCGAGGGTACCGTCGCCAAGGTGGTCGATCGCCTGGTGAGCATGGCCAACAACCGTGGAGGCCGCGACAACATCACCGTGGTGGTGGCGGCGGTAGAGGCGGAAGCCGGTGGTGCCACAGAGCGTGCCACCCTCCGTCGGATGGAGGTGCTCCGGAATGTGGGGCTCTTCCAGTACTGCACGTATCGAGAGTTGATTCGGGTCTGTCAGGCCGCTGAAGTGCGCGATGTGCCGGCAGGCACCGTGCTGTTTGGCGAGGGAGATCTGGGCCGGGAGTGCTACATCATTGAGCAGGGCCGTGTCGAGATTCAGAAGAACGGCATTCAGCTCGCGAGCTTAGAGGCCAGCGACTACTTCGGTGAGATGAGCTTTATTGATGTCCCGCGAAGAAGCGCGGCAGCGGTGGCATGTGTCGATACGCGTCTTCTCGTCATTCGAAGAAACCAGTTCCTTCAGCTTCTCAAGCAGGACAGTGAGCTGGCGGCCAAGCTCATGTGGCAGCTGCTTCAGAAGCTCTCAAGCCTGGTGCGCACCACCAACAGGCGCCTTGTCGATCAGGAGGTCACCATGCGAATGGATGACTCGGTCGAGCTTGGCAATGCCCATGGCATAGCGGGAGATACGATTCTCGAGGACGAATAGGCGAGGCCTACTCGACCGGAATCCCGAAGCGACTCCCGCGAATCTCGCCCAGCACCGGAACGGTCTGCTTGCACTTGTCGTAGGAGAGCCAGACCAGCTGGGCCTTCCCCTTGATGTTCTCGATGGGAACGAAACCCCACACGCGTGAGTCCGCAGAGTGATCGCGGTTATCGCCCATCACGAAGATGTGGCCTTCGGGCACAATGGCCGGTCCGTAATCACCCATCCGCATCCCGTATGATGCGGCATTGAGTACGGTGTGGTTGAGGCCATCGAGGTCTTCGTTGTAGGCGCGTGTGGCGTTGGTGCGGCATCGGTCGTCCACGAAGTCGAAGGTCTCCACCATGGTGCGTTCTTGGGGACTTCCATCGATGTACAGCATGTTGTTCTTCACACTGATCTCTTCACCGGGCAGCCCCACCACACGCTTGACGTAGTCCAGCGTGTTGAATGGCGGAATCGGCAGATCCACGTACTGGCTGATCTTTCCATCATTGGAGCCAGGGAAGATGAAGACAACCACATCTCCACGCTCAGGGACCTCCATCTCCGAGATGGGGATGCGCGAGAGCGGCCATCGGAGTCCATAGCTGTACTTGGTGACCAGAATGTGATCGCCGATGGCCAAGGTGGGTACCATTGAGCCAGAAGGAATCCGAAACGGCTCTGCCAGCACGCTGCGGATCAGCATTACGACTAGGATCGCTGGGCCCCAAGTCCGCAGGATGTCCAACAGGAAGTCCAGGGATCTCTCGCTGGATGTGCGGTCATCCGGTTCGTCGGTGAACTCGTCTTCCTCGAGCTCTTCGTCGGTATTCTCGCGACCCATACAGCCTCTCGGGGGCGCTGGTAACCCGCCAGCGTTGGATTATCCTCCAACTCATGGACCTTGCTGCTCTCCAACAACGACTGCAGACCCACACGGCGGAGGATTCCAACTTGCCTGGAGAGATCCGCTACGCCGCGGTGGTGGCGATCCTTCGGCCCGGGTCCAGTCCTGGAGGTTTTGAGCTGTTCTTCATTCGGCGCAGTGAGTCCGAGAGGGACCCCTGGAGCGGTCATATGGCCTTTCCAGGTGGGCGCGTGGATGCCTCCGATGCAGATGAGCATGCGGCTGCGATCAGGGAGGTGCTCGAAGAGGTCGGCATCGACCTTCGTGTCCACGGGCGGCTCTTGGGTCGACTCTCCCAGGTGGCCAGCCCCCCGATGCGGTCGCGGGTGGTCGTGACCCCATTTGTCTATGTGCTCCAACGCGATGTGCCCCTGAAGTTGGATGAGCGGGAGGTTGCCAGCGGCCATTGGTTTGATCTGAACCGGTGGCTTGATGGTGAGGGAAGGGGAACGTTCTTGTTTGAGTTTCGCGGCGAAGAGTTGCCTCTTCCTCGGGTGGATCTCGACGGGCATCGGGTCTGGGGAATGACGCTGAGGATTGTCGATGATCTCCTCGAGCAGATAGCCGCCTCGTCCTGAAGGCGCGGTCGGGCTTGTTTCGCGGTACCATTGCCTCATGAATTGGCGATGGGTTTCGACTTTGTGCTTGTTTGGGTTCAGCGCTGGCCCTGTCCAGGCGTTTGATCCACATGTGGCGGGGCCTTGTGGTACCCCCCACTTCATGGAGGAAATCCGCGCATCGGTTCCAATTCAGGTGCCCCCTCGACCTCCCAGTACGGACAAGGAAGAACGGGAGGCCAATGGCACCTGCGCCAACAGTCAGTCTTCGGAGAACTTTGTTCTGAAGTGGGGCAATAATGACAGCGTGAGCTCCACCGCCGTCAACGAGATGCTTCAGGCGTTTGAATTCTCATGGGCGCAAGAGATCGGACGGATGGGCCACACCGCACCCGTTGGGACTGAGCAGTACAAATTCAATGTCTACGTGGGCGACACGGGTAGCTGTGCGCCGAGCGTGTATGGAATGGGCGGCTACTTCACTGTGGACTCTCAGGGGCACCCCTTCATCGTCATGTCCCAGGGCACCATGGCGGATACCATCTATGGTCAGTCCGTTGCAGCCCACGAGTTCTACCATGCGGTTCAGCATGCATCCGATGCATACGGGACGTCGGATGCCGACTGGTACTGGGAGGCCACCGCCACTTGGGTGGAGCGGGAGGTCTACGTCTCGGACACGGTCTACGCGCAGTTCATTTTTGGCTATGCCTTCATGCCCCACAAGCAGCTCAACGCCTTTGATTACCCGGACTCCGGTGCCATCGAGGAGTACCACCAGTACGGGGCGTTCATCTTCCCGCAGTACCTCAGTGAGCACGAGGCAGACTGGACCCTCATCCGAGACTCATGGGTGGAGGCGGACTGGTATACCGATCCTGTGGAGCTGCTGCAGGAGCTCTACCCGGACCGGTCGCTTGAGGCGGTGTTTGCAGACTTCGCGGCACACAACGCTACGTGGGACTACCTCGATGGGTATCTCTACGAGCAGATCCTGGAGTACACCGCGGATGAGACCGCCTTTGGCATCTACGATAGGCGGGTGGTCGACACGGTGGGGAGCCAAGGAACGGGTGAGGAGTGGGTGGACGGATCTCCTGAGACTCTTCCCGAGCGCTACGGATACAACGTGATCCGCTTGAAGTCGCCCGAGTCGCGAAAGCTTACTGTTCGCTTCCAGGGGGATCCCGCGGGAACCGACGGCAGCACGGCCAGGTATCAGGTTCGACTGGTGCGGGAATTTGGCACCAATCGAACCTACACCGAGGTGCCGATCGAGGGCGTGGAAGGCACGCTAGACGTGGGCCAGGTCGGTACCGAGGCCGCGCTCTATCTTGTGGTCTCCGCGTTCTCGGACCAGTGGAATACTGGAGAGACATTCGGCTATCGCTACCAGATGGACATGGGTGAAGTGGACAACCCGGGAGTGGACACCAGCACCGGTGGAGCGAAGCCTCAGGCTTTGCATGTGGGCTCCGATGAACCGTCGGCATGTGGATGCGTGCAGGGGCGGGGTGCAGGAGGGCTCTGGCTTGCCGGCCTCGGTCTCGGTCTGGCGCTGCGTCGGCGTCGACCTATCGCAGGGTGAGGACCCGAACGCCGTCCCCGTTTTCAAAGGTCTGATCGTCGATCACATACAGGCCGATCTGGCGCTCGAGTTCCTTCAGTCCCGTCTCTTCGTATGCGCCCAGATCGATGAGAACCCAACGAAGTCCCGCCTCTCTTAGCGCCCGGATGCCGGCCTTGCGCTCAAGGTCTGCCGTGGTGCTCATTGCGCTGGGCGGAATGCCTTGCCCGGCTGTCTTGGGGCGAGAGAGGTCCGACCAGTCCCGCAGGACACGCATGACCTCCTTCTGGTGGTCCTCTGCCTTCAAGGTCTGCAGGTTTGGAAAGCTCACGATCGGCCGCTTGTGCTGGGTCTGCAGGTACAGGTCATCGGCGGATGCCAGGGCGGGAGAGAGGCGCGCAAAGACGGGAAGATCGTCCCGTGTGGCATTCTTTGCCTTGGTTCGGACATGCGGAAGCAGCAGCACCGCGCCTGTCTCATCGCTGTCTGCGACGTAGGTGGCAAAGTCGAGCGCAGGCAGTGGGTGTTGAGGAAAGTCCGTGGAGAACTGGCTGGTGCGGGTGCCCTGCCAGGTCAGTCCACAGCTCACCAGGCAAGCCAGCACTGTCCAGATCTTCAACTGCCGAGGCCAGCGCCTGAGGATTCGGACCACCCCCGTGCTGGCGCCGATCGACAAGGCGATGGCGGCGGGCACCAGCCATCGCCTTGGAAAGCGAATGGATGAGAGGACGGGTTGGTCGTAGGCCCAGGTGTTCAAGGTCAGGGCGGCATCCCCGATCAGGCTGGCAGGGCTTCCCAGCCAGCGGCCCAGCAGGCTGGGTGTCTTCTCCGCTAGTCCAAGACTCAGGCCCATCATTACCAGCCCAGCCAGCAGCCAAGGCAGGCCCTTCCGGCCGCCCAAGAGGCACAGGAGTGGGGCACCCACCATGATCGGTGTGGGAATCAGTGTGGGAGGACGAGTGGGGTCTCGCAGCCCATCCAGGGAGCTCGTGTAGCGCCACCACATCCGAATATCCGTGGCGTTGGTCATCTGAAGCTGGCTGGATTGGGGATCTGCTGCACCCAATTCGAGGGGGTGCAGCAGCCAGACGATGCCGGCCCCACCCGCGACCGAGAGAAGCAGCATCGCGGCGATGGCCATGATGAGATCCCGCTCACGTCCTCGTACCCACCTGAGGTGCCAGGGCAGGACCATCAGTCCGGCCACCAGTGCGTAGACGGCGTTGTAGGGACTGTCTATGGCGACGATAACAGCCAGGATGCCGGCGCACAGGCTCCATCGGATGCTCTGCTCTTGTAGGGCTGCAATGGCTGCGCCGAGGAATAGCGGCAGGCTCCACAGCGCCACGTGCTCCACCGTTCCGTCGGCAAGACTGTGGTGCAGCATCGGCTGTGCGATCACAGCACTGCCTGCCAGGATTCCCGGAAGCCAGCTATCGGTCAGGATCTTGCAGAGCCATGCGGTGCCCATCGCCGTGCCCCACAGCATCAAGAACAGCGTGATGTTCCAGGTCAGGACGGGGCCCAAGGTGGCGCCAAGTGGTGCGACGAGTGTCCCTGTGGCGAGCGGAAGGACCACGGCGTAGGCGCCGGCCGGGAAGTTCACCCGCGAGGTCTGGAAGGGGTGACCTTCCATGAGGGCGTGTCGAAGGTGGTCCAGCCCCCACATGCCTCGGATCGCATCCGTTCGAGGGTCACCGATGATGTGGGTGCTCAGGTCCGGGATGATCGGAGCGAGCATCCAGGCGGTCATCGCGGCAAAGAACAGGGCCACCAATTTGGCCCGGTGTCGCACCTGCAGACGGGGGGCTGTGCTGTGCTCGGCTGGCGTCATGGGTTGAGTCTACGGTACCCGCGGACTCAGAGCACGTGATCGAGGGCCATGAATATGAAGAGACCGCTGAGATACACCAGCGAATACAAGAAGAGGTTGCGGGCCCAGACGGCACCACCTTCGTGCCGAATGCCTTGCCAGGACTTGTACAAGAAAACGGCGCCAAGCCCGGAGGCCCCCGCCAGCGTGATGGGGCCGCCGAGGTCGATCATGACCATCGAGAGGGTCACCGCCACCAGACACACCACATAGACCATGATCTGCAGCCGGGTGTGGTTATCTCCTGCCTCATTTGGAAGTACCTTCAGCCCCGCCTTTGCGAACTCGTCCTTGCGGTACATCGCGATGGCAAGTGAGTGGGGCACCTGCCACAGGAAGAGCACCGCGAAGAGTGCGATTCCCCCTGCCTCGAGGGTTCCGGAGACGGCTGTCCACCCAATCAGTGGTGGCATGGCGCCAGCGATGCCGCCCACCATCACGCTCAGCCAACTCTTGCGCTTCATCGGGGTGTAGACGAGCACGTAGACCAAGAATGCGATTAGCGCGAGGATGGCCGACAGTGGGGTGGCGGCAGTGTACAGCCAGGGCAGGGAGACGGCGGCCAGTACGATGCCGTAGACGAGCGCTATCCATGGTGCGAGGCGCCCGGTAGGCAGGGGGCGTGTGGCGGTTCGCGCCATGTGCTTGTCGGACTCGCGCTCGATGTAGTTGTTCAGCGAGTTGGCGGAGGCGACCACCATCGTCGTGCCGAGCATTGCAGCGAGCATCGTGTGCAGGCTTGGGTTGCCCCCAGCCAAGAAGAGACCACCACCCGCGGTGAAGATCACCAGCGCGCTCAGTCGTGGCTTGCCCAGGGACCACACATCCCGCAAAAACTGCATGGTGGATGCGGGTGCCTCTCCGGCATCCGTACTGGAGACGGTCGCGCCCATCGGTTCCTCTGGGATGGTTCCACAGGAGGTCGCCCCGGCCTCCTTATGAGGCCTTCATACCCCTGCGCAGGCTTGCCGTCGACCGTTGGGTGCTGGAGACCCTTCGAGGGCTTTCATGCCGAATGCGCAATGGCGGGAGGCCGTCGCAGTGCGGTCTGCAGCTTTGGGCATGAAGTGGTGGACGCAGATGAGGAATATCTGGGTTGAGTCCATGACTTGAATCTGTGGCTTTTTCCAACAGAATCGTCGTGTGCACAGGCGCCGGATTCGAGGGGAGGTATACACGAGTGTATAGGCCTGCGTTACGTCTTCTGTGGCTCGTTTAACCACTCGATAAGTGAAGATAGGTGAAGCAATGAAGTCCCTGATGATGACCCTTATGTTCGTGTTTATGGCTGCCTGTGGTGGCGGTGATTCGGACAAGAAGTCCTCGACCACCAAGACACCGACGACGACGGCCAAGAAAGCCAAGAAGGCGAAGGCCAAGAAGGCCAAGGCCAAGGCCAAGAAGAACAACTCTTTTGCTGTTGACGATGGCAGCGTTGTGACGGTTAGCCTGACCGGAAACGACATGATGCAGTACAACACCGGCGAGATAACGATCGCGGCTGGACGCACGGTCAAGCTCACCCTTGAGCATGTCGGCAAGATGAATGCCGCGATGATGGGCCACAACTTTGTGCTCTTGGCCCAGGGGACTGATGTGGCGGCCTTCACCAAGGCGGGAATGGTCGCAAAGGCCACCGACTACATTGCTCCCGCCATGAAAGACCAGGTCATCGCCAAGACCAAGCTCCTTGGAGGCGGGCAGTCCGACACCATCGAGTTCAAGGCGCCGGCTCCTGGAGTCTACGACTTCATCTGCACCTTCCCTGGCCACTCCATGATGATGAAGGGCAAGCTCATCGTGACCGGCAAGGCTGGCAAGGCTGGAAAGGGCGGCAAGAAGGCCGGCAAGAAGGCTGGCAAGAAGGGCGGCAAGAAGGGCGGCAAGAAGGGCAAGAAGAGCCGCAAGTAGCAAGACTGCGCGGTGCCTTGATTGCGCATCGCGCACACGCCCCATCAACGTTACTGGCGCTTCCTCTCCCCGGGGAGGGGAAGCGTGTATTGATACCGCTGATTTCTACGAGGCCCAATACGGGTACACACAGGGAGAATTCATGAAGGCACCCATCCGCGTCGCAGTCACAGGAGCTGCAGGCAATATCGGCTACGCACTCTTGTTCCGGCTCGCATCGGGCAGTTGCTTTGGAGACGATCAGCCAATCATTCTCCAGCTGCTTGAGATTCCGCCTGGGATGGGCGCGCTCGAGGGCGTTGTCATGGAGCTTCAGGATGCCGCGTTCCCATTGGTTCATGGCATTGAGATGTCCGATGATCCCAATGTGGCCTTTAAGGATGCGGACGCGGCCTTCCTCGTGGGCAGCCGTCCACGCTCCAAAGACATGGACCGGGCGGACCTCATCAAGGTCAATGGTCCGATCTTCACCGGTCAGGGCTCGGCGCTAAATGCAGTGGCTTCTCGGGATGTGAGGGTGCTCGTAGTCGGCAACCCGTGCAACACCAATGCGCTCATCGCTTGCCACTCGGCTCCAGATATTCCGGATTCTCAGTTCCATGCCATGACACGACTGGATGAGAACCGTGCCAAGGCGCAGCTGGCCAAGAAGCTTGGTGTGAACTCTGGGCAGATTTGTCGGATGTCGATCTGGGGAAATCACTCCAACACGATGTTCCCCGACTTCTTCCACGCAGCAGTCGATCGCGAGGCGGTCACCGACAAGGTGGATGAGACCTGGCTCAAGGGGGAGTTCCTTCAGACGGTCTCCACTCGTGGCAAGGCGATCATCATGGCTCGGGGCGCCTCCAGTGCAGCCAGCGCGGCCAGTGCCGCGGTGGACCACATGCGCTCTTGGTGGCTGGGAACGCCCGAGGGGGACTGGACCAGCATGGCGCTGCCGAGTGATGGCTCCTATGGCGTGCCCGAAGGCTTGATCTTCTCCTTCCCTTGCACCGTGGTCGATGGTGTCGCATCGATTGTGCAGGGAATCGAGCACAATGATTACGCCAAGGAGCGGATTCAGAAGACGGCGGATGAGCTCGTATCTGAGCGGGAAGCTGTCGCTGATCTGCTGAGCTAGCGCAGTCGATGGTGGGGCGAGCATGCCCCATCTGGGATGTTCAGATCCCGCGAAGGTGCGGCATTAATGTCGCACCTTCGTTGTATTTGCGCCTTTCAATGGTCCAAAAGGTAGGTTAGGCCATTGAATCGGGATTCATTAGAGCCGGCACGCTTCTTGCATTCGTTAAAGAAGATACTCGGTCCACCGATAGGTACGAGGGGAGTTGCAATGAAGCATTGGTTGATGATGGTTGGTGTGTTGGGACTTGGCTGCAGTGAGCAGAAGTTCCATTCGATTGATGATGGGGATGGTAGCGGGGGGCCTCAGATACAGGTCGACCCGAGCATGCTTGACTTTGGCCGTCTCCGGGAAGACGAGACCAAGACCAAGTCATTCGTCATCTCCAGCGTCGGTGATGCCAATCTCACCATCGACCATGTGAAATTCTCCGGCGAGGTCGCTGGCTTCACGCTGCTGACCGAGGACCTCCGTGGACTTGTGCTGCCGCCGGGTGCAACCCAGACCGTTGAGGTGGCCTACACCCCGATGGGTGCATCCGAGTATGCCCAAGCCATTGTGACTTCCGATGACGCAGACGAGGACGATGTGCAGAAGGCCGTGGAGCTGCTGGGTGAGGGTTCTGTGCCTGAGCTCAACATCAACCCCGACCCCCTTGATCTTGGCGTGACCTATGTGGGCTGCGACAACGACAACGAGGTGGCGCTCGAGAACATCGGTACCGACACGCTTGAGATCTACGAGATCAGCCACGAGGGCGAGAACATCTGGATGACGGGCAGCCCCGACATCTCGGCGGAGTCTCCGATCGTGCTGGAGCCCGGTGAGTCTGAGACCGTCTACTTCCGCTTCTCACCCGTTGGTGAGGTGGAGGAAGAGGGTGTGCTCACCGTACTCTCCAACGAGCCGATGGAGCTCCGGGAGGGCTATCAGCTGGGCGATGGACAGTTCGCTGCGGAGTACGAGGACACCTTTGAGGTGCCGGAAGATCCGCCATCGGACATCCTCTTCTTTGTCGACCAGAGTTGCTCGATGGACGACGACCAGGCGCGGCTTGCGGCCAACTTCAGCACCTTCATTACGGAGCTGAACACCTACTCGGAGGACTGGCAGGTCATCGTGGCCAACAAGGACTCTGGCTGCAACTCCTCTTCTGGCGTCCTGCGCCCCACTCAGCCAGACTTCATCACCCGCTTTCAGTATGCGGTGAGTGATGGCTCGGATGGTGCCTTTGGCTACTGGTACACCGAGGCCGGCCTGACCGTGGCATCCGAGGCGATCGAGATGACCGATGCCGGCGAGTGCAACAATGGGTTCCTTCGTCCTGACGCGATGCTGCACATCATCATGGTGTCCGATGAGCCCGAGCAATCACCGCTTGATTGGTCGCACTACGTGGACAAGGTTGTCGCCAAGAAGGGCTCAGCCGCTAACGTGAAGTTCAGCGCCATCGCCGGAGACTACCCGGTGAGCTCATGTGCATCTGCAGAGCCGGGTACCGGCTACTACGAAGCCGTGACCGCGACCGGTGGAATCTTCCTCTCCATCTGTGGTGACTGGTCGGATCCGAGCACCCTCTCGATGTTGGCTGCGGCCAGTGTTCAGCAGTCGGCATTTGAGCTGACGGCATCGCCGGTCGTCGACTCTGTACGGGTCTACGTCAATGGCAACGAGCGCTTGAGCGGCTGGTACTACGATGGCCCCACCAACACGGTGTTCTTTGAGGAAGGCATTCCCGATGAGGGCGATATCATCCGGATCACCTATGGTGGCTTGGCAGTCTGCGACTGAGTTTCACCCAGCCACGCGACAGTTGGATAAGCTGCCCGCATGGCTGGGCTGACCATTGTAGGCCTGGGGCCTGCACGCCCTGAGCACCTGACCCGCGAGGCCATGCAGGTGCTTGAGGGCGCGCTGCATACAGGGGCTCGAGTGTACGGCTTGGCGCATGTGCGCGAGCTTGTCGCCGACCTGGTGCCTGCGCTGCAGGTTCGTTCGCTGGACTACCTGTACGCAATGGATGGCATTCCTCGGCCAGTGGTCTACCGGGACCTCGCCGATATGCTCGTGAGGCGTGCATTTGAGGACGAACAGGATGTGATCTATGTGGTCGCGGGTAGCCCGCTGTTCATCAATGATGCGGTCTTGTGGATCCGTCGGACGTGTGCGGAGGCGGGGCATCCACTGAGGCTGGTCCATGGAATGAGCTTTCTCGACCTCATATTGGATCGGGTCTACTGGACTGGGCATCAGGGACTGCAGTTTATGAGCGCCTGGAATGTGGCCCAAGACGGAATGGATCCCGATACCCGATCGCCAACCGTGATCTGTCAGCTGGGAGAGTCCAGCAGTGGCGGCGATGCGGTGGATGCAGGGAGCAGTACAGCCATGCTTGCTGCACTTCGTGATCGGCTGCTCAGCGTGTATCCAGGCGATCATCCGGTGATCATCTTGTACTCCTCCGGCCGTCCGGACTATCGCTCTCTTGCCCGCCAGGTGCCCTTGTCTGTGCTCGCGGATGAGCCGGTGCCGGTCTACAGCAACCTCTGGGTGCCCGCCCTCGAGGGGCCGGAGATCGAGAGGGTGCTGGCTCCGGGTGATCCGTCATGAATCTATGGCCGCCAGGACCGTGCCCGCCGACTGCGCTGCTGCGGGGAGAGGGCTGTGATCTGGGGGTCCGGCTGCTGGAGGTCTGCTACACCCAGTCCCACATCCAGAGTGTGGTGCGCCCAGCGCTTGAGCGGCGGATCGCTGAGGCCCTGGAGCGGGGGGACGGACCGGCGGCTGCCGCGGCACTGCAAGGCATGCTGGATAGCTGGCCTGTCGCCGCCTTGATCGATGCAAGCGTGAAGCTATGGACCGACCGAGCGGCGGCAGCGGTCGTGCCGGTACTGGCAAAGGCTGCCGAGCTTTTGTGCCTGGCGCATGGGTGGTCGAAGGTGGGCTCCGGGCCCTGGCCCATGCCGGATGAAGAATGGATCACAGCGCAGATTCCTCCGGGTGTGCGGTCGATATGTCGCCGCAGCGACACGGATGGCTCCGACCTCCTGGAGGGAATCACCGGGCATGCGGTGGTCGAACGGCCATGGGCCCTACCAGCTGTAGATGTGGTCTCCGCCGAGATGCTGGTGCCCAACCGCGGCGAGATTGTGGGCCGCTTGGTTCGCGCAGAGGTGGCGTGCATCGAGCTGGTGGGGGAGCTTCCTCCCGGTCCCGACGCTCGGCTCGCCATGGGAGAGGTCCGGATGGAGGCATTGGCACAGGCGGCCTACGAGCGCTTTGGTGTCGCGGGCCTGATCGCTCCGCGGGCGCCCATCTGGCGGCAGCTGCTTCGACCTGCCCCGGCGGGCACCGAGGGAGACGTGCTTCACCAGGCGTGTGACACCGCCGTGATCCCTGGTCCGCCCAGTGCACTGATTCAGGGCACGGCCTCTCCGGTGGGATGGCTGCTGTGGCGTGGGCCCCACGGAGCTGTCGCGGTTCAGCCTGAGGCTGTGGCGGTGCTCGGGCAGATGGATGGTGAGCGGACCATCCAGCAGATCGCAGACTCGATGGATGCGCCAGCTGGGGTGGTCAAGCAGATGGCAGACCAGCTGGTCAAGCTGGGGGCGGCCACAGCCTAGCGTGCGGCCATGGACTCGGAGATCGCCTTGAAGGCCTCGATCGTCTGGTGCATTCCTGAGTCGTCGACGTCCAGGTGCGTCACCAGGCGCATGGTGGTGGGGCTCACCGCCAAGCAGTGGACATCGTGCTCCGCCAGCGACGCCTGCGCTGCATTGCCATCGGAGACCTCGACATAGATCATATTGGTGGCGGGATCTTGTACCTGGTAGCCTGCCGCCCGGAGTCCCTCAGCGATGGTCTGGGCGCGCCCGTGATCATCCGCTAGGCGGTCGATGTGGTTCTCTAGGGCATGTACGCCCGCCGCCGCGAGGATTCCTGCTTGTCGCATGCCCCCGCCCAGGGCCTTTCGGACCCACAGCGCTCGGTGGATGAGGGACTGTGGGCCGCAGAGCAATGAGCCGACAGGTGCACCCAGGCCCTTGCTCAGGCAGAAGCTCACCGTGTCGTACTCTCGAGTCCGTCTTGCGGCGCTGATTCCGGATGCGACCACAGCGTTGAAGAGTCGGGCGCCGTCGAGGTGGGTGAACGCACCTCTGGCATGGCTCAACTGGCCGATGCGGTCGAGGATC
>Ga0163180_10000823_pt1 | contig 17784 bp, 12 predicted proteins | sample AtlANTMetagenome_2_FD_109647 | JGI IMG/M metagenome (GOLD analysis project Ga0163180, IMG submission 109647) | Marine eukaryotic phytoplankton communities from the Atlantic Ocean - Atlantic ANT 4 Metagenome | ecosystem: Environmental > Aquatic > Marine > Oceanic | place: North Atlantic Ocean...
TCAGTACTACACGTCCACTCACAGAGATTCAGCGGAAGCATCTGAAAGACCGGGTGCGGGAGATATATGCGGAGTTCAAAGGCCGTGTTGGAGCGGGACGGGGTATGGACTCCGATGCTGTGGAGGCAGTAGCTCAAGGTCGTGTCTGGAGTGGGTCACAAGCCCATACGGAGGGCCTTGTGGATCATTTGGGTGGTATTGATTGTGCTATCGAACGCGTGTGTGCGCTTGCTGAGATTTCGCCCAAAAGAGCGGCGATTCACTACCAGCTTGTGGAAAAAGCCAAACCATTTTGGGCACGGATGTTGGGGGGGGACGCACAGGCTTTTGTGTCCCGGCTAGAAGGCATGGTGGGGACAGAGGTGCTGGTGATTGCCTCTCATCCAAGAGAGCCGCTTGCAATGTGGCCTGTGGAAATGCGTCAGGATTGAAGCGCTATCAGTCCGTATAAGTGGCTCTGTACTTCATTGTGTAGCCGAGGACTTTGCGGACGTATTTCCGTGTCTCGGTGTAGCCAATGTTTTCCATGAATGCGTCGGTTCCCTGCAGATGAGGTGGGAGTTTCTTCTGTGCCTCCAACCAGCGCTCAACCGCCTCAAATCCAGCGTTATAGCCGGCGATGGTCATTGGTAGCGCATCCTCTGTCTTCGGCGAGAAGCGTTGATGTAGGCGACCGAGCTCGGTGGTGCCGAACCATGCGTTGTAGCCCGGAATGTAGAGTCTTTCGCCATCGTATGTGCTTGAGCCAAGAAGAATGCCGTGCAGTTCTTCTCCCAAGAAGGGCATGAGTTGCATCAGACCCCGTGCACCCGCAGGTGAGGTGACGCTGGGGTCAAGATTGGACTCCGCAGTCATGATGGCGTAGGGCAGAAGGGGATCTAAGCCCGACTTGTTGGCAGTCTCAGTCACAATGTTGGCTTCCGGACGAGCCAAGCAGATGTCGCGCAGTGTGTGTTCGGATGACTGTGCTGTTTTCTTACACATGCGCCCGAGTACTCGTTTTGCGCCTCGGTAATCGCCCGCTGCAAACTGCAGTTGGGCCGCCAAGATACGTTCTTTGTCTGAGAGGTTTGGGGTGTTCTTTCGGTAGTCGCTCAGAAAGTCCTTGGCCCACTCCATCCAGCCGGCTTCCACCAACAGTAGTGCTTCATGAAGGCTGGTTCCTGGAATCACCTTGGGTAAGGCGGCCTGTGCTTGAGGAGGGCTTGTGCTCGGAATCCCAAGTCTTTTGGAGGCAAAGTAGGCATAGCCGCTAAACGGGTAGCGCTTCACGATGTTTCGGAGGCCTTTCTCTTCCAAGGCTTTTCCGGAGGGGCTTTGGCTTAAACCGTCGATTCGCGCGGACCAGTAGAGTGCGCCAGGTACCAGACGACTTTTGGGATGCATCTCGACAAAGCGCCGCATCGCCGTTTGGGCTTGTTCGAGTTGTCCTAATGAATAGTGGGACCAGCCAATAAACCAGCGACTTTCTTCTGCGTATTGAGATTGAGGCCGTCGTTGCAGGTGGGCTTTGAACTCCTTGATTGCTTTCTTGTGATTGCCCTTGTCATAGGCGAGGTAGCCGATTTTGTAGGAGGCAAAATCACCCCGCTTGATCGAAGGGAAGCGTTTCGAGACTTCTTGATAGATTTCAGCTGCCCGGTCGTAGTCACCGGTGCGCGAAGTCGTCAGCGCATAATGAAAGAGGGCGTCTGAGGAGATGCGTTGGCTCCCCATCGGGTCAAGCTCGCCCCAGATCGAGAGCGCCTTGGCGTAGTCTCTCGCACGAAACAGCGTCTTTGCGTACTCCTCGAGTGCGCGGTCTCCTTTGAGTGCGCCTGCTTTAAAGAGGAGTTCAAAGAGAGGTGCAGCCTCTTTGGCCCTGTATTTCTTTGTGAGTGTTCGGGCGCGGGCGAGGGTGAGATTTTGGTTTTCAGTCGTGTCGATGGCGGGCAGTGCTTTTCCCAAGGCCTTCAATCGCGAAGCTGCTTTTTCGGAGAAGGGACTGGTGGGAAACCGTGTCCAGATGGCCTGGTATGTGGCAATCGCGGCGTTAATGTCGCCTCGGTCTTCCGCGCCTTGGGATAGCCAGTAGCGTGCCTCTGCACCATGGCGCCCCTCTAAAATCGTTCTTAGAGCAGGCCGCGCATCGAGGCTTTTTCCAAGTTTGACCATGGCTCGCCCTCGCAGGAGTACCGCTTCTTCTTGTGCCTGTCCGGGGTAGGCTTGTCCTTTTAGTAGGGTCAACACCTCGTCTGGAGCCTTGGCGATCTTCTCTTTTGCGAGAGCCAGGCGATGCCAGCGTTGCATGTCTTTCGAAGTATCGGAGATCGGTGTGCCCTCTAAGGGGCCAAAGTCACCGCATCGTGCGCTCGCCAGGGCCATCTGTGGAGATGTGGGCTTGGATTGGTGCGTGAAGAAGCGTGTGCAATCGCCTTGTCGTAGGGCAGATTGAGCTTCGATTGGAACAGATGCGAGAACAGTAAAAATCAACAACAGCAGCATGGTAAAAAACTAACACTCCATGCTGTCGTTTTGGTTCATTCGCTCATGATTTCGACGAGAAGTCTCTCGAGCACACGATGTGTCAGTAGAATTCGAGCCAAGGCGTTGTCGCATTCAATGTATTCCTGGCGATCCTTGGGCTCTGACATCAGAGCGTGAGCCAAGGTATCCGAGAGCGTAATCGCGTCGATTTTGATCTCTAAAAGCGTACTGAGTTGACGAAGATTGGGATGCAAGGTCACGAGTTGACCCAATGTGAGTTTGACCTTTCGGACGGCTTGGTCCATGTCGGTTTCCGGTCCGAGTTGGTCCTCCAGTAGGCTGACGACAGCGGTACGAAATCCTCCGAGCGTAAGCTCTTCTTCTAAGAGTCGAACACGGGCTAAACCCTCGACGAGAATGTTGAAGCGATCGCCGTCTATCTTTTCATGTTTCAGGACTCTTCCGAGGCCGAAGACAGGGTAAATCGGGGGTTCGCCGTGGTAGTGCGGTTCCCAGCCGGGCGCGAGTTGTGGGAGGGCGAGGATGTGGTTCGATTCAAGAATTTCTTCCACGAGATTGCAGTAGCGTGCTTCGAAGACGTGCAGCGGGATGACGCCTGCAGGCAGTAGCACAACATTTGGGAGTGGAAAGAGGGGTACTCGCTCTAAATCTTCAATATCCATTAGAAACTTGTCCCCAATCGGAAATACCAAGACTCGGGAGATGTAGGTTGGATTCCACCGTTGGGATACAGTGAGAATGCGTAGCCTGCGCGTGTTTGGATGAGCGCACCCCAGCCTAAGATTGTGTTGAAGCGGAGTTCGGCCCCTGTGCCCAGGTGCGGAAGTTCGGGTGTCTCGGGTTCGTCGAAAGCGCTTCCAAGATCGACGAAGACTGCACCGTGGAAGTTGCGAAAGAAGATTGGAAGTGTCTGAATTCCTCGATCAATACGCCAGATTGGGAAGCGATATTCTGCGCTTGCCAGGTAGTACCAGTCACCAGAAATCGCGGCGATGGGCCAGCCTCTCAGGGAAATGATCTCGTCGGCCAACACATAGTAGGCGGACTCGCCGTAGTTTCCACCGAGTCGGAAGGAACCGTAGCGGAAGTTGTCTCCGAACGAGGCGCCTCCAGCTGCTCGGAGGGCCAGCACGTGGTTGGCGAAGTAGGGAACGTCTACATAATCTCGGATTTCTGCCGTGACTTGGAGTTGATCAAAGGGGGTTTTTTGATCTTCTTCGTTGATGTATTGAAGAGTGTAGCTGCCAAGCCATGAAGGGGTGAGTTTCGCGTTGAGCGAAATGACCCGGGCCCCCTCTGGAGAGATGGAGTAGGTGTTGGAACCGCCGCGCACCCATCGAACCCCTCCGGCGAGTTGAGAGACAAAGCCGCGTGTGGGCAGGAACGGTCGGTATGCGGAATCAGGAATACCGTTGAGTGGCGAGCGGTTGGTTCCGACCCAGCGTCCGTACACTGCGAAATTGTTGCGAATGGGGTAGGCCAGCGCGGCGTAACCACGAACGCGTTTGTCCCAGTAGCGTATTCTTGCTGACTCAATTCCAGGGATATTGGGACCGACGCCGCTTGGGCTCTCCACGTAGATATCTCCGTACGGAACAGCGTAGGTCGATGCACCCGCACTCATGATGGGTCGCCATCGATTGATGGTCACACCGGCGCCACCACCGAGATATTTCGCGTCGGTTCGGTAGGTCAAGTAGCCGCTGTAGCCGTATTGGCGAAGGGTGTCTGCGCCCCCTGTCATCAACACACCCATAAACCCAAAGCCGCCCTGGTAGATGCCCGGCATGACAAAGCGTGGCGGGAACAACGAGGGGATAGGGCTGTAGTCTGTGATGGTGAAGTCTTGGCTTGCTGGGTCGCTGACTTGGAGCGGCGCTTTGCTATCTTGTTCGACCTCGGAGCTTGGTGGTGCACTGGGTGTCGCTGGGGGCTGAGGATCGAACACAGCGCTGAGTACACCCCGGTAGATGCGATCACGATGAGTGGCTCCTGCGGATCTCCAGTCTTCTTTCTTCCAATCCATTACTGCGATATCGTGCCCGTTGGTGCTGTAGGACTGGAAGGCGATTGTGTCGCCGGAAGGGTGGGGCGATGGCTGAAACGCACCGCCGAGCACGTTGGTCACTTGCCAAAGTTCTTCTGTTTCAAGGTCATAGGCAAAGAGATTGGGAATGCCCGTACGATCCGAGGAGAAGAAAAGCGTCTTCCCATCTGCGGAGAAAGCCGGATCGCGATCGATGTGTGTATCTGCAGTAAGTCGGCGGTAAGGTTGGCCAGAGTCGTCGTAAATCCAAATGTCGCGGTAGCCGGATTGCCACTTGCTGAGGGCGATAAAGCGTCCGTTGGGGGAAAAGACGGGCGTGGAGTATTGGGTGTGATCGGAGTGGTTGGTGAGCGCTTCTAAGGATTGGTCGATGCGCATGCGGAATAGGTTGTTGTCCTGCGCCTTGTTGCGAATCATGATCAGCTCACTACCGTTGGGAGAAAAGACGGGGTCTCTTGCTCGCTTGGCAGAAGTGAGGGCCTTCGCAGATTTGCTTCCGAGTTCGTGGAAGTAGATGTCCTCGTAGAGGTTGTAGAAGCCCACGCTATGCGGGGTGGAGAAAACAAACGCCTTTCCGTCGGAGCGCCAGCGGACCGCTTTCGCGAAGTGGTTTTCCAGCAGGGTTTTGGGTTCTTCGGCCTCGGCCTCTAAGGACAGGATGGAAGAGCCTTCTGCTCGATCGGAGCAAGAAAACACCAGTTGGTCTCCGCTGGGGGAGTAGGCGGGGCCGTAACAGACATCTTCTCCATCAGAGACTACATCGAATGCTGTGAGCCCATCTTCCTCAAGCTGAGCCTTGAGCGTTTGATATTCATTCTCGAGCGCTGCCTTCCATTGGGCGTAGAAAGTTTCAAAGCTCTTTCCGAGTACTTGTTTGGCTGGCAATACCCAGGGAATCCATCCACCATAACTGTGTATCCAGCGCGTCCAAATGTCTTCGGAGCTGTGGTCTGCGATGTATTGCAGAAAACTCTGCCCAAAAAGGTAGCGGAGGTTTCCTCCAGGAGGATCGGAGATCCAGCCGTCCAGTTGTCCCAGTTCTGGGAACATGTCCTCTAAAATGGCCATCCGGATCATCATCTGGGCTGCGGGTGCCCGCCCTCTACCTCCCGTTGTGAAGCGGGTTTCTTGGTAGGTTGCGAAGCCTTCGACGATCCACCAGGGCGAAATCTGATTCACCGAGATGATTCGGCCCATGATCTTTCGTAAGAGCTTTGGTATTCCGGTGACCGTATCTAAATGAAGAATGTGGGCGTACTCATGGGTGAAGATGGCCTCGAGCCAATCTTCATAGAGTCCTAAGCTCGAGATTTCCGTAGGGGCCGTCACGAAAATCACGATGGTGTTTACGGGCAAGGTCTGTGCATACCCGTTCGCGATATCGGTATGATCCATCAGGACCACCTCAGTAGGGCGGTCCGGTGCGTGTTTCATATCGACGGTCAGGATGCTGTGGACGCGTTCGGCCGTCTGGGCGAGATCGGTTGCGAGTTGCTTCTCACCTTGGTGATAGGTGATGTTGAAATGTTCGGTTTTAAGCGTTTTCCATTCCAGTTCTGGATCGACCGAAGCTGCCCATGCCGTGGGCAACATTGTCATCACGGATAGCAGGAAGAAGGCAAGCGGACCGGTCTTGAGCATGACCCGACTCTACCCCAACTCTGCCCCGGTCTGGGAAGGCGTTTAGCGTCTTTCGTATGCGCCGATGTCTGGGGCGCCGCCTAAGGGCCTACTCCAGCCTTCAAGATCCCGTTGAATCCCGATATCTGATGCGGCATTCACCAGCGGGGAGTCGCGCTGTGGACGCAAGTTAGGTTGCGCTCCAATGGGGGAGAGCAGCGCTGCCTCGGTGAGATCGCCGACAAAGTTGTTTTTCAATTCCAGGCTTTCTTCTTCATCGAGATAGGGTTCGGCATAGTTCACCAAAGCGCTATTTTCGAGAAGCACATCCGACTCGCCGAGGACATGGAGACCGGTTCCACGTGGGTCCCCGACGAGTTTCGCGAGGGTGAGGTGTTGAATCTCGCCCTCACATTCTTGGATGACCAAGTTGGGTTCGTTGGTCGGATCTACACTCTGGTCGGAGAGGGCAAGGTTGACCAGAGAGAGCAGCTGACCTTCGCAGTGGATGTGGATGCTGCTTCCGAGAAGGTGAATGAGCGCTTCTCGGATAACCGTCGTTCCGAAGATTTGAACCCGAGGGGTTGGGTCCAACGAGAATGCTTGTCCGATGTGCAGGTCAACCGCATCCAGCCCTTGTGTCTGGAGGTCGCCAGCGACAGTGCCTGTATTGTCTTGAAAGTGAGCGCGTGTCAGAACAAGTGGGTGATCGGAGTGGATACCGCCCACCTCAGACACGCCGCGTTGGCCATTGCCCTCGACGCGCAGATCCATCAACTCAAGCGGGAAAACGTCTTCACTGAGATAGCTAAAGTTGCCGCCGATTTCTGTATTACGGATCAGCGAAAGATCGCGTGCATCGAGTCCTGCAATATCTTTGCTGTCCAACCCGATTGTGTTGGTGCGTAGATCGATGTCGCGGAGGGTGGTCTGACTCTGTGGTTTGAGTTGGAGTCCAACTTTGCCACCGCGTAGCTGCAAGCCTTCAAGGTGTACGTTGTTTCCTGAGACTTCCAAAATTGTCGCGTTCGAATCCCGAGGGTCACGTCGTGGTTCTTTGGGCTCGATGATCGTTCGGCCAGATCCGGCCCCGCGCAGGTGAATGTTGTCTTTTGAGATTGTCAGCTCTTCCTGCCAAACACCTGCACTGACACATACTGTCGTGCCCGGTGTGGCCGCATCGAGTGCGCCAGCGATCGAATCATACGCAAGCGGGTTCGTGCCTTCGAGTCGATGGGAAAGCGTGTCGTCCCAGGCGTAGAGCACTGGCCCATCCACATTTGCACATGGCCCATCCATGCATGCTGTGGTGAGCATTAAGGCCAACAGGCCACCTAGAATGGGGAGTGGGCGGACGTGCATTAGAAGTAGTAGTGAACGCCGGCTGATGGCGCGGTTGAAGTGGTGTAGATGCGGTTTTCATTACCTAGGTCGATGGTCAGGCCCCATTCGACTAGGAAGCCGAGGTTTTCGAGGCCGTGCAGAAAGAATTCTGCCCCCATGACAGGTTGGATACGTACCGAGCCTGCATTTCCTTCACCCCAAACACCCGCGCCCAAGCCAAGATGCAGCAGCATATTGTCTTCTCGAACGATGCCGTAGATGAGGCGTGCGCCTGCCGAAATATTGTTGTCTTGCGCTTTTAAGACCGAAGTGCCGAAATTGCCTTCGATGGCAATGTGCAGGTCTCGCATGGGCAGCACGTAGCGTGCGGACAGCGAACTTACGCTTGAGAACTGGTTGTTAAAGCCCATTCCAAGCTTTCCGGACAAGTCTTTGGCCGAAGCAGTGGCGGGCAGGAGGACAAAACACAGCAGCAGCTTTTGCATCACATCAGCATCCAGTAGAGCCTGTCCAGTATGTCAAAGACACAAACGGTGTCAAGTGTTTTGATGATGTATTTTCTTTGACCACTGGATCGATCACATTGAAATCACGCTGGATTCTGTATTTATCGAATCGTTTTGATTGGGGGGTAGTTGAAAAAACATTTGTTATCTAACAACCGTTAGATTATATGCGCGGCTCTCAACATTCGGAGAAGAAAATGACTACCAACAGCATGCTGGTGTTTGCTGCTTTCGTGAGTACGTGTGGGACCACTACGAGTCCTTACGGCAGCACGCAGACGTCTACGGGTATCTACTGTGAAGACTATGAGTTGATGATCCAAGTGGATCTTGATCTCGCTGACGATTGCAGTACAGACTACGAATGCGCTGAAATTCTGAGTGGGACGGGCTGTGGATGTCCGACCGATGACAGGATCGCGAGCATCAACTACGACACGTCGTTCTTTTATGACATGCAGGAAGAAGCAGAAGGAGAGGGCTGCAGCATCGACTATGAAACGGACTGCCGGTGCCTTTCCAGTGCACAGCCGATCTGCCTCTCGGGGAATTGCACGTGGTTTTAAGTATCCGAGTACGCCCCTGAGCTTTCTGCCTTAGGCGTGAACGCCCACGCCCAAAGCTTCTGCGACAGCCTCCATCACGGCTTCTCCGGAGATCGGATGAGAGTGGATGGCTTCTAAGAAGCTTGTTCCGTCGAGTTCAGCTGACATCGCGAGAACCAACTCGGAGAGGAGTTCGGTCGCATCGTGCCCGATGATGTGAGCGCCAAGGATTTCCTCGTATTCGGGGTCAATGAGGACCTTTACGAATCCCTCGGTATGTCCTGTACCGCGGTTCTTCCCATTGGCTGCGAAGTTGAATCGACCGACCTCGTAGGGTGTCGATGAGGCATCGAGCTCTTCTTGCGTCTTTCCGACAGAGGCCACTTGTGGAACCGTGAAGATTCCGCTGGGAACAAGGTTGGGATCGACAGGACGTGATGTGTGCCCGAGGATGCTGTGCACGGCGACGTGTGCGTCGGCACTGGCTTTGTGGGCAAGACATGGAGCGCCTGCCACATCGCCGATGGCATAGATGTTCGGCACGCTTGTCTGTTGTGTATCGTTGGTGACGATGAAGCCAGCCTCGGTTTTTACACCGACTTCTTCGAGTCCAATGTTTTCGATATTGGCTCGGACGCCCAAGGCGAGCATGGTCACTTCAGCTTCGAGGACCTCGATGTCTTCTGTCCCTGCAGGCGCGATTTTTGTCTTTGTACCTTTTTTAGTAGCTTCTACACCCTTGCAGAAATGTCCGGTCTTGATGGTAATGCCTTGTTTCCGGAGCGCTTTGCCGAGTTGTTTTGAAATTTCTGCGTCTTCAAGGGGTGCAAGCCGGTCTTGTCCTTCCACCAGGGTCACATCGCTGCCCATTGCGTTGTAGAAGTAGGCAAATTCGAGTCCAATGGCACCGGCACCTAGGATGACAACCGACTTGGGTTGTTCAGTGCGGACAATGGCTTCTTTATAGGTGAGAATGCGCTTCCCATCGGGTTCCATTCCTGGAAACCACTTGGGCCGTGCGCCCGTAGCGACGATGATGTGGGGGGCGGAGATTTCGGTGTCTTTCTCACCCGTCACTGCAACGGTATTGGCGTCTACCAAGCGTGCGGTGCCGACGTGGAGATCGATTTTTCCTTTCTTGAAGAGGTATTTGACGCCTTTCTCTGAGGTCGCGGAGACCTTGCGTGATCGGGCGATGACCTTCTCGAAATCTACTTTGACCTCTCCGACTTGGATGCCGTAGTCATCCAGGTGCCGTGCCGTATTGGCATATTCAGCGGATTTGAGAAGCGCTTTAGAAGGGATGCAGCCGATATTAAGGCAGACGCCGCCGAGCTTGCCTTTTTCCACACAAGCCACATTCAAGCCTGCTTTGGAAGCTTGGAGTGCGGCGACATAGCCGCCGGGACCAGAACCGATAACGATGAGATCGTGGGTATGTGCCATTAGATTGCCAGCATTCCAGGGGCTTCGATGTAGTTGCGTAGGGCTTGAAGGAAACGGGCACCGAGGGCGCCGTCGATCACCCGGTGATCGCAGGTCATCGTGACGCGCATTCTCCAGCCCGTCGTCAGGTGTCCGGCCACCACACAGGGTTCTTCTTGGAGAGCACCCACCGCAAGAATCGCGGAGTTCGGTGGATTGATGATCGCCGTAAAGGATTCAATCTGCATCATGCCGAGATTGGAGATGGTGAAAGAAGAGTTGGTGTATTCCTCAGCCCCGAGTTTAAGATTCCGGGCACGGCCCACCAGGTCTTTGACTTCCTTTGCGATCTCTCGGACGCCTTTCTGGTCAGCACTTCGGAGTACCGGTGTGATCAGTCCTCCATCGAGAGCCACAGCGATTCCGATATCGACGGAACCCCGCTGCAGGATGTGGTCCTCTCCCCAGGATGCATTGACCTCAGGGACATCGGCCAAGGCTTGAGCGACACATGCAATCAGCAGGTCGTTGTAAGAAACTTTGGCCTCGGGATGGAGTGCTTTGAGGCGATTACGAAATGCCACGTAGTGATTGCAGTCAAAATTGGCCGTGAGATAGAAGGCAGGGCTGTCGAGATAGGATTCTTTGAGGCGTGATGCGATGGTTTTGCGCATATTGCCCAGTTGGATTTTTTGGTCGCTTCTCGGTGTGCGGAGAGCAGGGGCTTGTCCTCTGGACTGAAGTACATCGGCTTTGACGATGCGGCCGTGTGGTCCTGAACCCTTGATGTTGTAGAGGTCAACGCCACGATCCTTGGCCAATTTGCGTGCCAGTGGTGATGCGCGGACTTTGCCGTGTGCTGTGACGACATGGAAGTCAGGGACCTCCATGATGCCTTCCATTAGTTCTTCGCCCATCCATGTGACTTCTTGAATGCCGCCTTCCAATGGCGGAGCCGGTGGGGCAGCTTGCACTGGCGCTGGCGCCTCTTGTTTGTGTGCTGCGGGACGTTCAACGACAGGGCTTGGCTCAGGCTTGCTTTCCTCACTGGGGGAAGCAGGGCCGGCTTTCTTGCGCTCTTCGTATTCTGCCAGCAACTCGGAGATGTCTTCGTCTTTGGTTGCGCCGAGAATCGCGATGGGCATGCCGGTGGGTACGCTTTCGCCAGCGGGGACGAGAATTTTGAGCAGTACGCGTGCGTCGAACACCTCGATATCTGCCACGGCTTTGTCTGTCTCGACCTCAGCGATGACGTCTTGTGGGGCGATACTGTCGCCCTCTTTGATCTTCCAAGAGACCAAGACGCCTTCGGTCATGGTGGGTGATGCTTGGGGCATCTCAAAAAATTCAGCCATGTTTATCTCCCAAGGACCTTCTTACAGGCCGCCACAATTCGTTCGGGGCTGGGCATGGCCAGGTTCTCGAGTTCGGTGGTGTAGGGTTGATAGAGATCGCGGTTCTGGACGCGGAGGATCGGGGCTTCGAGCCAGTCGAAGCAGGCCTGCTGGATACGGGCGGCGACTTCTGCAGCGACGCTCGCGTAGAGGTGACCTTCTTGGACGATGACGACGCGGCCGGTTTTGACCACGCTCGTAAAGAGGGTTTCGTGGTCGAGCGGGCGGAGCGAGCGCAAGTCCACGAGTTCCACCGAGACGCCCTGGGCTTCGAGTTCTGCGCAAGCGGTCTGGCAGTTGAATACCTGTTTACCCCAAGACACCAATGTCACGTCCGTGCCGGCCTTCTTGATGTCCGCTTTGCCGAGGGGGATGATGTACTCTTCTTCTGGGACCTCGCCCTTCATGCCGTAGGTGAGTTCGCTTTCTAAGAAGATCACGGGATTGTTATCTCGGATAGCGGCTTTCAGAAGCCCCTTGGCGTCATACGGCGTGGCGTAGGTCACCACCTTTAGTCCGGGGAAGTGCGCGTAGATCGAATCCACGGTTGTGGAGTGTTGGCTGCCGAGGTTTTCGGCAGAACCATTGGGGCCACGAAACACGATGGGAACAGTGTACTGACCGGCCGACATGTAGTGGATTTTTGCGGCGTTGTTGATGATTTGGTCGTAGGCGACCAGGCTGAAATTCCAGGTCATCAATTCGATGATGGGTCGCATTCCAGCCATGGCAGCCCCGATGCCAAGACCAGAAAATCCATTCTCAGCGATAGGCGTATCAATGACGCGCTCGGGGCCAAACTCTTCGAGCATGCCTTGGGAGACTTTGTACGCTCCATTGTATTGGGCCACTTCCTCTCCCATAAGGAAGATGTTGTCGTCCCTGCGCATCTCTTCTTCCATTGCTTGACGCAAGGCTTCTCGTATCGAGATTTGAGGCATGATTAATCCGTGTAGACGTATTGATAGAGGTTGGCGGGGTCGGGTTTGGGACTGGATTCCGCAAAGTCCCAAGCATCTTGTGCCACGGCTTCGACTTCTTCTCGAATCGCGTCAAATCGCGCTGTGTCGAGACCGAAGGCGACGCTCAATCGGCTTTCCGTGATTTTCAGTGGGTCGCTCTCTTCTTTTCGAGATTCCAATTCACCTTCAGGCCGGTATTTGGCGGGGTCGGACATCGAGTGACCGCGGAAGCGATAGGTGACCACTTCCAGCAAGACGGGTCCGTTTCCTGCTCGAGCAAATGCCACGGCGCGTCCGATCCGCTCGCGCACAAGCTCCACATCGAATCCCTCGAAACGGTCACGCGCCATGCCGACGCCGAGTGCCCGCAGGCTCATGTCGGTCACCGCAGATTGGCGGGTCAGACTTGTGCCCATCGCATAGAAGTTGTTCTCGCAAATAAAGACCACGGGCAGCTTGTAGAGTTGAGCGAGGCACAAGGCTTCAAAGAAAGCACCCTGGTTGGCCGCACCGTCTCCAAAGAAACACAAGCAGACCTGGTCGCCTTTACGGTGTTTGATGGCCCAGCCAACCCCGTTGGCCAGTGGGATTTGGCCACCTACAATGCCGTAGCCGCCCATGAAATTCGTCTCCGAATCGAAGAGATGCATGGACCCGCCAAGACCTTTTGTACACCCTGTGGACTTTCCAAAGAGCTCCGCCATTACGGCCCGTGGCGTGATGCCTTTTGCAAGGGCATGTCCGTGTTCACGGTAGGCAGAAATCCAATAGTCGTCGGCGCGTGTTGCGTCTGCAGCACCCACAGCGACCGATTCTTGGCCGATATAGAGGTGGCAGAATCCGAGGATTTTGCGTTGGGTGTAGGCCTTTGCAGCCAACTCTTCCACACGTCGAATGAGCAGCATTTCACGATAAAGATCGAGCAGCTTGTCGGCTGTCACAGGCTCGAGGCCTGAATCGTCCGGAAGCTTGTGCTGCAGTTGTTCTGGTAGGGTCTCAGGCATGTCTTCTCCGAACTCCGTGCCGCGGAGGTATCTTGATCCTATCAAGATAGGAGAGATTGACTACCAGGTGCTTTGAACCGCTGTGAATCCTAAGGCGGCTGAAAAGGCTCTTTCTCCGCCTTCGAGTTCGATATCTGAGACTGTATCCAGGTTGGCGATGTCGCGAACCTGTTGCAATAGTTCGTCGCGCTCAAGACCATTAAACTCGGCTGGATCGTATTCTTCCTCGGGTGGGAGCAGTGGATCCACCACTTCTGTGATGAAGGCTTCGACAGGAATTGCTCCAGCCAAGATTCCGATGGTCTCGTTCTCATCCAATGTGGTTTCCACACGGGCCATTTTCATTGGAATAAGTACGGGATCGGTTCCGGGCATGAATTGAAAGGGCACACCGGCGTCTTCAGCGCTCGCGGTGGCCTGGGTTTGGTCAGAAAAGGTACCGCTAAAGAGCGCCATAGGCTGACCGTCGTCATCCAAGGACACCGGATCGATGGAAAGTGTGCCGGCTTCATCTTCCTCGCCAAGCAGTACCGCATACTCCAGTACGCCATCCGTGTATTTTGCGTCGATGAGCATGATCAGACTGCCATCCTCAACCGATGCGGCCAGTGAAATATTGAGTCCTTCGAAACTTAGATCGTCAGAAGTGAAAGCATTTACCAAAGGCAGCTTGGCGGGAAGAACGTTGTCTATCTCGCCATCGCCGGTCAAATCTAAGCCTTGATCTGCGGGAAGAAGTGCCAAGGTATTGGATCTGTACTTGCCGCTGTCGTAATCAGACGGATAGACCACTTCACCAGTGTGAGATGTGTCGTTGTTTGCTGTGTCTTCGGATACAGCTTTCGAACAAGATGCCAAGAACAAGAGAGCTAGGAAATGATGCATGCCTTGCATTCTGCACCTTTTTTACTCTTGTGCAAAGCCAGTCCCGGAGGAGAGGCGTGAATCTGCTAGAGTTACTTGAGGCCGGAAAGGTCGATGAATTCAATGCCAAGCGAGGCGTTCGGCGTCCACCTGATCTATTCGCGGCAGACTTGTCCAACAAGAATCTGAGAGAAGCGGATCTTTCCGGTGCAAACCTTGAAAAGGCGGATCTTTCGGGATCGGATTTGACGGGTGCATTGTTGGAGAAATGCAATTTGGCAGGTGCGGATTTGACCGGCGCGGTCATGAAGGATGTGCGTGGCATCAAGGTGCGCTGCAAGGAAGCCTGGTTTGAAGATGTGTCGCTGGAAGGCGCCGACTTTACGGGTGGCGATTTTCAGGGGGCTGTTTTCAATGGCGTCAAAGCAGCGGGTGCAAACTTCAACTCGGGTCGGCTCAGTGGCTGCGAGTTTAAGGATGCGGACCTCACTGGCGCGGATCTCTCGGAAGCGCGGTTAGCGAATGCGGATTTCACACGTTGTCAGTTGGACACAGCGCTTTTGTTGCAAGCCAAGATGGGGGGGACGGAATTTACCTTGGCCTCTCTTAAAGACGCGGACTTGACCGGTGCGAGAGGCAGTGGCGCAAAGCTCAATCATGCCAACTTGTCTGGAGCGATTCTCCGGGAAGCAGATTTGACCGAGGCGGATTTCGGTGGGGCGAAACTGGAGCGTGCGGACTTGACGCGTGCGGATTTGGCGCGTGCGAGCTTAGCCGGCGCAATATTGAATGAAGCTGTTTTTGTGCATGCCCGTTTGGATGAAGTGGAACTGACGGATGAGCAGAAAGGCGTGATCATTACCGAGCCAACGGAAGTCGAAGAAGTGGCTTCGGACATTGTGTTTGAGGAACTCCAGATCGACGCAGTCGAAGGCACAGTGGGAATGACTTGGGAAAACGAGACAGCCTCGGGTTCGATACGACTTTGTGCTGCGGTTTTCGGCCCGAGTGGCAGTGTTGAAGAAGGACACGTCACCTTGCCTGTGCCCATTGAAATGGTGTTGGCGCATGGTATGGCGGCGACGAGTGAAGGCTATGTCGCATTGTGCTTTTTGGAGCGCCCATCGGGGATGACCTTGATGGCCAGTGAGATCTCCCCCATGGGTGATTTAGGCTCCACACGCTCTCTTGAGTTTGACTATCGACCCGCGGTAACCCCTGTGATTGTCTCCGATGGGGATGGTGTGCTGATTTATGGTCTCTCTCGTCGTGGGCCGACCTTGTTCGTTCATCGGTATAGTTCTGCAGGTTTGGAGCGGTTGTGGGGAGAACCTTGTCCCACTGCACGCGGATTTGTCGGAGCGAATCCGCCACTTCTTGTGACCAAGGGCGGAACGATGCAGCCGATTGGCAGAGAGGGCTTGGGTCGTCCAGTGAGTTGTCCCGAGGGCTTCCCAGGGCGTCATGCGGGAAGTTGTCTAGGAGATGACGGCAACTTGGTGGTTGCATGGCTGAATTCCGGAGGCACAGGCTTTTACACAGCGGAACTGATTCCAGGAGAGCGTCCAGAGGTTGATCATTTGATCAACAAGGTGGAAGTCGCCCAGCTGGAACTGGTTCAGACTGAAGACGGGCCGTTGGCGGTCTATACTTCCGAGCAGGCAGGAAAGATGAGTGCAGTGGCTTGTTACGGCATGCTCTTGCCCTTTGGTAAGCCCTTCCCAATCTTGGAAGATGAGAATCAAGACGTGGAGCGGGTTTTTCCCTTTGTGACCGAGACGGGATTGTGTGTCGCGTGTCAGACGATGGATGACCAAGTTGTCTTGGTGAATGTGAACGGTCAGAAGGCCAAAAATTGGGGCGTTTTTCCCTGAAGATGGACATCCAATTCGACGAATACCAGGTCGATAGCAAGCTCGGAGCCGGGGGCCTTGCGGATGTTTTTGCAGCACGGGACAAGACGGGGCGAGCAGTAGCGCTCAAGGTCTTGCGGGAGCCAGAACAAGGTGGCGCCCATGTGCGTAGATTTTTGCGTGAAGGCAGGCTTCTGCAGCGCTTCTCTCACCCCGCATTACCGGATTGCTATGCAGTGGTGGATGGAAAACGGCCGTTTATCGTCCTGGAGTTGATGAAAGGGCAAAGTTTAAGCGAGCGTATTCGGGGGAATGGCGCACTATCCTCGCAAGAAGTCATTGGCGTGGCGACGTCCATTTTGGCGGTGCTGGGCTTTCTCCATGGGCATGGGGTGGTGCATCGCGATGTGAAGTCGGGGAACATTTTCTTAAAGGAAGACGGCACCGTCATGCTGATGGATCTTGGGCTTGCCGCAGATCCGGTGGATCCATTGACCACGACTCTGGGTGATGTGATGGGCACGTATGCCTACATGGCGCCAGAGCAGATCGCCGGTGCTGAAATGGACCAGCGTGCTGACTTGTACTCGCTGGGTGTCACGCTGTTTGAAGCGATTGTCGGGAAGAGGCCTTTTGGTGCCATTGGTGCTGCTGCGATGTTGCAAGCCCAGAGAATGGAAGGGGCAGCGGCGGTTTTAGATGCTGTCCCCACATCTACGCCGGGGCGACTCGTGGAGTTGTTGACGCGGTTGATGACCTGGGACCCGAGTGGACGGCCAGCAACTGCTGGAGTGGCGAGTGCCATTTTGACTGGTCGTGTGGGATTTCAAAGAGAGTTGAGAGATCCACCATTGATTGGAAGGAATGCGGCCTTGGGCGCACTTGAGGCGGTCTTGGATTCGGAAGCTTGTGTTCGTTTTGTGGGTGAAGATGGGATGGGGTTGGGAAGAATGGCGCGGGTCGCATGGCGTGCTGCGCATACCCGGGGCATGGAAGTCTTCTCTATACGTTGTCGTCGTCGCGCTGCAGGATTGATGCCGTTGGCTCAATTGCGGGATCAGCTTCAGGCGACAGTCGGTCTTTTAGATGCCGGTGATGTTGCACTCTATGAAGCTGTTCAGCATCTGCATCAGGAATCCGGGGTGTTGATTATCGTTGAGGATGTTGACCAGGCAGGAAATGAGGCCTATCGCGGTCTGCTGGGACTCTATGAAGCCACGGACATCCCCTTTGTTTTGACCGCGTCCACAGCAGTGGACTTTCCAGGTCGCGCTGTGATCTTAAGGGCCTTGATGTTGCATGAGGTTCGGAAGATGATTTCGGGCATGCTGTCAGACGGTGCACCTCCGGCGGGTCTTGCGGAGGAACTGTTTCGATTGACAGGCGGTATTCCTGCAGCAGTTGCCGCGGGTGTTCGCGACCTCCATATGCGTGGTTTGCTTCACTTTGAGGGTATTGGTGATGAAGGAGAGTTGGTGTGGGGGATGACCAACCAAGTCGATTTCAGGCCAGGTGCGGTGTTGAAGGACTTTGCGGAGGCGCTCCTAGCCAAGCTGCCCGAGGAGGAGCGAGCCCTTGCGGACTTGTTGGGGGTAGTCGGTGAACCTGTGCCGCTCGAGCTTGCTTTGGCGTCGTCGGGTCTGGAGTCGCACTCGTTAGCGCCTTTTGGATTGCAGAAACGAAACATTGTGCAGGAAAAAAGAAAGCCTGATGGAGATTGGTTGGAGCTTCGA
>Ga0163180_10000826_pt1 | contig 17713 bp, 13 predicted proteins | sample AtlANTMetagenome_2_FD_109647 | JGI IMG/M metagenome (GOLD analysis project Ga0163180, IMG submission 109647) | Marine eukaryotic phytoplankton communities from the Atlantic Ocean - Atlantic ANT 4 Metagenome | ecosystem: Environmental > Aquatic > Marine > Oceanic | place: North Atlantic Ocean...
AAATTAATGAAGATGGTACAGTAGTATCACAAAGTGATTATATTAAATCATTTGTATATTCTATACCTCATCAAGACAAAGACTTTGGCATAACACTTCGAGAGTTAACTAGAGTTACAGGATTCGACATTAATGCCGTATCAGGTAGAGTTAATGAACTTAAGAAGTTTGGTAGTGTTGAAGAATGTCAGAAGCGTAGGTGTCGGATCACAGGTCGTTTAGTTACGCCAGTGACTTACGTTACTGATTAATTGCTAATATAATAGGGGAGTCAATGCTTAGAGGCTCCCTTATTATGAAACAAAGGGGAAGATATGAAGTATGTAAATAGAAAAGCAATGAAAATTAGAGAATCAGGACGTAGCAGTGATTTTATTACTCCTAGCTTTGGTTTTGGTTGTTTATACAAGTGTACGTATTGCTATATGCGTAGACACGTACCAAATGGGCTTACAATAGCTCAAAATCCTGAAGATATACTTATAGCCATAGAAAACCATAGTAATGACCTTAAATGGCCTAAAAAGCCTAATCAAACACATAAAGAATATTATAGTTATGATTTTAGTTGTAATGAAGACTTTGTATTACATTCTAGGTATCATGATTGGAGACTTGTATTTGATTATTTTAAATATCATGAAAAAGCTATGGGTACTGCTGCTACTAAATATGTTAATAAAGATTTATTAGATTATGATGCAGATAGAAAAATACGTATTAGATTTAGTATTATGCCTCAACAATTAGCTGATAAATTAGAACCTGGGACATCTAAAATACTAGATAGAATTAAAGCTGTAAATGATTTTTATGAAGCAGGTTATGATGTTCATTTAAATTATTCCCCAGTAATAGTACATAAAGATTCTAGAGATATGTATATAGATTTATTTGAAACTGTTGATAAGTATGTTAATAACAGTATTAAAGATAAAGTAAAATGTGAAGTAATATTCTTAACACATAATAAACAAATGCATCAATATAATTTAGATAACAATAAAACAGAACAAGAAGAGTTATTATGGAAGCCTAACATACAAGAAACTAAAATATCTCAATATGGTAATACTAATATTAGATATAAGTATGATTATAAATGGCGTTGTATATCAAAGTTTAAAGAATTACATAACTTTGTATTGCCATGGCAAGAAATAAGATACATATTCTAGGAGGTAGTATGACAGAAAAAAAGAAAAGTGTTTTTCCTAAAATGACTAGTGTAGGTCGAGTAAAGAATAAAAAGAAAAATACTAAGAAAACTAAAAAAATAGAAGATGATAAAAAAAAGCGTCAATTAGAATGGAGAAAGTGGTGGTCATGAGAGTTACAGAATATATTCATTTTTTAACACGTAAAGACCTTAAATTAGGTAGAAATCCAAAGGATAAAGATTATACACACTTTACACCTTGGAATATACATAAAAGGCAAAGGTATTATTATCAATGTAAATTAAGAGGAAAGGAACCTGTACAATGAGTTATATAAAACAATTGTTTAATGATATTGACCAAACAGACGAAAACGCTGTAATAGAGTTAATTAAATATAGACACGCTTACGATATATTGATGGACTATTGGAGTGATATACCAGAAGAAAAGAAAAAAGAAGCTCATAAGAGATTAGAAGGGCTTGGTCTTTGATATTTGGAGTAGTCAAATATTTAGGTAAAGTTAATGAAAAATGTAATATGTGCCATGACATGAAATATACCGATAGGTATTTATGGATTGGCTTTATTACTGAACAAGAACTAAGAATATGTGCTAAATGTGCAGAAAGGGAAGGAGGTAAAAAAATATGGAAAGAAAAAAGCCAACAATTAAAGAAGTTGTAGCTAAAGTAGAAGCTTTAACAAGAGTTAATAATATAGCTATACAAATGATTGAAAATATAGGAAATTCTTTAAAGCAATATATTGAATTTAAAAATGATGTTAAAGACTTTCATGAATATCAAAAAGAAATTTTGGAAGCTAGTGCTAAATTGAAAGGAGAATCAAATGGAACGAAAATCATCGAACCCAAATAGGGATTTATGGTTTACATGTAATGTATGTGGCACAGAATATGATGAGCATTGTGAAGAAATAGTTCCAAAACAAGACATAAGAGGTACTATTGAATGGGCTAATACACCTACATTAGATGCTAATAAATGGGATGCAATAACAAAATCAACTATAAGGGGGAAACATGAAAGTAAAGAGTGCGAAAGCAAAGGGACGGAATCTACAAAATTTAGTAAGGGATAAGCTTAGATCTATCTTCGTTGATCTGTGGACTAAAATGCCACGGCTCGAGTATGATGATATTAAGTCACAGACTATGGGAATGGGAGGCGAAGATATTGTACTATCTCCAATAGCAAAAAAGCTTATTCCTTACAGCTTTGAATGTAAGAATACAGAAAGACTAAATCTTTGGAAGTCTATAGAACAAGCAGAAGATAATTCTGAAGATAGAGTGCCTATTTTAGTTATTAAAAGAAATAGGTCTAAGGTGTATGCAGTAATTGAATTTGATAACTTTTTAAACATGATAGAGGGAAATAATGGAAAATAAAACTAGTAAATCTTTAGATTTTGTTAATGTATTGCAAAATTTAATTGTGAATATGGAAAAACGAAAAGAAGAAAACCCTGAATACATATTAAGAAATATACAATTGATTGATAAAATACAAGAATTGCTTGAAAATTTTAAGCAAGAAATGATAGATTCAATGAATGTATATGAAAGTTAGTATCCTATATAACTAATATTTTTGACATTAGCTTTGGGGGAGGTAGACTTACGTTGGCCTCCCTCTCTTTTTTCTTGAATATAATCTAATGCATCCATTACTGCATCTGGAGAATAGTCTCTCATTTTTTCAGACAGATACTCTTTTCTTGTTTTCCATTCTGAATTTGGATACAAGTTGCTTTCCATTTGCAGAGCCATACCTACATTACCTGAAAAAGCTAAATCTGAAGTAGTATATATATATCTTTTTAATGCAGGACTTATTAATCCAACATATTGTGCAAACTTTTGGTCTCCAGTTAATTGCTTTCTATCATTATAACCTGCTAGTAAAGCAGTATAACTTTCATCATCTAATTGATAAAGCTCTAATAACTCTCCTAAAGTTAATGCATCTGATAATAATGGAAAACCTACTAGTGCTCCAATAGCTCCTCTTCCATATGTTACTTGTTTAATTTCTTCTTCATCTCCTGTAAAGAATGTCCACCATTGACTTAATCTTGAAGTAGTATCATGTTGCACTAGTCTAAATGCATCTAAACCTGTTGCAGCACTTACTAATGCAGGGACCATCATATATACTAATCCCATTCTATAAGCTTTAGCTGCATCACTACTAAATATATCACCAGCCATAATATCCATACCAGCTTCTCTACCGACTTTTAAATTATACTCTAAAAACTTATGAGCATAATGTTGAAACTGAAACATAAATCTTCCAACAGGTGAACGTAATAATTTAGATTTAGAAACACTAGAATAATCAAAGTGCAATAGATTAACCATGTTTTTAGCATAGTTAGCTGATTTTCTTTTTAGTATATTCTCCCATTGTTTTACAGAAAGTTTACCACCTCTTTTATTCATCTCCATTTGCTTGTATTTAGCGTTAGATGCAAGTTGTGTCCACATTTTATAAAATCCAAGCTTATATGTGCTTTCTCTGTTAAAGTTTTCTGCAACCCTCATAAATACTCCAGATTTACCAGCAAGTTGACCAGTAAGATCTGCAAATTGACTTAATTTACTTGGTTTAACAAACTCTATTTGATTACCATCATTTAACCTTACATTTTGTTTAAATGCTTTCGATGATTGTAAATCTAGCAGCTCTGGATTGTCAGTAGCAAATCTTAATCCAGATTCTCTCATAGATTCTTCAACATAATTTTTTAATTTAGGGTCAGATTCATACCAGTTTTTAGATTTTTTCATCATAGTAGGACCAAACTCTACTAAGTTAAGTAAATACTGTGTTGAGTTTACTACACCTGATCTAAGATTTAGACCTAGTTTGGATGTAAATTCTAAGTTTAACAATGCTCTAGATAAATTATTCCATTCACCACTTTTTACTTCTCTAATACCAGTTTGAGCATTATGTAAATCCATTACCATTTCTACAAATTGTCTACCATAACCTTCTAAATCTTTACCTTTTTTAAATTGCCTAGAAGCATCATTTAATACTTGCCTTGTAATTCTTTGAGTATGAGCCATAAAGTTAAATCTATTTATTTCATCTAAATATCTTTGAATAGTAACTGGGAAGTTCATAGAATACAATTTATTATCTAAGTTTTTTGTACGAGGAGCAATTCTTTTAGATAAGTATGTATTAATATCTGACATAGCTACATCAAATAAATCTACACTATCAACAGCTTTACCAATACTTTTTCTCATTTCGGTACCAAAAGAACTTTCAATAGACATTTTTTCTAGCTTTGGCATTAATCCATCTAAAAATTCAGTATTTAAATCATATCTAAAATGCGGATAATATCCTGCTTTTTCATCAGGAAGTAGTTTTTCTTTTAGTTTTAATTCTACTTGATTTAATTTTTCTAGGTTAGTAACACCTTTAGCCATCATTCCTTCTTTAACAGCTCCAACATAGGCTTCTACTCCTTTGCTTAAAGTATTGTATGCAGTATGCATAAGTTCTACATACTGAAGTAATGCTTCTCCCATTTTAGGCGTTGTTGCCATTTCAGATTTAAATATAGCATCTTTAATCTTTTTTAATTGTGCTGTAGTAATTTGTTTGCCTATATTTTTTTCAGACATTAATTCAACAACTTCAGGTAAAGAACGTATACCAGTAGTTTTACTTTCTATTTTTTCAATAAAATTTTTAAATACCTTGCCTTCACCTTCACTTAAAAACTTATCTAATCTTCCTTCAGCTTGAGCTAATTTTTTACCTACGTCTAAACCATTATTAGAATCTATTCTTAAAGCTTCTATTTCTTGTTGATATTTAGTAGCAAGTTTTTGAGCTTTTGTAATGCTTTTAGTATTAGGCAGCATACCTTCAAATGTAGATGCTTCTGCTAAAAGAGTCATCATACTATTAAATTTTTCTATATCATAACCTTGTCTACCTTTTAATTCGTAGTTAATTTTTAAAAATTCATCATATAATCTAGCTAATTCAGGATTTCTTCTTGCTACTGCTGATGTAGTGTATAAATTTGAGCCTAAATTGCCTATAATCTTGCCTTTTTTAATTTGTTTAAACACATGCTTAAGTTCACCTTTAAACTTCCTTATATCGCTATTTGTAGGTTCAAAGGCTCTAAATTCACTAGGTTTAAATCCAAATAATTGTATGTATTTTTTTAAAACTAAATCACTAGGATTCTTAAATGTATTGTTTACAATAGGGTCTTTAATAAATTTTTCCCCAATTTTATATAACTCCATATGTTTCTTTGATGGATTACAAGCCATTAGCACTCTCCTGGTTTAGTTGTAAAATCTTCTACTTGATTAGTTTCAAAATATTCTTTTTTAAATACATCTTCATTTACATCTAGCATATCTCTTGTTTGTCTTAACATGCTTTTTTGTTTATTTCTAACAAATGCACTTTGAGCTTGGTATGGATTTAAACTAATATTACTTCCCCCATTACCATTACCGCCAGTTAATACAAGTAAATTATTATTAATCATATTTGGTCTTATTATTTGAGCTGCACCTGTTTTAACATCAATAGCAGCAGGATATACCTTATTAAGCATCGGTCCTAATTGATCAGTTGCATTAGCCATTAACGCTAGAGCTTTTTGTGGTGATAAAAATCCATTTTCCATCATTAATTGATTTGTGTATGATAGTATACCAGCACCTTTTTCAAATTGTTCACCTGTAATATTTTCATGCATATTAGATAATTGTCTAAAAAAGTCTATTTGTTGACCATATCTTCTACCCATTCCAAAAGGATTAAACTCATCTATATGCTTTGTAGCTTTTATGTCAGTATATTTATTAAACATATTATTAAGTTTCCAATCAAATTTAGGAGCACCATAAGTTAATAATTTATTTAACTCAAACACATCAGCAGGTAAATGTTTGCCTTTACCACTAAAATAGTTTCTATATGTAAAGTCTACTTCAGCTAAATTTTGTAATATAGTAGTAAATGTATCTTTAGTAAATTTTCCTCCATAAGTAGCATAAAATCCTTCAGGTAATTTACCAGCATGAGCATCTAACATCCATCTAATTGCTCTCTTGTAATTACCTCCTGCTTTAATAGCCATAGGTACTGCATTGTTTTTATAAACGCCTATATAATTAGACCTGTCAGCAACAGAAGGTAAAGCAAAATCCCATAACCATGTTATTCCATGCTCATTAACATTTCTTGTTATAGTTTCATGAATTCTAGTTTCAATATCTGCCATAGTTTTAGTATTAGATAAAATTCTATCTGTTTCTGTGCTATGAATGCTTCTATTTTTATAACCCATGCCATGTAATTCATTTAAATAACCATACTCTTTTGCAACCATTAATCTTGCTTCTCTAACACTATTTTTATATCCAGGTCTTGTATTCATGTCACCAAATATACTTCTTGCATAATTTAATGTATAAAGTGTAGCTGTTCCATCAACATAGTTTCTATCACTTTGTATATCTATTGTTTCTGGAAATAGTATGTCTTTTGCACTTCTAGTTTTATAAAATTCTTTTTTAAGTAAAGGCCTTAATTTTTCTGTTAACTCTTCTTTTTGCTTATTAAGCTCTGCAAGTCTTGCTTTTTTATTTCTAATTCTACTATTATTAAGCTTATACATTAAATAACCTAATCTTTTTACAGTATTTATATCTTTTTTAATTTCACCTAAAAAAGCAGGCATAAAGTTATTCATTTCACTAACATTAAAATCTTCATTATTTAAAATTTCTTCTGCTAATTTTCTTTCTTGAAGTCTAACTTCATTAGTTAAAATATTTGTTTCTTTATGTAATTTATTTAATGGATCTTTAGATACCTCGTATAGAGCTCTTTCTGCAACACTACCAGATTCTCCTCTAGATATACGATGCATGTTATTTATAACACCATCTGGAAAAGGACTTTTTGTAGCATAAGGAGAATATGTATAATTTGTTTTTTTATATTGAACTCCTTGAGCATTTGTTTTCATAGTAAATGGTCTTTTATATGCATAGTAACTTGACAACTCTCTCATACCTGTTCCTGATTGAAACTGATATGCTCCTTCACCAGTATTGCCATCGTAATATTTAGACCTCCACATTTCTTTAAACATATAGTTACTAAAATTATTTCTATCTGCAAAATTAAAATAAGCATCACCAGCCTCAACCATTTGTTCATAACTTGCTTTTTTTGCTTCACCATTAGTATGAACTTTTCTTCCTGGTTGTACTTCTAATACTTTAGAAAATTTATTCATTAATGTCTTAATATGTTGTATATCTAATTCTGACATATCTACTTCTCTTTGAATTACTTCATTTCCTTCTCTAACATATTCAAATCTTCTAAATAATCTTACTCTTTTATCTCTTCCTTCAATATTTCCTGATTTTTTTTGATTTATAAATAATCTTAAATTGTTAGTATTGTTGCTGCCATCAGAATTTTTAAATGAATCTTTAGAAACACTGTTAGGGTCGCTATATTTAGGGAATAAAAAGTCAGTCATCCAATTAGATGTTGTTCTTAGTATTCGTGGATCTGGTGACGTAGCATCTAGCAATATCTGACCAGTTAATGCTTGAGATAAATGATAATCTGCATTATCCCAATCCATTCTTACTTCCCAATATCCATTCTCACCTTCTTTGACATCTGGATTTCTTAATAATACTTTTCTTATATTTCCTTGACTATCTTTTATTGGAGCAGCAATATTATCAATATATTTTACTTTAGCAGACGTTGCTTGTACTACTCCTCTTAGATTTCCAATTGCTCTTTGATTACTATTTAAAACATCCCATTGACCGTTATTTGCTTTTGCATTACGAGATAATAAATTAATATTAGGTAAAGTTTCTTTAGCTCCTTGGACATCGGCTGTAGGAACAAATACTCTTTGTTGCCTAGCTATATTTTCATACCATGCATCACTACCTGCCCAGAAAAAATCAACTTTATCTATATCATAATCACCTTCAAAAATATTATACACATCTAAAGGATTAACAATAGTAAGTTGACCACTATTTTTAACAAATCCTCTTAATCTTAACAAGTGTAAATCATTTGGCCTTGTTCTTGGGTAACGTAAAGTAGATATAGCTATATCATGTCTTACACCATTTAATGTCTCAGTATTAAAAAAATTAAATAATGATTCTAGAGGTTTAACTGATTCGCCTTGAGTCATAAACTCCCAACCAGATTCAATATCTTTATCTGACATTTTTTGTTTTTTCATTATTTCTGTGAAAACATCTTTAGCTTTTGATACTTTATTTGTTTTAGTGTTAATAACTCTTACATCAAAATTTCTTCCTACAAAATTAATACTTCCATCTGATACATTATCAGTTAGTAAAATCTCTCCATATCTTTCAATTTTATTAGTTTTGTTATTAAATAAAGTTCCTTCTAAAGCAGTATCAAATTTTTGACCAATAACACTCTTTCCTCCATAAGTGATTATTTCACCATTATTTGGGTTTTTATACTCAGACAATGGAGCTAGAGCAGTATCAATGTATTTACTTTTTAACATATTTAATTTACTATGATTACCAAATACATCTAAACTAGCATATGGGCTTAATTTTAACCATTCTAATTGCGAACCTAAGTGATAATCTGCACCATCCATCATTTCTTGAGATTCAAACGTACCTTTATGCATACCTTCTTTAATTTGTCTTAAAAACTCATTCTCAACAAATGGATCGTTTAAAATTTCTCTAATTTTTAAAATGTTTTTACTTAACTCTGGTCCAAAATAATCGTTATATATTCTATTAGCTATATCAATATCAGTACTTTGATTTATAATACTACCTGATAATTTAGCAGGAGTTTTTTTATCTGGTATACTCTGAATTCCTATACCTTTTAATGGTACATTAATAATGTTTTTATTATTTACTTTTCCCATTTGGTATACATCATCAGCTTTTATATCTAAAGCTCTATCTCCTGAAACTTTTAATTTATCAGCTGAACCCATCATTAAAATATCTATATCTTTATTTGATTTAAAAAAGCCATCTAATTTAGGGTCATACATAAATGCAGTTTTACCATACATTAAGTTATCTGCACCTTGAGAACTAATAACTGGTTTAAATACTTTAGCATTAGGAGTTCCATAATAAAAAGATAACATGTCTGCAAAGTCTTTAGAAATATAAGTTATGCTATCATAACCACTTTCATTAAGCCTATCTCCATAATAGTCGTTCCAATCTTTACCTTTATTTTGCTTTGCCCACATTTCTTTTAAACTATAACCTAAATTGTCAGCAGCATCATTTATAACTACAATACCAGCTTTTCTTTTCATAGGATTAGCATATTTTTTAGCTGCTTCATAACCACTTCTATTTAAATCTATGCCATCTAAAGACTGTGCTTTTTTATTAATTGAAGAATAAGAATTAATCATTCCATCTAAAACTTCATTATTTAATCTTTGAAATTTAGAAGAATTAAAAAGAGTTTGTCTGTTAACAAAAAACTTATTTAAATCAACTTCACTCATATTTAACATATCAGGAAATAATGATTTATCTTTACCAGATGCCATATTTTCAGCAATAATAGCTCTAAACACTTGTTTTATTTCATCATTAAACTCAGTAGTTTTTTCAAGATTTTTTTGAACAGTTCTTAACAAATCTTCTGCATCTGTATTTTTAACTTTATCTATGTTTCTTTTAACTAATTCATTAAATTCGCTTTTAATACTATTAATAACCTCTACATCTTTTCCAATTAATAAAGAAAGTTTCATTCCTGGCATTTCTATTAACTCTACACCACTTGGAAAATTCTCCATATTAGTTTTCTTTTTTAATAAGTCAATAAACATATTTTTTCTGTTTTGTATTAAACTTTTTTCATGCTTATTAATAATAGTAGACTCAGATTGAAATATATCCATTATTTTCATATGAGGTTTATAGCCGCCAAAATGCCAATCTACAGACACTCCATCAACAAGTGCATAAGGAATTTTTAATTTGTCTAATAAAGAATAATAAGGTGTTACATAAGAATGCAAATTAGAATCTTTACTTTCTACTCTACCATTGCTAAAGTAATATACTTTTTGAGTTTTACTATCTATATGTTTTGACACTACTTGCATTAACCGTTCATATGCTTTACTAGATTGACCTGGTTCTATAGTCATAGAGTTATATAATTCTAAAATACCTTTGCTTCCTCTAAATTCTCCTAAATCATTTTTTAATTTAGAGTTTAAAAACTCTGTCATTTCTAAAGGATTAGGAGGAACAAGAGCATCAATATCATTTTTAATTTGGTACTTTTCAAAAAACTCAGGTAAAGGTAGATTAGATCTGTTACCAGATATATTGTCCATTTCGTTACGAAGCATATCTACTTGCTCTTGAGCTTGCGTAGTTTTCATTTCTAAGCTATCTAAATTAATACCATAGTCTTCAATAAATCTTTTTAGTTGTTCTTGTGTTTTATTTTTAGCCCAAACCTCCTGGTTAACTTGATATTGATATGTTCCCTCTTCTTTACCAGAGCCACGTTTCATTTCTAATGCTCCAGTACTAATTAATAATCTTGTTAATTTAGATGCTTTATTAGGATAATTACTTAAAAAAGTTAATGCTGCATTTCTTCCTGTTTCATTACCAGCAACAGTTTGAAAATATGTTTGCAATTCATATGATGCTCTGTGATTACTTCCAGCTATAGCATCTTGCATAACACTTTTAATAACTAAAAATGTATTAGAATCATTTAATGTAAAAGTATCACCTTCACTAACAATATTATCTCTTCCTTCAATTTTGCCATTTTCTTTCATACTTTTAACAAAATTATTATATTCATTAGCTATTTTTATTAACTCTGCATCTGTTCCCTCATACTTTATTTTATGAACCATTATTCCAGTAGCCTTTTTATCAGCAGGTTTGTACCATTCCATCAAAGAAAATCTTTTTCCTTGTGTTGGTGACCCTAATTGATAAAACGCTTCAAAAACGCTTTTTTGTTCAGGAGTTAATTTTGAATTTTTAAAGTTTTCATAAGTTACACGTTGTATAATTTGACTAGCAAACTCTGACATAACATTACTGTCTACATTTACTCCCATTTGATTAAACATACCTTTTAATTTTGCAATCTTATCTTGTGAAATAAATACATCACCTACTCTTGTAGTAGGATATTGATTTTTAGTACCTATAATTTCTAGTAAAGAACTAATAAATAATTTATCTTGAGATACAATAGACGTATCTTTTATAACTTTATTATTAGCATCTGTAAATTTAATTTGATTAATGCTTTCAATCATTTTTAAACCAACTTTAAGATCTGCAGTATCACTTCTTAATATACCTGCATCTATTAATAAACTTTGAACTTCTTTGTATTTAGGTGAGTTAGTATCAAATAGTTTAGAAAACTTTGTAATTCTTTTATTAACAATTCTATTTGACATATAAGACATTAAATCATTTACTTTATTAAAATTGAATGAATTGTTTGCAGTAGAGTTTAATCCTAGCTCAGTATTTATAGCTAATTCTTTAGATGATATTGTTCTAGCTAATGCTTCCAATAAAGCACTATCTGTTACTTCTACAAATTGATTTTCACTTCTTTTAGTAGCTCTTTGTAATTCTATATTCGCTTCTAAAATAGTGTTTACTTTTTGTTGCAATTCATATAATTTGTTTAATTGCTCTTCTGGCTTTACATTGCTAAAAAAATCTATTGTGCTTCCAAGCTTTCCATCTTTTGCTAATGCATGAAACTTGCTATGTATAGCAACTATACTTGGAATACTACCAATAGAACCATCTGCACTTGTTGCTCTTAATTGTTTTCCCTCTAAAAGTTCTACTAAATCAATAGCTGTTTTAACAATCTCTACTTCAAATCTATCACCTACACTATCAGCAACTGTTTTTAAATGCCTTTGCAATTTACCTGCATCTTTAAATTCTACTTTTAATGCATCATTAATTTCTTTAGCAGTAGTTTCAGATATAGAATCTAAATTTTTAACATACCTTTTGTTAGATGCTCCATGTAAATAATTATAAAATCTATCAAATAAAGATAAATCCATACTGGATTGTTTAACAGACTTTGCTCCTGGCTGTAAATCAAACTTTACAACATTACCAGATTTATTAACAGGTATTTCAATTGGAGTATCAATACTATCAAAATTATTTGTAGTTAAACCTTTGTTTTCTGCTAATTTAACAATTGCATTTAATTTAGAATCTGATGCATAAGGGTTAAGATTAGAACTCATTCTAGGGTCAAGTGTTGGTATATTACTAATAGGATTAGTAACTGTATAACTAGAAGGTAAAATTTCTAAAACATGCAAACCTTCCCTTAACCTTGTTAATTGCTCAGGAAACATATCTGTTTTTCTAGGTAATCCTTTACGATTTAAAAATGCTCCTAATAAAAAATTGATTGCTAAATCATCATTAGGGACATCCATATTACCTATACCCATATCATAAAATGATCTAGCATTCATTGCTAAACCACCCCACAACATCTTAGGCCAATTTTCTTTTACACTTGCCCAAGAATTTAAAGATGCCCATTTAACTAATTGATTACCAATACCATTTGCTGTTTGACCAAAAACATTTCTTAATAATTCAGCCTCTAATTCTTCTGTAATTGCTCTTCCTGAGTCTGTAATAATTCTTTTAGTTTCTACAGCAGGATTACTTAAATCAAATTTATATTTTTGACCAGCATATGTTATATCTCTTATATTTAAACCTAAAGGTTTTAAGTTAGCGCCTAGCATTGTTGCAGAATGTCTTAATTCAGGTGAAGATTGCTTAGAAAGTATATTAGAATGTTTAGCAAGTTTACCTTTAATTGCAGATATAAAATCTACTTTACCTAAGCTGCCTTTACCAGCAGAAGGTAAAAATTTACCCATTCCAAATGCTACCCCTACAATAGCACCCCATTTAGGATGAGATAAATCATACTCATGTTCTCCTCCTGATATTCCTACATGCAATCCTTCTCTTGCTCCATCTAATATACCAAACATCATACCTTCTTGTAGCATTGCTCCTATACCATAAGCAATCTTTTTATTTTGCATTGATGCTGTAAAAAAATCTGTAACACTAGATAGAGGTCTGTCTGTTAAATATTTTGTGTATACTTTACCTAATTGCTCTCCTACTTTAGGAGTAATAATACCACTTTTAACACCCGCTTCAATGCTTTCCCCAATACTTGTTTGTATATATGGTAAATATTCTCCAGGAGCATTTTTATAACCAGGTTTGTATGTTTTTTGAACTTTTTGACCTATATTAGAATGAAGTTTCTTTTGAAACATTTTATGTATATCATTATCAAGAACTTCTACTGCTTCTTTACCTGCTTTTTTAAATGCTGATTGAACAGTTTCTTTACCAGCTAAAAGAGATGCTCCTTTAGTAATACCTTTGCTTATACCTTTTAATGCCATTGCTGGTCCACCTGCAATAAAACCAGCTAATGTACCTACTCCAGCTGCAGCTTTACCAGCAGTTGTTTTTGGTCCAGCTCTAAAAAGCATAGGCTCGCCTGTTTCAGGGTCAATACCTGTTTCCTGCTCTCCTGATAATGTATCTCTTATATAGCTTAAATTTTCATTAAGAGCATCACTAAGAACCATAGGTTGTTTTTCTTCTACCATTCCTAAAATGCCTAAACTAGCCTCATCCATAAATGACCACAATAAATTACCACCAACTTCTTGAGCCCAATTTACATCAGCTAATTCTTCTTGTGGTGGTTCTTGAGCTTGTAATATAGAAGAACTCTGGTCTCTAAAAGAACGAGTCCTTTCAAATCCTTCTGGTAATAATGATTGACTAGGTTTCCCCATTGAAGTTTTTCGCTTTTCTTCCTTAGCTAAAAAAACTTGTAATTCTTTTTCTAAACTCATAAAGCCTCTTTTTATCTATAAACTGTAGGGTCTAACGCATACATTTTTTTAAAATCTTTAAAACTCATTGTGCTATCTGCACTATAATAATTCTGGTCTAAATAATTTTGATAAGCAATTTTTACTTGGCCTTCTTCGCTCTGTATATCATCTGTTAATTTAACAATTAAGCCATCAAAATTACTAGTTCTATCTTCATCTGGTAATTTATCTAATTCTTTATTTAAAGTATTCATAGATATAGCATTTAAAGATTCATCAATATCAAATGAACTGTTTGTATACATTTCATATTCATCTTTATAAAATTCAATTTCTGCTTTTTTAGACAAATAATTATCTAAATCTTTATTACCATGTTGGTCAAAATGAATAGCAGTGCCTTCACCTTTATATTTAGGAAATTTAGCTTTGCCTTTTTCATACCTATCTATTATATCAGTATCATTATAAATAGCTATACCTGTTCCATAAATTTTATCTACTTGATTTTGCAACATATATTTTACGTCTCTTTGATATTGCTCGGGGTAAGCACTTAATGCTTCTTCAAAATCTTTATATACACCACTAGAAACTGCATGATTATCAATAAAATAGCTTTTATTATTATGAGCATATTGTAAAGCTTCTTTAAGTATTGCAGTTTTATTCATAGTAATACCCATTAATTTTTTTGCTTTAGCCATTATATCGCCTTCATTGTCTAAATTTCTAAACTCTAGCATATCATAAAAACCTTCATGTTTTCCTTCCATAGTTCTTTTACCATGAATTAAATCTTGAATCTTACTATTGCTTGCAACTAATCTGCTTTTAGTTACATTCTCAAGACTATTATCTAGTGTACCAAATAATCTATCACTTTCAATGCTAGTTTTATTTTCAAATCCATAACTAGAATCAATAGGAGTCATAGCACTTGCCCATATAGCATCTACAGAATTACCATCTGTTTGTCTGTTTTCTTTAGGACTATCTACAGGAGTAAATGTGCTAAAAGACCTTGTATATGGCTGAAAGTTTCTATTTAATTCATTAATACTATCTCTTACTTTTATATACTCTTGATAGTCATCATAAACATTAGTTTTTGATTCAATCTCTATTAATTCTTGTAAAGAATTATCTACTAAGCTTTTATAATATTCAGGACTTTTTGCAAATTCAGTAGGAATTAAAGGCACTTGTTTTTCTAGTTGAGTATTAAGATCAGTTCCAGCAGTATTAGCAATGTTTAAATTAGTCTTTACACTATCTAATCTTATTTGTTCTTTACTTAATGCTTTTAAAGAATCTTCAACAGCAAATTGTTTCTGTTGTAATGCTTCTAATATTTTACTCAACTTATCTTCTCCTTTGGTTATTATCTCTTAAATCTGCTAAAAACTTTTCCATTGCTATTCCATTAGCCACACCATTAAAACCATAGTTTCTTAAAAATAACATAGCAGCATCATTTTGACTATCTATAATTTCTTGTTCTAAACTTATTAACATATTAGCATAATCTTGTATTTTATTGTCAGGCATACTATCAATAGCTGATGCATCCATCATGTTAGGGTCTAGTAATGAAATTTCTTGCATTAAATAGTCTTTTCCTGTAGTATTTGCTAAAGCATCATTTATATAGTATGTAGTACTTAAATCAATGCCTTCGTTTAATCTTTGTTTATTAATATCTTCAAACGCTTGTAAATGTATAAAAAAGTTTTTTTCTACATCAGGTAGTTTTCTTAATTCTGCTAATAGTTGTTGATTTTCTCCTACAGTAATAGAACCATCTTCACTTACATTTTGTGTATTATTAAAACCATAATATACATCTGCAAAATCAATATAGCCAGAATAGTATAATTTATATACCTCTGGAAATTGTTCTTGAAATTCTTCTAATGAAAATTCTTCAATTTGATCCATAGCATTAGGTGATTCTTTATATCTTACTTTAAAATCATCAAAATCATTTTTAGCTCTTAAAATTCCACCTGACATATCTCCATCTGCAAACGGAGCATTAGCAATAGCATCCCATTTATTTAACTTGTCAAATTTAGATTTAAAAGATTCATCTTTCATTAGTTCGGCATTTTTTGTACGTACTTGAGTATTAATACCTTGAACCATTTGTTGTGCAGCTCCTGGTGTCATAAGACTTTCATTGTTTTCATAAAAACCTTCTTTCCAATAATCCCATCTTTTAGTAACTTTATCAATATCGTTTTGATTTAGTACATAATATCCAGCACTATCAATAGCAATGTTTTCCACTAAACCTTTATCAACTAAATCTGCATACTGTTCATTGTCAAGAACTGCTTTACCATAATATGCTGAGTTTACATCATCATCAACACTAAGCAAACCATTCCAGTTATGATCTTGAGCTATTTTTAAAGAAGAACCTATAGATTTAGAACCTAATAAATATGCTTCGTATTGGTCCATTTCATCTACGCTTATACCTGCAAAATCATAATCTATAGTTCTACCACCATAAGAAAACAATGTTTCTTCTGCTATAGGAGAAATACCGCCTTGAATAGGATTAAATTCTTTACCTTTTAACTTTGCATTATAAGCTAATCGCACATCTGCATTATACGCATTAAAATCATTTATATTTCTAACAACATCTCCATATGCGTTGGGGTCAATAGATTGTTCTAAATCCATCAATTGATTTACTTGACTTTTTCTATAGTTCATGTCTATTATTTTATCTTTTTCTTCTTCTTTTTTTAATTTTTCAAGTTCTTGGTCTTGCCTATCAAAATAACCAACTGCTGCAACACTTAATGCATCTAAAGCTTTAGTTACATCATTTCTTGCATACAAATTTGCTATTTCATTTTTTCTTGCCCTTGACATTCTATCCTCCTGTTGTAAAGTTAGTACATGCTTGTTCGTTATATAAATCGCTTTCAGGGTCACAAACAACCATATTTGCAATAATAGTATTAATGTTATTTAAATCTTGTTGAAAATTCATAGCGCAAAACTCTTGCTCTGCAGCAGTAGATGCACTATCTAAGCAACTAGTATAACTGTCATTAGAGCTTCCTGAAAGATTACTAAAAGTTTCAAAATATGAAGGGTCAATAGATGTCATATCAAAATTAAACTCATCTGGGTCAACACCTGACGCATTTAAAATTGAATCTGAAACCATATTTACAAAAGAAGGAGGATTCCCATACAATACATTAGGGTCAGTAAATATATTCATTTCTGGATTAGTATTAACATTATCTACTACATCTTCATCAATTTCAGTATTTATTCCAAAATAACCAGGATACATTTCTTGTATTTCTTCTTCAGATATAGATTGCATTGCTGGATTATCTTCCATATTAAAAGCTTGCAATACTGCTAAATCAGCAGCAGCAGTATATTGGTCTGATAAAAAATTTCGTTCTATTTTTTTCTTTTTCTCTAAAGATTGTATATTTTGTATATTTAACATGTTAGATACATTTCCTAAAAGACTATCTTGGTTAG
>Ga0163180_10000827_pt1 | contig 17703 bp, 15 predicted proteins | sample AtlANTMetagenome_2_FD_109647 | JGI IMG/M metagenome (GOLD analysis project Ga0163180, IMG submission 109647) | Marine eukaryotic phytoplankton communities from the Atlantic Ocean - Atlantic ANT 4 Metagenome | ecosystem: Environmental > Aquatic > Marine > Oceanic | place: North Atlantic Ocean...
CCGTGCACGAGCTTAGCGGCCAGTATCACAAATAATTAATGTGTTTTATGCATTAATACTAAAAAGCCCGCTTAACAGCGGGCTTTTTGTTTATACGCTTTAAAGTGTTTACTTAAACAAGCGATTTAAACCATTTAATGCTGCAACTCGATAGGCTTCTGCCATGGTTGGGTAGTTAAATGTGGTATTTACGAAGTAGTCGATATTATTGCCACCATTTTTTTGCTCCATAATAGCTTGGCCAATGTGAACAATTTCAGAGGCACGTTCGCCAAAGCAATGTACCCCAAGTACTTCTTTGGTTTCGGTGTGGAACAATATTTTTAAACTACCTACTTCAGTACCTGCAATCTGCGCGCGTGCAAGGTGTTTAAACTGAGCGCGGCCTACTTCGTAAGGTACTTTAGCTGCGGTTAGTTCTTGCTCTGTTTTCCCCACTGAACTCATTTCTGGGATGGTATAAATACCCGCCGGAATATCAATAATTAACTTATCATCACAGTTACCACAGGCTATTGCATCAGCTGCAATACGGCCTTGGTCAAACGCAGCACTAGCTAGGCTTGGGTAGCCAATTACATCGCCTACCGCATAAACGTTTTCAACCTCAGTTTGGTAGGTTTCGTTTACTTTTATTTGCCCACGGCCGTCGGCTTTTAAGCCAATGGCTTCAAGGTTAAGTGTGTCAGTGTTACCTGTGCGGCCATTCGCAAATAAAATACAGTCAGCCTTTACACGCTTGCCCGATTTTAAATGCATAACAACGCAATCGTCGCGCGTTTCTACACGATCAAACTCTTCGTTATGACGAATAACAATGCCGCTATTCCAAAAGTGGTAGCTAAGTGCATCAGATATTTCAGCATCCATAAAGGCAAGTAAACGGTCGCGAGTATTCACTAAATCAACTTTAGCGCCTAAACCTTTAAAAATAGAAGCATACTCACAGCCAATAACCCCTGCTCCGTATATAAGTACGCGCTGAGGGTCGTGCTCAAGGCCTAAAATAGTATCGCTCTCGTAAATACGAGAATGGCTAAAATCAACTTCAGGTGGGCGGTAAGGGCGAGAGCCCGTAGCAATAACAATTGTTTTTGCAGTAATGCGCTCGGTTGAACCGTCAAGGCGTTTTACTTCAACAGTGTGTTTATCAACAAAGCTCGCATCACCTTGAAACATATGAATACGATTACGATCGTAAAAGCTGCTACGTAAATTAGACTGCTTAGAAATAACCGAACTTGCGTGACGTAAAATATCAGGGAACGTTAAACGACTCGGGCGTTCACCAATATTAAACAACGGGTTGGCTTTGTATTCAATATAGCGGCTAACCGAGTGACGTAATGCCTTAGAAGGGATAGTTCCCCAATGTACACAACCGCCGCCGACTGTTTCTTGGCGCTCTATAACCGCTACTTTTTTGTTGTTTTTCGAAAGGTTCATGGCGGTGCCTTCACCGCCAGGGCCCGTACCAATAATTATTGCGTCATATTGGAAACTTACGGGTGCTTTTTTCTGTTCTGGTTGTTTGGCCACAGCCACTCCTAAATTAATTAAAAGAGGCTTTTAATAACCTCGCATTAAGTGCTAGCCATGCCTGCTTTTGATTTTCCCAGGCGGCTTCCAGCTCGTGATATTGTGCCATTAAAGCTGAACGTTCACACTGCTTTGCCATATTATTTTTTTTAACTTCTAAAACTTGTTTTTGAAGTGAACAATAAGTCTGCAGTTTTTTCAGCAATAAATCGTATTCTTGTTGTAATAATGTAAGCCTATCTTGCGCTAAAGGCAATTTTGCAAGGCGTGTTTGCGTTTTGCTCATAAGCGTATCGGCTTTGGCTTTTTCTATGCGCTCAACAGGGGTACGCTTTAATTTACTGGCTAAACCAACAGCAGCTAAAGAGCGAATCATCCATTTAGTGGGGTCATAATGAAACCACTTAATCCCATTACGGTAATCACTTGCAAAAATATGATGGAAGTTATGGTAACCCTCGCCATAAGTAAATAACGCTAAAAAGCCATTATCGCGCGCGGTATTTTTTTCAGTGTATGGGCGCGAACCCCATATGTGAGCCACCGAGTTAATAAAAAAGGTAAAGTGCTGGCTTAATACTAAACGCAGTAAACCCGCTAAAATAAGCATACCCCACACGTCGCCCACCAATAAACCAAGTACCAATGGTAGGCCAACATTCATCGCAATAACCAGTTTTAGGTAGTGCTTGTGTTGCCACATAACGATTTTATTACGCTGTAAATCACGACAATTACTGTAATCACCGTAGCTATCGCCTTGGTAGTCACGTAACATCCAGCCAATGTGGCTGTACCAAAAGCCATTGGTTGCGGCGTAAGGGTCTTTTATTGGGTCGTCAACTTGGCCATGGTGTATACGGTGATCGCTACTCCAGTGCAGAGCGCTGTTTTGCAACGCAAACGCACCGCCAAGGGCAAAAATAAATTCAACGGCAGGATGAGCATTATACGTTTTATGTGCCCATAAACGGTGGTAACCGGCTGTGATAGATAGGCCCGCAAAAAACATACAGGCTACAAAAGCAATCCAATGTGCGCTGGTAAATCCGTAGCTAATGCCATACCAAGGAACAAGTGTGATAGCCGCTAAAAAGGTAAGGCTAAAAAATAGGACGTTTGTCCAGATAATCGGTGGTTTATTCATCATTCTCAATCTCAGCGTACAACTGTAAGCTAAAATAGTATTTCAAACTCTCGCCGTCAAGTATTAGACTGGGGAATTGAGCTATTATCACTAAATATTAATATAAAATTATTCAGGGAGTTGTTGATGTCGGGTGTTAGAGCGCAACAGAAACAAAAAACACGACAAGCCTTAATTCAGGCGGCATTTAATCAGCTAAGTGCAGATCACAGCTTTTCGAATTTAAGTTTACGCGAAGTAGCCCGCGAAGCCGGCATTGCGCCCACCTCGTTTTATCGCCATTTTAAAGACATGAACGAGCTAGGTTTAACCATGGTGGACGAAGCCGGTTTAACCCTTCGCCAGCTAATGCGCCAAGCCCGAAGACGCATAGCAAACGACGGTGGCAGTGTAATCAACACCTCGGTTGTTACGTTTATGGAATTTATAGACAGCTCAAGCAACCAATTTAGGTTATTACTGCGTGAGCGCTCTGGCACATCTAAGGCATTTAGAGCCGCAGTCGCACGCGAAATCAAACACTTTATTTTAGAGCTTGCCCACTATTTAGAAAGCGAAACCAAGTGCGACGCCATGCACGCCTACATTCAATCAGAAGCCATGGTAACACTGGTATTTAATGCCGGCGCTGAAGCATTAGATATAGAAGGCCAACAACTTGACGAACTTGTTGAGCGTGTTATTTGGCAGCTGCGTTACATAACGCGTGGTGCAACCCATTATGTAAGAGAAAAGGCTGACTAATTTAAATTATTTACATAAAACATTGTAGATTTATTGTTCTAATTTCATTATATTACGCGTTGTAACAGCAGCGCGTTACCTAGAAAGTAAAAAATAAATAACTCTCTTACAAAGAGAAAGCGAGGATGCAAATGCTCACCAAGGATCCGGTGAACTTAAATTACCCCCCATTGTTTGAACAACCACATGACGAGCTTGAAAACTCTCAGCCCGTGGTTACATTCTCTCATTTGAGCCGTGCTCAATTTTGCCAACTGCCAAAAGTACTACAGAGCAAATTACAAAGTAATTTATTTGGTGTGGTAGACAAGTATCAAGCTGCTTGCCTGCGCGACGATACACGCAGCCAATACTGGGTAAAAAATAAAGAGTGGCAAAAAGTGTCGTATTCGGCTTACAAGCTCGCAAGTACGCGTGTTGCTATTTATCCAAAACAAACTCAAGCACCCACAAAATACTCAGGCGCAATTAATAATGGCTCAATAGCATCATCGCAAGCAGCGCTACAAAGTAATAACTTTACTAATAAAGGGGTTATAGCCCCTAATACACCTGCATTTATTAATAGCCAAGCAGCGGCGAAAAATACACCACAGTATATAAACCAGCAAAGCTATAAGGCTAAAACAACAAAAAAACCTCGCCCTGCGCAGCAGTATACCCCCGCTATACGCATTTATAAGCCAGAGCTAAACAGCACAATGCTATTAAAAGCATCGCACACAGTTAGGCAAAATTTTACAACTCACGTACTTAGCGCCGCCGAAACCGTAGAGCAACTCGCACAGCAATATACCGGCTATAAAAATGCCAACTTAATTTACGATTACAACTTAGGCTATAGCGAACGCAAACCTGCAAAAGCAGGCACAAGCTTAACAGTCCCCAATGGTTGGAAACTTAATATTGAAGGCTCATGCAGTAACAGCCGCAGTGTAGTTATTCAGTGGCAAGGGCCAACTAGTGGGCAAATAACGCTACAACTAGAAAAAAAACGCCCCGACGAAGTCTCGTTTTGGCAGCACTACGCTGAAGTAAAACCGGGTATTTATAATGTTACGGTAACGGCCAGTGGCGCAACCGACACCACCACATTTACAGTTGAACAACCCACTTTAGCCTACGAAATAGAACTACTCGACGAAGCTGGCGAGCCACAAGCTAACATGGGCTACAAAATACGCCTACGCAACGGCCACATTATTACCGGGCAGCTTGACCAAAACGGCTATGCCAACGTATCAGGCCCCGACTTTGAAAACGCTAAAGTCAGCTTTTTTGAACTCGACAGCGAAGATTGGTCTGTAGGCAAAGTTTAAGGATATACAATGACCCAACAACACACCGTAGCCCAAGGTGAAACGCTATTGCGCATAGCAAAGCAATACGGCTACCAAACATCTAAAGCGCTTTACAACCACCCAAGCAATGCAGAGTTTAAAGCCCTACGCCCCGATCCAAACTTAATTTACCCGGGTGATAAAATTACGATTCCGCCAAAAAAAGAAAAGTTTATACCGCTGCGCACCAACAGCATTAATAGCTTTGTTGTACAAAACGAAAAAGAATATTTTCGCTTAAAAGTGTTTTATGAAGATGGTCGCGATATTACCGGAAAACGTATTGTACTTAACATTGGCAGTCAAACTATCGATACAGTGTTACCGACAGGCGGCTTAGTTGAAGTTGAACTAAATGAAAATGATACGCTTACTGCCCAGATCGATTTATACCTTAAAGAAGGCGAAACCACACCCAGTAAAAGTTTTACCGCACAAGTGGGGGAGTTAGACCCAGTTGATACACTTTCAGGCGTGCAAGCGCGTTGTAATTCATTAGGGTTTGACTGCGGTAAAGTTGATGGCATTAATGGCGCAAAAACTAAAGCGGGTGTCAAAGGTTTTCAGTTTGTACATGGCTTAGAAGTAGACGCCATAGCAGGAAAAAAAACTAAAGCTAAATTAAAGCAAGTATACGGATATTAATAGCAGGGAAATAAAATGAACGCAGCCACTAATAACTTAGCAATGGCGGTTAACAAAACCAACAAATTGATAGTAGGGAAGAAAGTAACGCCCATTTACCCCGTACGTTATGCTTATGCCAATTTTTTTGAAGAAACATTAAGTAACAGTGCCACTCCCGTTGAACTATACAATTTACTCTACGCAAGAACAATTAAAGAGGGTCAAGGTTATATTGTTCGTTTATTACGTAAGGGTTGGATTTACTTATGTGACGACGATGACCCGGCTTCTGACAAATTACATATTTTTAAATATGAAAAACGTAAAGATGAGAAAGGAATAGCATCAGAGCATTTTATTAAATATAAATTTAAAAATGGTATTGATGCATCGCAAGGTATTGAAATTGATACAAACAACAAGTGCGCATCATCAAGCGACGGTAGCTATGGATTTGTCTTTGCTAGCGAAGACGTTAAAAAAGTCTCAATTGTTTACACCGAGCATGAATTGGCACTTGATATTATTGACAAAATTCAAAGTGATGTAAATTTTCGCCGCGAATGTATGCAGCTAATTGACTTACAACAAGACCAAGGGCAAGACTTTATTCCGGTTACAGAGTCTAATTTATGGAAGTTAATTGAAGATTATCGGGATAGAAAAGATCGATTTTTACAAGTACAAGCCAGTGAAAAAGCTAACCAAGAAGAATTAAACTTAGAAAATTTAACTACCGAGCACTCATACGAACTTGACGCAGACCATATTTCGTTACGCATTAATCATACCTTACGCTTTTCTGAAAAATCTAAAATTGTTGCATTATTTGACCCAGTGGGACGACAAAAAGATATTGCATTGGCACATGCTCAGCTTTGCATTTTACAGCAAGCCGAGTCAGCACAAAATGTTTATCCATATACAATAGGCTCCTTCGTACAGGCACTACGAAGCAGTAAAGATGAAGAGATTAAAGAAGCCTTAGCAGAAAATATTAACTGGCAAGAGCACGGTAACTACTGGCAAGAAATGGATGAAAACCAGCAAAATTATTTAGCACGCCAGCAAGAGTTTGTTGATTTATATAAAGCATTTATGGGAGCTGCTGAACATCAAAATCAAGTAGGCAGCTTAAATACCTACTTAAAGAGTTTTTTTGCAGAGCCAGAGCAAAATGCTGAACAAGAAAATGAGCTTGTTAAATTGTGTGATGTGTGCACTGATATGTTTGCCGGAATGTTAGCATCAGAACCCGGAAACAAAGCCCTTGAAAAATTATTTATTGACGGCGCAGAACAAGCCGAAAACAATGACAATTCCTCACCAATGGCTATGTTTTGGTATCATTTTTTAAGACCCATCATCACTCAGCCGCAAAAGGGTACCGACTTTACCGCAAACACTTTACAGGTAATAGACAGGCTTATGCTCAATATAATGGCCCCTATTATTTCTAAAGTGTATTCACCCACTAAAGTCAGTATGGACTACGCAAAAAAATTATTCGGGTTAAGTGCAGGAGCAGGGCTTAACTATATTGCCAACAAAGTAGTGCCAGCCATTTTAGGGGTGTACGGTGTACAAATACTTGATAAAAAAGTAGCCCTAACCGAGCAACAACTAGAGAAACTAATAAATAAAACTATACGTGATGCAAATTTAAATCAGCATTTACGAGTTAGCAACCCACAAACTGCTGAGCGTTATGTCGGCAGTGCCGAACGTAAAATTAAGGTGGCGCAAACGGCATTTGACTGGGTAGAAGCTATAAAAGATGCAAAGTTACCAACACTCATTACCTTATCTGAAATTAAAGTTGATGCTCGTAATTACAATAACTATGCGTTTGTACACAGCCCTTACAGTAACGCCAGTAAAATAGCGATTCTTGTTGATGGAAGTTTTGCTGGGCTCAGTGCTTATTTTAATATTGCTGCAATGAACGATCTTATTCATCAGAATCGTCTTGATAGCACTAACCCACTAAAGAGTCATTCAACGTTTCAAACGGTCATGACCTGGACTAGTATTCTATCGGCTTTAACCGTTGATATTGCCACCATTGGTAGCGACACAATTAAAATGGGGCATAAGGCGGTTCAAGCTCAACCTAAATTATTGCAGCCCAAAGCCATGCAAGCATTAAAGCCACTGGCAAAAAATTTAAATAAGTCATTGGGGGTGTTTTTAGCTGGTAAAGCCACCACACGGCTTATTTTAGTAGCTAACATAGCGGGTGCGGTTAGTTCAACCATGAGTGCTATAAATGCCTTTAATGTTGGCAGTGACGAAGAAGCTTATGGGCACTTAATTACCATGGCAGGCTCTGCTGCATTAGCAACACAAGTGATATTTTTTGGCTCTAGTGCACTTTATGCTAGCGGTGTTTCAGCTGCTACAATCGGCGGCGCGCCTGTCAGTATATTATTGCTCATAGGTGGTTTAATCGCTATAGGTGCAGGTATTAGTATGACCTTTATCTTTGGTAAAAATGATTTAGAACTATTACTAGCAAACTGTTTTTGGGGGAGTGGTAGTAAATATGCGTTTTGGAGTACGGAAGATGAAAGAGCGTTTATTAATGATAGACTCAAAGATGCTTTTACTGTTCATAATGAGAAAGAAATATCAAACTTCTTCAAAGTTGAATTACAAGAATTTGAGAATATATTTAATCGTCCATCATTAACCCTTGAGCATAAAGACGATAAGTCTGACTATAACTTTACCTTACCTAATTTTAGACTAGGTATTTCACAGCTTCACTTTGAAGTAAGAGTTAATAAAAAAGTGTTGTCTGATGGCATCATTAAACCAAATACTCTCAGTAATAGCACTAGCGACTTTAGCCCATACGTAACCATACGTGAAGTTGACTTGCAACTAACCCAAAGCTTAAAACAACAGTTCAATGCCATAAAACATAACTTTGACTCGGGACTTGCACAATTTACTTTAACTCTTGAACATGAAAAGGAGGTTTTTTTATATTGGTATTACGAGCCATCACCAGGAGTTATCGTACCCAAACGCTATTTGGTTGAAAATCAATTGGTTGATGGGGCTATTATAGGTATGCTTGATGATAAGTTTATGCCTGAAACGCATTAATAAAAGAGGTTTTTATGGCTTTGATTAAACACCATTATCCAATACCTTTAGTAAATAAGTTGAAAGCACTACTTAGCTTTCAACTCACTAAAGAGGCACCGCCGCCAACACCGATAGTGTATGTAGATAAGCACCTTTGTAAGCTTAGTAATAATTCTATGAAAGCCCGTAATATGGGACTGATCCCACTATTATTAATGATTTTATTTACTGTATATTTGAATGTTGATGATTTATGTGGTTCATGGCAAGCAAGAGAAGAAACTATACAACGAAGAGTAGATTCAGATATACAGAAACATGGTGAAAACTATTTCTTATCTCCAGAAGTTCGCCCAATAGATAAGCAATCTTATGATTTATTAGATGAAGAAGGTGAATTAACCTTGAAAAGCTACTTGTATGCTCGTCACAGTAATAAACATACAGCTTATGGAAGTTATTTTTACAAAAAAGACATTTCATTTTTAGTTTTTTACGTTATTACCATTCCACTTTTGTTGTTCTTTATTATTCGCTTTAAGCGACAAGCGCCAATGGTGTTTGATCGTGATAAACAAATTGTCTACCTCTGGTACAAAGGCAAGGTACGCGCCCAGCACTTTAAAGATTTACGGGTTTATGAAGACTTTCAAATGATGCGTATTCAGATACGTGGTTTTGATAAACACAACAACATGCAATGGGCTAATTTTATGGTGCAACCGCGCCATAACCCTTATTACAACGGCAGTGATGCGTACGAGCCGGTATTGGCGTTTATTTGTCAATTTATGGAATATGGCCGTGAGCATGTAATGCCGCAGCATGAACAATGGCAAACCGATGACAAACCCTTTGCATTTTTTGATGATGAAAAACCAAAAGACTTTGACCAGCAGCTTAATGCGATATTAACGCATTTATCAGAGAATGATACAGACATTCCGCTAGATAAAGACAACTTGCCTATTCCTCCTGTGTGAATTAGGTAAGAGCTGATGATTTTAGAGCATCTAAAGCGCTTTACAACCACCCAAGCAATGCAGAGTTTAAAGCCCTACGCCCCGATCCAAACTTAATTTACCCGGGCGATAAAATTACGATTCCGCCAAAAAAAGAAAAGTTTATGCCACTACGTGCCAGTAGCATCAACACCTTTGTCGTACAAAACGAAAAAGAATATTTTCGCCTGCAAGTATCGTACGACGACGGCGATGATATTACCGGTAAACGCGTTGTGCTTAATATCGGCAGCCAAACAATCGATACCGTATTGCAAAGTGATGGGCTTATCGAAGTAGAGCTTAATAATAACGACGCCCTTACTGGCAACGTCGATTTATATTTAAAAGCAGGCGAAACCACACCAACTAAAAGCTTTGCGGTACAAATAGGCAATCTAGATCCAATCGACACGCTTTCTGGCGTGCAGGGACGTTGTAATATGTTGGGGTTTAATTGCGGCAAGGTTGATGGCATTAATGGTGCAAAAACCAAAGCCGGTGTGAGGGAATTTCAACAAGCGCAACAACTACAGGTAGACGGCATTGCAGGGCCGGTTACTAAAAGCCGTCTTGTTTATGTTTATGGAGCCTAAGTTATGAGCCAAGCAATGCCCATGGCAGTCAATAAAGTTAACACACTAGTTATAAAAACAAATGTTGGTGCGTTACAAAAACATATCATAGTTAAAGTGATTGGTGATATAGATATAAAAGCGCAGTTGTTTAGCCAAGGTAGCGCGGTTAACTTGGAGCAACAGGGCAATCAACAATACCACTTTAAAAACCTGTCACAACAAGCGCTTTACACCTTAAAAGTAATTATAGCGGGCGAAACAGAATTAACCCTTATTAACGAACAAAGCTTTGCAGATTATTTTGACCTGTTAAAAGTTCAGTCATTCAATATTGGTGAAAAAGGCGGGCCGCAATTACTCGAACATAAAATATTACCAAAAGGCCATATTGAAATAACCTTGCTCGCAGAGCCCCCTAGCTTTGGTGTATTTTTTGATGGCACGGGAAATAACCGCCTTAACGACATACAAGATTCAACCGACGGCAAAGAACCGACTAATGTGGTTAAGTTGTTTGAGTTATATCCCTTTCAAAAATATCAATCACGCTATTATGCAGAAGGTATTGGCACTAAAGCCCACGAAAGCGATTCAACCTTAGACATGGGTTTAGCGTTTAGTTTTGATGAGCGAATTAAAAGGTCTTTACTCGAAATGGAAGCATATTTGATTCGCAATTTATTTAAAACTATTAAAGTTTGCTCTATTGATGTATTTGGTTTTAGCCGTGGTGCAGCGCAAGCGCGGGCATTTGTTAATCAAGTAAATGCGATATATAAAAATAATCCACACTATTGGGGCGGTATTAAGCCGGTTATTCGCTTTGTTGGTTTATTCGACAGCGTTGCCTCTATTGGTGGCGATGGTGATAACAACCACAGTGAGTTTTATGCCAATGATGAGCTTGATTACCCCGTTAATTTAAACCTAGCAAGTAGTAGTGCGGGGTTTGTAATGCATTTGGCGGCGTTTGATGAAAAGCGAGATAAATTTCCACTCAGTTCATTACGCACTCGTAATAAGCAGCTCCTTAAAAACCAGCAGGAAATTGAATTACCGGGTGTGCACTCAGATATTGGCGGCGGTTATGGCCCCGTAGAAACAACCATATTATACCCGTGGCAATATATTGCGGGGCAAGCCGGAGAGCCAGAGCACGATAAAGAATTAGCGCAGCTTAAAAAGTCACTTGAGCAAAAATATTATTGGCCAACAATTAATATTGAATTTAAAGCAAGTAGGCCAAGGATGAACAGAAAGCCAAAGCGAATTCGTAATGAATCAGAGTATACGGTTTATACCGGCTATAAACCGTATTGGCGGCGCAATTTAAATAATACCTTACCCCATTATAGCCTAGCGCTAATGTATGAAGCGGCGGTTAACCAAGGGGTGCCACTACAAAGCTTAACGGAACTTGCTAACCGCAAACAAGCTGACGGCCAAGCTATACCTTATGCTTTACCTAGCGAGCTTAAAATACTGGTTGATAGTGCCCGTAGCTTTGGCCCACAAAGTGATGCCTGGCAAGCTTTATATAAAGATTACATCCACCACAGTGTTAAATATTCAGCAACGATTGATGCGATTGCTCATGGCCCAGAAGAAGACGCTGAATTCACCACCAAAAACCAACAACGTGAGCTTTTTTACAATCAACCAGAACACGCTGAAGCAAGTGAGCAATGGCAATCACAATTAATAAATGGATATAGATTATGGACAAAATCTTAAAGTTACTTCTTACTAGCTTGTTTGCTGTATTACTAGACGGCTGTGCAACAACAGGTGAAATCGACTATATGGTTGTATCGGGTTCAACAGATGAAGGCAATAATATATTTGTGACTTTAATTAAGTTTGATGACAAGTGGGATGTACCCGCAGGAACTATGTCTTGTTGTCGAGCCACTGCGGGAGCTATGGTTGGTGTTTACGATCAAAAATTCCCAGAAAAAGTTGCGGTTGAATGGTTAGATAAGTCAGAAAATAGAATTTACTTTGGTGAAGTGGCAATAGATAAAAATGGTTATAAATTAGCTAAAAATTTACCTTCATACACAGCGCATACAGGTAAGGTTTTTAAAGATGTAAAACCATATTTAATAGTTGGTATGGGTGAATCAGGTGAGATAAAGGTTTGGGTTACGAATACGCCATCAGCTGGATTTACTGGCCGTGTATTACACGAACTAGGCTCAGGGCAAGCACAGTGGCGTGAGAATAAGTAACTAAGCCATTCCTCAAGAGCAGCTTGAACTTAAATGGAAATATATTATGAGTAAACTCATAAAATCACTCATCGCACTCGCTTTAACATTATTCGCCGTAGGGTGTTCGTCAACAGGAACAATTGATTACATGGTCGCAGGTGTCGGCACCGAAAATGGCAATGCAATTTGGGGGCGCTCTGTGGTATTTGATGATGAATGGGGTATTCCTTCCGGTGCAATAGAATGTTGTTACGCACAAGCTGGTGGTACTGTAAATGTTTACAATCAAAAATTCCCAGAAAAAGTCGCGGTTGAATGGTTAGATAAGTCAGAAAATAGAATTTACTACGGTGAAGTGACAATAGATAAAAATGGTTATAGGTTAGCTAAAAATTTACCTGCTTATACATGGGTAAGTACAGGAGAAGTAGAAGAAAATATTAGGCCTTATTTAATTGTTGGCATGGGGGAAAGTGGCGAGATAAAAGTATGGTTATCAAATGCACGATCTGACAGAAATAGAACAGGCCGTGTATTACACGAACTAGGCTCAGGGCAAGCACAGTGGCGTGAGAATAAGTAGTAAAGCCACTACCCTAAGCTCATGTTCTATAAAGTATTCGCAGAGGCAGCCCGTAGCTCATGACCCAGAAGAAGACGCTGAATTCACCTCTACCAAAACCAACAGCGCGAGCTTTTTTACAATCAGCCAGAACAAGCTGAAAAGAGTGAGCAATGGCAGTCACAATTAATAAATGGATATAGATTATGGACAAAATCTTAAAATTACTCACCACATTGACCTTTACATTATTTGTAATGGGTTGCTCGTCAATAGGTAAAATTGATTACATGGTCGCAGGCGGTGCGACACAAAAGGGTAATGAAATTTGGGTGCAATCAATTACTTTTGATAATAGTTGGGGTATTCCTATGGGGAGCCTTGGTTGTTGCTGGCAAAGTGCCGGTAAAACAAGTGGCGTTTACGATCAAAAATTCCCAGAAAAAGTAGCTGTTGAATGGTTAGATAAGTCAGAAAATAGAATTTACTTTGGTGAAGTGGCAATAGATAAAAATGGTTATAAATTAGCTAAAAATTTACCTGCTTATACATGGGTAAGTACAGGAGAAGTAGAAGAAAATATCAGGCCTTATTTAATTGTTGGCATGGGCGAAACTGGCGAAATAAAAGTGTGGCTATCAAATACAAGCTCAGGAATGAATAGAACAGGTCGCGTATTACACGAGCTTGGTTCAGGACAAGCCCAGTGGCGTGAGAATAACTCGTAAAGGATTTCCATCTGTAGCTTTGGATAATGGTACTACAAGCCAAGTTGCTACTTATATTACCTCGTAAATAAATGCATTTAGTAAAAGAATAGTTTTAATGACGTTTTTAAAAAATCACAGCATGCTTTGCGCCCTCAGCGTTTGTTTTAGCTTATTGCTAAGCGGGTGCTCAGAGCCCTCATCTCAAAGTTCAGCACAAGCAGAGGTTGATGTTGCTAAATATCCATGGGCTAAAGAGCATAAAAACCATCCAGAGTGGCCACTAGAAATACGCGAAGAGGTGTACGGCGATGCAGATACCTTCTCAACCCCGCGATTAATGTTTTGGAATAAATATAAATACAGTGAAGTGCGCACGCTGTGGTCATCACGGTTAGATGGCTCAGATAGGCGCCGAATTATTCCTGAGAAAATATTTACCCAAATGGAGCCTGCGGGATTGCATCCACCAGCACGCTCACCAGATAACCGTTATATTGCTATTTCGGGTTATATAAATGATAGAGCGACACGCCAGTTATACGATACTAAAGAGAAAAAGCTAATTACCGTGTCAGGCGGAGGCGGCTACCCGTGGTTTAACTGGACCTCAGACAGTAAAAATGTGATTTTTTACTCAGATGGCAAAAACTTTAACTACCATGTTCCAACAGGGGAGCTAACCCCTCGGCCGCAAATTCACCACAGTGGAGCTGCTTTTTTACTTCCGGGAGATAAAGAGTTTTTAGTCATAAAGCATGATGGCTTTTGGATACATAAGTTTAATGGTGAAGTGGTTCGCAAAGTTAACTTTGGTTTTCCACGTAAGTGGAGAATGAAAAACCATCGAATTTCGCCCGATGGCAAGTATTTAGCGTTTATGACCCACGCCAGACCGAAAGCCCACTTTCATTGGGTGAATATTGCAAACCCTGAAATAGAGCACTCAGAAAAAGGGGAGGGAAATGGCGTAATCTTTTCACTTGATGAAGATGTTACCCTTAAATTTGGCTATAATCCTAGGGATGAAGTCGATGAAAATAACAAGCCAGTTACTTATAGTATTATTACCCAAACTAATATTTTAACCGGTGAACAGCAGGTAATACGCACTAAAGAAATGAGAATGTGGGGGCTTAGAAGCATAGCGCCTATTGCTATTACCAACCAAAAAGCACAGAGCAACTAATTATGCATGACATGAGTAAAGGAAGTGCCAGCCCTGTGGTGTATCTATTAACTGGTTATATTGAAAATAATAAACGAGTTCCATGGATGTGAAAGTAGGTTCAATATGGCTCAAATCATTTCGGCTCTTCGGCCATAAAGTGAGTAATGGCACTTTTTAATCATTAAACATGTGATTACTTTATAAACTTAAATAAAAGTGACAAAACTTATCTAATCGGGGATCACTTTAAAGCCGATTTAATTATGGTGGCAAGAAGCGTGTTTGGTATTTTTAATCTTATTATTTAAGGTTTTTTGGTTTTTATTTTCTTTATGATTGTGTTTTAAAGGTGTTTTGTGGAATATTTATGCTTGCTTCGATCTCTCTGTAATGTTAAAAATAGGCCTCACTGAACACACACACAAGAAACAAGATGCAAAATATTCGTTTAATTACACTAAAACTTAATCTCTTACTGCTATGGCAAGTAAGCGGGGATTAGTGTGTTTGCATTGAGTTGAACATTAAAAACCCCGCAATTGCGGGGTTTTTTTTATCTCGCGGCTGGGATAAATTGAAATTTGGGTAACATAGGAATGAGGGGCAGTTATGCAAGACAAAGATAAAGTATGGATTTTTGATACCACTTTACGTGATGGCGAGCAGGCACTTAAGGCAAGCCTTACTGAAGATGATAAAATTCAGTTAGCGCATACTATTAGCCGTTTGAATGTTGATGTGATGGAAGTGGGTTTTCCGGTATCCAGCCCTGCTGACTTTCGCTCGGTGCAACGAATTGCAACTGAAGTAAAAGGTCCAATTATTTGTGGGTTAGCACGTTCAGTAGCAAAAGATATTGAAGCCTGTGGTGAGGCACTTCGCACAGCACAGCAAAGCCGTATTCATACTTTTATTGCCACAAGCCCTTTGCACCTTGAACATAAATTACGTATGAGCCTAGATGACGCTACGGCCATGGCGGTTAAATCAATTAAATTAGCGCGCAACTACACAGACGATGTGGAGTTTTCGTGTGAAGATGCAGGGCGCACGCCGCACTGGGATTTATGTAAAATTGTTGAGCAGGCCATTAACGCAGGTGCCTCTACTATTAATTTACCCGACACCGTTGGCTTTGTAACGCCAGATGAATACGCCGCAATGATCCGCCATTTAATGAATAATGTGCCGAACATAGATAAAGCGCGTTTAAGCGTGCATTGTCATAATGATTTAGGTTTAGCTGTTGCTAACTCGGTCGCTGCGGTACAAGCCGGTGCTCGCCAAATTGAATGTACAATAAATGGTATTGGTGAGCGTGCGGGTAACTGCTCGCTTGAAGAAGTGGCGATGATCATGAAAATGCGCAAAGACCACTTAAAAGTTCACACCGATATTAAAAGCGAAGAAATTTATCGCGCATCTCGCCAAGTGGCAAAAATTTGTAATATGCCAGTACAGCCAAATAAAGCCATTGTGGGCGAAAATGCCTTTGCACATAGCTCGGGCATTCACCAAGATGGCGTATTAAAAGCACAAAATACGTACGAAATAATGTCGCCAGAAAGCGTAGGCGTACCAAACAACCAATTAAATATGACTTCGCGTTCGGGCCGTCATGTTATTGAGCACCGCTTAGAAGAGTTAGGGTATCAAAAAGCGGATTACGATATGGACAGCCTATACGAAAGCTTTTTAGCCCTAGCTGATCAAAAAGGCACGGTGTACGACTACGACCTTGAAGCCATGATTTACTTAAATCAAATTAACGACAAAGATGAAAAATACCAGTTAGAGTTTGTTAACTCAGCGTCTAACTCGCAATCGGTAGCCAGCTCTACTATTGGTATGGTGATTGATGGCGAAGTTAAACAAGAAGCCGCAACAGGTAATGGCCCAGTAGAGGCGTCGTTTGCAGCTATTGAGCGCTTAACCTGTATGAGCGTTGAAATGATTGAATATAACTTAGAAGCGACAGGCCAAGGTGCAAGCTCATTAGGCCAAGTAAATATTATAGCTAAATACGATGGCCGCCCTTACCACGGTGCGGGCATTGCAGCGGATGTGGTAGAAGCGTCGGTACGCGCCATGATCCGTGTTTACAACTTAATTTATCGTGCACAAAAAGTGTCTGATTTAAAACAACAAAGGAAAGCAGGATGAGTAAATCAAACTACAGCGTTGCCGTATTAGCAGGCGACGGTATTGGCCCAGAAGTAATGGCAGCAGCAGAGCAAGTACTTGATGCTGTAAGCAATAAGTTTGGTTTTACTCTAAACCGCGAGCATCATGCTATTGGTGGTGCAGCCATTGATGAATTTGGTGAAGCATTACCACCAAAAACACTAAGCGCGTGTGAAAACGCCGATGCCATTTTATTTGGTTCAGTAGGTGGCCCTAAGTGGGAAAACCTTCCACCAAATGAGCAACCTGAGCGTGCATCGCTTTTACCGCTTCGTAAGCACTTTGGTTTGTTTTGTAACTTACGCCCAGCACAGCTTTTACCGGCGCTTAGCGCAGCATCGCCATTACGTGCTGATATTAGCGAAAAAGGCTTTGATATTTTATGTGTACGCGAGCTTACCGGCGGCATTTACTTTGGTGAAAAAGGGCGAGGTGGCGAAGGCGAAGAAGAGTTTGCCTTTGATACGCAAAACTACTCGCGTAAAGAAATTGAACGCATTGCCCGTTTTGCCTTTGAAGCAGCAAAATTACGTAGTAACCATGTTACCTCTGTTGATAAAGCCAACGTACTTGCATCAAGCGTATTATGGCGTGAAGTAGTCACCGAAGTAAGTAAAGACTACCCAGAGGTTAGCCTAGATTATATATATGTAGATAACGCAGCTATGCAGTTAGTTAAACAGCCTAGCCAGTTTGACGTGCTACTTTGCGATAACTTATTTGGTGATATTTTGTCAGATGAGTGTGCGATGATCACAGGCTCAATGGGCTTATTACCATCAGCAAGCTTAAAC
>Ga0163180_10000828_pt1 | contig 17697 bp, 24 predicted proteins | sample AtlANTMetagenome_2_FD_109647 | JGI IMG/M metagenome (GOLD analysis project Ga0163180, IMG submission 109647) | Marine eukaryotic phytoplankton communities from the Atlantic Ocean - Atlantic ANT 4 Metagenome | ecosystem: Environmental > Aquatic > Marine > Oceanic | place: North Atlantic Ocean...
AACATTACGAAACTATGAATAGAGATAAACATATATGGGAAGGCTGGACAGTCGGGGATTTTATTGATGACGTAGAGGTTGCATTTAATAGGTGCGCTCCGTTTCACGATAAGCAAAGTCTTAAACGTTGGGTGGCACAAGAGCAACCTTACTATAAAAAACATATACCAGAAGTATATAAATACTTTTTAAATAAATCAGGATTATGAGTAAATTAATATGGCAACTATACAACGACAACATGATAAGCGAGGAGGTAGCAAACCTCTTATTAGACAAACACTATAACAGATTACAACACAAAAGATATAGATGAAAGAATACAAAGTATATTATCACCGCTTGTTAAAATCTGGTCCTTTATCAACTACTGTTGAAGCTAATAGTGAAGATGAAGCATTAGAATTAGCGAGTAAAAAAACCGCATTTTATAAAAGATATTTAACACTTACTAAACCAGAATATTACCAATGAATATATTTTATTTAGATAGAGACCCTATAATAGCGGCCTCCTATATGTATGATAAGCATAAGGTTAAAATGATCTTAGAGTCAGCCCAAATGCTTTGTACAGCGCATAGATACTATGGCAATGAAGATGTACCATATAAGACTGCACACTTAAATCACCCATCAAGTATATGGTGTCGAGCTAATTCAAAACAGTACAATTGGTTATACAATCACATGCTAGCTTTAGGTGAAGAGTATACTAAGCGATACGGCAGAACACACTTAACAATAACTAAATGTGAAGTGCCATTAATGTTTTTGCCGCCTTTTATACCATGCAATCAAGAGTTTAATGAACCTCCTCAGTGTATGCCTGATGAGTATAAAGTTGAAGGCGACAGTTTGTCAGCATACTGGAATTATTACGAACAAGATAAAGTTAAAATTAAAAATAAAAATGAGCAAAAAATTAGTAGACCACTTAATAAAAACCAATTACAATGGAATTAAAGATAAGATTAAAGCTTTTCAAAAGGCGAAAAAACGGACACATAAATCAACTGGAAAAGGCAATAGCCGCAACACACGGTGATATTGTTAAACATGTGTTAGAAGGAAATCAAGACAAGGCCCAATTAAAAGCTAGGCTTTTTCTTAAGTATAACAGAAGATTAAAATATATCACAGCATAGCGACGATAGATAATAATAATATAATAGTAAGAAGCTAATGTCACAGTACGAAAGAAACTTAAAGTTCTTAAATGACAGGCGGATAATATATAGAAGAAACCCTACAACCGATAAACCAAAAGCGATAGAGTATGAATGGGGATGGTTTTACGAACAAGGTACACACCAGTGTTATCACCTGTTTGCATCAAGAGCAAAGATCACTACATATAAATCATTGAAATGGCATTTGTATGTATTATGGTATTTAAACCCACAATTCGATGCACAAGATTTTACAGAAGTAACACGAATGATATGCGATAAAATATACGGATATGTCACATTTAATATATCAGAGCAGTTACAGCAAAGCATGATCTATGATGTATCACTTATGGATTTAGAAAAACCACCGCCTAATAAACTACGTAAAATTATATTCAAAGAATATACTGGTTTAGATATGAGACAAAAGCTATCTATAGTAGGACAAATGGTAGGGCGTAAAAAATTATCGAGTACAGAAATTTATGATGCAATGTTAATACTCAACGACATGAAAGATAAAATAACAATATCTAAGTTAGCAAAGTATTTAAAATGTTCTACTCGAACTATACATAGAAACATGGACGAAGAATTAAAACGTGAGAAACAATTACTGAATCAACAACTATGAAAAAATATAATATACAAAACTATATTAGGTACAAAGAAGATTTAAAAGTTGTATTAAAACTTATACCTAATAAATTATTTCAAGACTACACACGTAATGAACTTATTACCACGTTCTTACCACTTGTAGAAAACCTTGCAAGAAAATTTTCAACCAGCGATCAAGCTTCTGGTGTACTTAGTATCAATGATCTGATACAAGAAGGCAGCAAAGGTTTGACGCTTGCGGTTGATAAGCTAGACTGGATTTTAATGCGTGATGATGAGGGTGAATATAAAGATCAAGAAGATATAGAGAAGACATTGAAATCTTTCTTTGCTAAAAGAATTAAAGGTGCTATAAGACGCGCAATAGATATTAATCGAGGTAATATAAAAATACCTGAACATAAATTAAATGAGATTCGCAAGTCTCCTAAAGATGAAAAGCTTGTCTCTATGTTCTTTAATAGTATCTTTGTTAGTTATGATAGTCAGCCTAACAATGACGAAAACTTTGCATACCAAATGCCAGACAAGTCAGAACCTTATAACATTAATTTACTTAATGCTTATTTGTTAAGTTTAATGAAAGAACACTTAACGCAAAAACAATATGACGTGCTACGATTATTCTATGGCCTAGACTGTGATAAACATTCCGCTAAACAAATTGCGGACTACATAAAGCTCTCAGTACCAACAGCTACGGTAATTGTGTCACAAATAAAAAAGGAAGCAATTGATTGCTTGATAGCTAATGTAGATGCTAACCAAGTAATTGATTATTTATAAAAACACGTAATAATATATATAGACCAAAACCTAATACCTTATGAAATTAAATGATAAACTCGCGTCGATTCAGACGCAATTTAAGTCTAAAAAATCTAGATTTAATTCGTTCGGCAAATACAACTTCAGATCAGCCGAAGACATCCTTGAAGCAATTAAACCTTATCTCTTGGAGATGGGAGTAACAGTGAGAGTTGAGGAATCATTAATCGATAACGCAGAGTTTCCGATTATACAATCCACAGCGACCATTACCGATGGTACTGATGCTATACGCGCAACAGCAGTTGTTGGCGTAGACCTTGGCCAGAAGGGTATGGCTATGCCACAAAAGTTCGGCTCGGCCAGCTCGTACGGTAAAAAATATGCACTGGGAAATTTATTGTTAATAGATGACACGGCTGATGCTGATAGTACTAATACGCATGGCAAAGATAGTTTAAAAGATCTAAGCAAAGCACAGCAGTACATTAAGTCGGGTGGCACAATAGATGCAATTAAAAAGAAGTACAAACTTACGTCTGAACAAGAAAAGACGTTAACAACTCTTTAATGAATAAAGAAACAATAAAAAAACTACGTGAAGATGAGCATTATTACGGAGACTTTGGTAAACAATTTCTAAGTAATAGTGACATCTCTACGTTGTTAAACAATCCTTTAGCGTATGGTAAACCTATGGAAATGCGGCCAGCTTTTTTAGTTGGTGGTTATTTTCACACTGCAATACTTGAGCCAGATAAGCTTAAGAAATATAAAGTGGTCGAAGCTACGACTAGAAATACTAAAGCGTATAAAGAGATTTCAGGCGGCGAACTATGTTTGTTACAGCATGAAGTAGATCAATTAGAAATAATGATCGATGCAATGTTAGCTAACGATGTTTGCAAAGGTTTAATACGAAGCGATAAAGCTGAATATGAACAACCTGGAATTGGTGAAATATCTGGAGCTAATTGGAAAGGTAAAGCCGATATAATTAATCATGACGAAAAATTAATTATTGATTTGAAAACTACAGCGGATATAAATAAATTTCGCTGGTCAGCTTCAAAATATAATTATGACAGTCAGGCTTACATTTATCAAAAGCTATTTGGCTATGAAATGGTATTCATTGCAATAGACAAAAAGACTAATCAAATTGGCATTTTCGATTGCTCACCACAATTCTTAGAGAAAGGAAAAGAAAAAGTTGAACAAGCTGTTGAAGCTTACAATCTTTTCTATAAGAATTCGGATTTTGATCCACAACAATTTTTTATTAATCAAACACTTTAATTTAATATTATGGCAAGAACAAGAAAAAATCAAATGAAAGTTTGTAGCGTAACAGGTTTAGAAACTAGTACAACTAATTTTTACAAGAATCAAAACCATGTTAAAGCCGTAGATAATCTGCGCAGGACGACTGGTGCAACTAAAGATCAGTTGGCTAGAATGTTTAACCAAATTAATCAATACGCATAATGGCAAGTATTATTAAAACAAGTATTAACCTTAATGAAATTCCTAAAGATAAAATATATCATGGAAAGAAAGGTAAGTACTTACCAATTACTATTACTTTGAATGACGAGCTAGATCAGTTCGGAAATCAAGGACCTGTAATTGTAGAGCAAACCAAGGAAGAAAGAGAGGCTAAAGTACAAAAGGTTTATCTTGGTAATGTTAAAGTAGTATGGACGAATGGAACCAATGTCGAAACAGCACCGAGAGATAATCAACCTGCGGCAGCAGCTCAACCTAAGAAAGAAGAAGTAGTAGACGATTTACCATTTTAAATACGATTAATACATGCAGACGACAGAGATCAATGGATTTGTAATTGACGAGTTCAATATACATGGTCTTAAGGAAGGTAAGAAGCAGGGCGTATGTCCTAATTCAACCACTTGTAGACAACCCAAGAACCACAAAAAAGAATGTGCTTCATACGATTGGGAACGGGGTCTCGGTACATGTCACAATTGTAATTCTTCTTTTCAGTTACACACTTATCAACGTAAAGGCGCAAGCGAAAAAGAATACGTAAGACCTACGCCTCCAGACCCAGATTATCCGGGTAGAGATTACGGGTTAGATGACAAAGTAATTGAATGGTTTAAAACAAGAGGTATATCACCAGAGACCTTGCTTGATCTAAAAGTTGGGCAAGGCTCTGAGTATATGCCGCAAACCGGCAAGTCCGAGAACACAATAAAGTTTAATTATTTCATGGGCGATCAACTTATTAATGTTAAGTATCGTGATGGAAGAAAGAACTTTAAATTATATAAGGGTGCTGAAAAAGTATTCTATAATATAAACAGCATAGTAGGTTATGAATATTGTATTATAACCGAAGGCGAAATGGATGTGTTAGCTTTACATGAAGCGGGTATACCTAATAGTATATCAGTTCCTAACGGAGCAACACTTAATAGTAACAACTTAGATTATTTAGACAATTGTATAGATTATTTCGAAGACAAAGAAAAAGTTATTTTAGCAGTCGATTCAGACGAAGCTGGACAGGCACTGCAGCAGGAACTTGTTAGAAGACTTGGAGCAGAGGTTTGCTATTTAGCTACCTTTGACGATTGTAAAGACGCTAATGAGTATTTAATAAAGTATGGCAAAGAAAAACTTTCACAAAGAATTACACAAGCAAGACCCGTACCTCTTGAGAATGTTACTACGTTCCGAGATATTGAGGATGAGGTTACTGACTTTGTTCGTAATGGCTTTAAGAAAGGATATCAAATTGGCTTATCCAATTTTGATGACATATTTAGTACTTATACCGGCCAATTCATTACTGTCACTGGCATACCTAGTTCCGGTAAATCTGACTTCGTTGACCAAATGGTTGTCGGATATAATCGTAACTACAACTGGCGAACGGCTTTTGCGTCACCAGAAAACGCGCCAACGTATTTACATGCTCACAAGCTAATGCGCAAAACGTGGGAAGGAATGCCTACCTCAGCTGATATACATACAGATAAATGGAATAAAATAGCGGATCATGTTAATGATAATTATTTCTTTATTGATATGGAGCGTTATACATTAGAATCTGTATTGCGTAAAGGTGCTGAGCTTGTTAAACGTAAAGGAATTAAATGTTTAGTCATTGATCCTTTTAACAAGATTAGGGATGTAGATTGCAAGACTGAAGATGTTAATAGATACACAATGGAGTATCTAACTAAGATTGAAATGTTTGCAAAAAAATATGATGTGCTGGTTTTTATAGTAGCTCATCCAACTAAAATGTATAAAGGAAGCGATGGAAAAATTGAAGAACCAACGATGTATAATATCAAAGGGGGAGGCGAATGGTATGACGCGAGTTATCACGGCCTTCTCGTACACCGCGATTATGATGCAAAAACTGTCAAGGCCAAAGTTCTCAAAGTTAAATTTCAAAATCTCGGAGAGAATGGGGCTGAAGCTCATTTTAAATGGGAACATAAGTCGGGTTGTTTTATACCGCACGAGCAAATAAAAATAACAGATGAGGCTATGCCTTGGGAATAATGAAAAGCTTATATAGAAAAAAGAAAAACCATGCTTTACCATCTTATCTTCCAAATCAAGAAGAACAAAAATGGTATAGGTATTGTGTACACAACAATATAAGAATATCACCTTGGGGTATATATAATGATCCAGACAACTGGTATATAAATATAAATATAGGGCCATATAAACGCGGTGAAAAACAAAACCTTTCACCAGAACCCTACGATAGAAAACAAATATGGAATAAATATTACGAATACTGTAAATACTATTATGATAAACGTAAACAATGAATATAAACAACTCGTCGGTGGTATCCTTTACGGAGGCACTGATAAACAAGACCGAACAGGAACAGGGACGCTCTCTGTCTTTGGCAGAACGATTGAGCATAACATGCAACATTCATTCCCTATACTTACAACTAAACGAGTATCATTTAATGCAGCTAGGACTGAGCTCCTTTGGATCCTCAATGGACGCACAGACTTAAAGTATTTAGAAGATAACGGTGTTAAGTATTGGCGACCAGATTATGAACGCTCTGGCCGAACTGATGAAACGCTTGGCCCAGTATATGGAAAACAATGGCGAAACTTTAATGGTGTAGATCAACTGCATAAGCTGGTAAATGCTATACGTAATAATCCGCATAGCCGCAGATTATACGTTTCGGCTTGGAACCCGGCCGAGATGCCGGATATGGTATTACCACCATGCCATTATGGTTTTCAAGTTTACATTAATGACGGCTTTATAGACTTAGCTTGGCAACAACGATCGGCTGATGTTTTTCTTGGCCTGCCGTACGATATTACAATGTATGGCTTATTACTTAGCTTATTGGCTAAAGGCGCTAATTTAACGCCCAGAAAGCTTATAGGCCAACTTGGAGACTGTCATTTATATAAAAATCATTTGGATCAAGCAGATGAATATTTAAATAGACCCGGTGTTGTTACTAAACCCATAATTAAAATAAACAATGGTATACACATAGATAACTATGGTGATTTATTTATACCTGGTAAAAACGATATAGAATTAATAAACTATAAACCCTTACCTGCTATTAAAGCAGAGCTAAGTGTTGGTAACTAAAAATAAATATGTACAACATTTATCACATTCCTGGTCAAAAAATCGGAGTTACACGTAATCTTAATAAGAGGGTTACGGAGGAACAAGGTTTCAGTCCAGACGAATACGAAGTTTTATTTACGAGTGAAGATATCGATGAGGTATCAGCGAAGGAAATAGAACTTCAACAGTCTTATGGCTATAGAGTAGATAGAAAATTATATAAACAATTATTTAATAAAATGAAAATAAACCCAACAACTCAAACGAGTACATTTCCGTGTCCGGTTAATAAACTTAAAGGACAACTTATGGATAACATAGGTTTTAAATGGAAAACACCACAAGGTTATAATTTTGAAATAACACATGAAAATATACCTTGGATTATGGCTAACGTAAGAGAGTCTATGTACTACTCTAACAGAAGTTATGTTTATAACAAAGCTTTTTATGAAGCATTTTATAATCCAACACATAACCCTGATAAAGAAATGTGCGTAGCTAACAATTTAGATTGTGAAAGATTTGATTTAATACGAACTTGGGCGGCAGAACGAGGTATATACGATTCTGGCCACAAACATACACAGTATGTAAAACTTCAAGAAGAAGCTGGTGAACTAGCTAAAGCATTATTGGAAGATGATAAACCTGAAATTCAAGATGCTATTGGAGATATAGTTGTAGTATTAACTAATCTTGCACACTTAGAAGGATTAAGCATAGAGGATTGTATTGACGCAGCATATACAGAAATAGCTGGTCGAACTGGCTCTATGGTTAATGGAACATTTGTAAAAGATAAATAATGAGAGATAAAATAATCGAGCAAGTTATTAATAAGATTAAGAAACGCTCAGATGTAGGCTACAAAAAATATGGCGTTACATTAAAAGAAGACGATCAGTCATTAGAAGTATGGCTAACACATATCCAAGAAGAATTAATGGATGCTGTTAATTATATTGAAAAAGCAAAGGCTGTATTGTGTGATGAGATTGAAGAATGTATGCTCAAAAGAGCTAACGAATTCAATGACAATATCTCGAATATCGATGTTAATGAGGAAGAGATATTATAAAAAAAAGAAAAGAGGTCCTGTTGTAAGTAAAAAAGTTACTTATGATGGGATCAACTTTGCTTCTGGCCTTGAGCGATATATGTATATGGCTTTGAAAAAAGCTAAGGTTAGAGCTAAGTATGAAGGCGAAACGTTTGTTCTGCTGAATGGTTTTCATTTTGAAAACGAAGTTTATGAAAGACAATCTAATGGAAAAGGTGATTATAAAAATAGAGGTTGCAAACGCATACTACCTATTAAATATACGCCGGATTTTATTGGTGATGATTTTATAATTGAAACTAAAGGTAGAGCAAACGAATCCTTTCCGATGAGATGGAAGTTATTTAAACAATTAGTTATGAAACAATTTCCTAGTGTTACATTATATAAACCACAAAATCAAAAAGAATGCGACGAAACAATAAGCTTAATCCTGGACAAGAGAAAAGGATAGCTAGGCAAAAGTACGCTGAAAGGCAGATTGATAAGTGGGTTAAATGGAGCTGGGAAGTTAAAGGATATATTAAATTTAAAGACTTAGTTACTATACAAGAACGATACAATATAAAAGCATATGGCTAAAAAGAAAAAACAAGAACGAGGCTGGGCCTTGTCTATAGGATTTTATCCCGGAGTTTTAATCGGGGTAAGGAGCTACGTAGAGGCTGATTTTACTACGCACGTATTATATTTACCGCTAGTTGATCTAGCATTAGAAGTTGATAATTAATGGCAGCACCAATTTTTACAGAACGAATACCATACAAACCTTTTGAATATCCTGAGTATTATACAGAAGGCTGGTTAAAGCAAGCTCAGGCATTTTGGTTACACACGGAAATACCTATGTCCGGCGATGTAAAAGACTGGAATGAAAAAATGACACCAGAAGAAAAGAATTTGGTGGGTAACATATTATTAGGTTTTGCACAAACAGAATGTGCAGTGTCGGATTACTGGACACAAAAAGTCGTATCATGGTTTCCTAAACATGAGATACAGCAAATGGCTATGATGTTCGGCTCGCAGGAAACAATACACGCTGTAGCTTATAGTTATTTAAATGAAACACTTGGGCTTGAAGATTACGAGGCATTTTTACATGAGCCAGCTACGGCTGCTCGTTTTGACAATCTCGTTGCATATGATGGCAATGATCCCGTGGGTATCGGAAAGTCATTGGCTGTTTTTTCTGCTTTCGCAGAAGGAGTATCTTTATATAGTGCTTTTGCAGTTCTTTATTCTTTTCAAATGCGTAATCTTCTTAAAGGTATTGGACAGCAAATGAAATGGTCTGTAAGAGATGAATCATTGCACAGTAAAATGGGTTGTCAATTGTTTAGACAAATGTGTTCACAAATACCAGGATTAAAAGAAGAATGTAAAGCACACGTATATGAAGCTGCTGTAACTATGCACAACGCAGAAATGGTTTATATAAGTAAGCTATTTGAAATGGGAGACATAGAAGGTATAAAAGAATATGATCTTAAACAATTTATTAAAAAACGTACAAATGATAAACTCAAAGAACTCGGCTACAACCCAACAGGGCCAGACGAATTCGTCTATGACCAAAAAGGAGTGGATGCTCTTTCTTGGTTCTATCATCTTACCGGCGGGCACACTCATACTGATTTCTTCGCGGTTAGGCCGACAGATTATTCGAAAGCTAATGAAGGCGAAGACTTCGACGACATGTGGGATTGATGTAAAAATAACCGAAGAAGATATAATTAAAGATTTAATTAAATGAAAGAAAAAACATTAATAAATATGAAGCACGATATGGGTAAGCTGGCAACAGGTATTCATAATTGCATTAAAGATATAGAGGTAATGAGACAAGTTATGGCTGGCCTATTACAAACTATAAAAAATATGCCGGGCTACGAAGAAGCTATACAAAAGCTTAAAGACGCAGACGAAAAAAGAAAAGAAGAAGAAGCTGTTAAAAAAATGGCCGACTTAGTTGACAAAGAATTAAATGAATAAATTTTTATGTTCAGGATGTGGAGCTTGTTGCTTCATGGCTGTAGACAAAGGCTTGATGCCAGACAGAGGCGATGGTGGTTGTATAAACTTAGATGACGATATGTCATGCAAGATATACGAAACCCGCCCTTGGTTTTGCAGAGTTGACGAATTGTTTACACGTATGAAAAAACATAAGCCACATCTTGATCAAAAAAAATGGAATATATGGAATACAAAACAATGTCACAAAATGATCGATGAAAAAGGTTTTGATTCAAAATACAAAATAGATTTAGATGAGTACGAGATATAAATTTTTAAAGCTTTTAGTTAAACAAAGAAGGCTTTTACCTATTGAAAGATTAGCGAATAGATTAGGATATATGGGTGCAGGATTTATGATGACAGCTCCTCATTTATTACCAGAAAAATCTGGAGTTATAATATATATATTAGCAGGTTTATTTTGTATACCACAAGTGTGGGTTGCTAAGCAATGGAATTTAGTATTAATAAATATAAATGTTATGGTAGCTTACGCTATCTTATTACTTAAGTTATATGTGGAATAAAGAATGGAAAAAAGGAGTTGACTACCCAAGTTGGGGTGACAACGATGTTTATAAGAAAACTATATCAGGCGGTTATTTGTTTCAAGGTGAGTCACCTAGAGAAGCTTATATGCGTGTTGCTACACAAGTGGCAAGGCGTTTATACAAGCCTGAATTAGCTGAAACATTTTTTGAATACATATGGAAGGGTTGGCTATGTTTAGCCTCTCCTGTGCTATCTAATACAGGTCTGGATCGAGGTTTGCCAATATCATGCTTTGGTATTGATGTGGCAGATAGTATTTATGACATAGGCACAAAAAATTTAGAGATGATGCTACTCGCAAAACACGGCGGCGGAGTAGGCATTGGCGTAAATCAGATTAGACCCGCCGGAGCAAATATAACAGGAAATGGAACATCAGACGGAGTCGTACCATTCTGTAAGATCTACGATTCAACAATCCTTGCTACAAACCAAGGATCAGTTAGACGGGGAGCTGCATCGGTTAATATCAATATTGAACACGACGATTTTGAACAGTGGCTTGACATTAGAGAACCAAAAGGCGATGTTAATAGACAATCGCTTAACCTACATCAGTGCGCAGTTGTTGGTGATAAGTTTATGCGAAAACTTAAACAAGGAGATGAAGGAGCTAGGACTAAGTGGAGTAAACTGCTTAGAAAAAGAAAAGCAACTGGCGAACCGTATATACTCTTTAAAGGAAACGTTAACAAAAACAATCCAAGCGCATACAAAGACAACGGATTAAAAGTTCATATGACAAATATATGTAGTGAAATAACATTACATACAGATGAGTCACATAGTTTTGTTTGTTGCTTATCAAGTTTAAATTTAGCAAAATATGAAGAATGGAAAAATACGAATATTGTATACGATAGTATATGGTTTTTGGACGGAGTCCTTGAAGAATTTATACAAAGGGCTAAAGGAAAAGTTGGTTTTGCCAACTCAGTTAGAAGCGCGGAAAAGGGCCGTGCGCTTGGGCTGGGAGTATTGGGATGGCACACCTATCTCCAAGAGAAAGGAATCCCGTTTGAAGGGTTACTTGCTCAGTTTGAGACTCGCAGAATTTTTTCTCAGATTAAGATTGAGTCTGAACAAGCTAGTATGGATTTGGCAAAAATTTACGGCGAGCCTTTATGGTGTGCTGGTACTGGTATGCGGAATACTCATCTTCGTGCTATTGCACCTACTGTTAGCAACAGCAAGCTTAGTGGGAATGTGTCGCCAGGTATTGTGCCGTGGGCTGCAAATGTTTTCACGGAGCAATCAGCCAAAGGAACATTTATAAGAAAAAATCCAACATTAGTTAAGCTGTTACGAAAATATAAAATTAATACACAAAAAATATGGGATAAGATCCTAGCCGACGGAGGTTCGGTTCAGGGCATCAAAGAACTCGATGCTATACGCATGCAGAATGATATACCTGCTAAAGACGTATTTAAAACGTTTAAGGAGATTAACCAATTAGAATTAGTTAACCAAGCCGGCCTGCGCCAGCAATATATTGATCAATCAGTTAGTTTGAATTTGGCATTCCCAAGTGAGGCTACACCAAAGTGGTTGAACAAAGTTCATATTGATGCATGGGAAAAAGGCGTGAAGACTTTATATTATACGAGAACCGAAAGTGTTCTTCGTGGAGATATCGCGGCTGCAGCAATGGATGAAAATTGCGCAGCATGTGATGGTTAGTTTGTTTGTTGTTAAAAGAAGGGTGTTGGCAACAATGCCCTTTTTTTATAAATTACCGTATTCAGCTTGAACATCAAAGCAAGGACACGATTTTGCGGCAAATTCATTATGCCCGTGTATTGTTGCTTCTGGGTGTATCTTTTTTAATAATCTTAATAATTCTAGCAACGTAGCTATTTGTTCTGGTGTTCGCGTATCTTTAGCGATCCATTTACCATTTTTCTTTTCTGATTCAACCCCACCTATATATACTATTCCTATACTGTTAGCATTATGTCCTTTTACATGAGCTCCAGGAATATCAATCATCCTTCCATATTCTATCATACCGTTTAAACCTATAACGTAATGATATCCAATTCCTTTCCACCCTCTTTTTTTATGCCATTTATCAATGGTATCTGCAGTAATATTTCTTCCTTCTTGTGTTGCTGAACAATGTATTATAATTTTATTTATCTTTCTCATTATTCTTTTTATTCTCGCACTGTTTGTCAACAGCTTGTTTCCACTTAACGGCTGTATATCCTATAGTTACTAGTAGCAATACAATTTTTAAACCGTCTTCTATTAAATCAAATGTTGTTACACCCACGGCAGTTGTATTAAACGCATATATTTTTAGATCTTCGATGTTCATTGTTATTTTATTTTGCGTAAATACGCGATTTTTTCTTTAGGCGAAAAGCCCTTTGTTTCTCTTTTATACTTATTAAATTGTGCTGGTGATAAATTAAATTCTAAATCTCTTATTATTTTTTTATTTTCATTTCTTGTTTGTACACCGCTTGAAGAGCTGTTACTTCTTCTTACGCCTTTAATTGCTTCAAACTCTTCACTCTTAGCTCCTACATCCCAAGCTCTCCACCCTAATGCTAATGCAATTCTTTGCCAAGCTGAATTTCTTGAATCAAACATTTCTGCAACCGCAGTTGTTTCTAAAATTAATCTATCTAATGGTATATTAAACCACGCAGAAACTGTGCTACCAATTATACTATAAGTAGGACTAATGTTAACTTTACCATCAACAACTACTGCCCACGGATGTTCTGCTATAACATCTTTATCAAATTTTCTAGTTTGAAATGCGTTGTATTGTTTTCTAAATTTAGACCCAAGCGCTGGCATTACATTTAATAGTTCAATCATTGTATAAGTATGATCAGCATTCCATCCTTTAGATTCTTCTTTATGATATCTTCTAATTGCATTTTTTACAGTTGATACTACTGCTCCGTATATACCAGAACCTCTTAATATAGTATCTATTGAACCATGTATTATGTTTGTTGTTTTCTTATTTGCGGATTCTTCATCATCATCTTCATCGTCAAAACCAGGTATTAATGCAAACAATGCTTGTGACATTGCATGGAAAATAACGTTTTGTATAAATCCGTAATATATAATTTTACTAACATTTGTTTTTAAATCACCTCTGCCGTTTGCAATATCTTGAGCTGCTTTTTTCATAAGCCTAGTATACTGCATAGGTGTATTTTGAAAAGCCAATACTAATCTACCTATCCAATTAGATTGTTGCTGGGAAATAAGCATTGGATCTCCTGATTGCTGTGTAGCGTCTGATATTTTACTAAAATCTTTAAACGCTTTTTCTTCTGCAGCTTTCTGATCCATACCTTCTTTCAAGTATGTATTAATTCTATTCCTATAGAATGAAGCCCCACCTGATGCAATAGCAAAACTATCTGCAAGTTGCGTAGGTGTAAATCCAATTTTAAGTAAATAAGAAACTAAATTTTTAGGCCCTTTCTTTGCTGCTTCAGCAATTTCTTGTTCTTGTAAATCAGATTTTAAACCACCTCTTCTTGCTTTTAATTTATCTGAATTCCATAAATATGTAAAGTCTTTACTCCACTGACTTAAATTAGCAAAAGCTTTAGCCGCAGCTACTGGATTATTATCTGACCAGTTTACAAAGTTAATTGTAGAAATTGTTTGTAATAATGCTGATCTTCGGTTAAAGAACATTATTGTACCTATAGAGTTATTTACCCAAGTATTCCAGTTGTTAGTAATCCTGTTTCCTCCGGATGGTCTATTGCTACCGGATTTCATTCTTCTTATTATATCCTCTATAGCTTCTCTGTGGCGAGTACCGTATAATGCTTCTATTTTATTTAGATTTTCTTTACTAAATATTATATCTACATTTTGATTAAACGTAGTTAAGAATTGTGAACGACCAACTTTAGCTATGTCATTAAGATCAGACATTATATTACCAACAGCCCAAGTTTCTTTAGGATCTGACCAATTACCTTCAAATGTTACACCTACTAACGCGTCTGCAAACGCTGAAAGTTGAGTATCATTATTTACTGTATCATTCAAAAGTTTTAAATCTCTTTGTGACAACCCTGGAACTTGCTTACCTTGCTTAGTCCAAATATGTACACGGATTGCATCTTCATAAGTAAATGGAGAACCTGGAATTTTAGATTGTAATTTCTTTTTAAATGGCCTACCACCATTAACTTTAATTAAATCGCCATATCCTCTTTTAATATTTAACTGATAATTTTCGTATTGGCTAATACCTGAAACGTATGGGTCAACTAAGTTTTCTTCTATCCATTGCTGATCCATTTCACCTTGCTTACCTTTGCCGGCAAAAGTGTAAGATGTTAATCCTCTAAAGTCATCAGCTGACGATGGAATAAAGAATCTGTATTTACCTTTATCTTTACCTATTTTTCTTGCAACTACATCTGAATATCTTGCTTCTGCTTTTACACCAGATTGTCTTTCTAGCATTTGATTAAATTCCAAATCTAAATTGGCTGCTTGAAATTGTCTTGCTTGCTGTACTTTACCTTTTACATCGAATACATTTAAAACATCAGAAACAGCTTTAACATTTTTAATTGCATCATCTACAAAATAAAAATCATTAAAACCATCTGCGACTTTATTTATCATCCACCCTGCTTTAGCGGCTGGACTTCCGTTTTCTAATCCAACAATATTTTTTAATGGTACGGTTACACCTAATCCTTTTAAAAATTCGTATATAGATTTAGCAGACGCTTGAGGTCTTGCTGTTAAAACAAATATATTTTTATTTCCAAACTTATCAATTGCTTTTCTAAGTCTAGGTACAAGTGGACCAGGTGTTCCTTGAACAACTCTATTAAATTCACTAAAATCAAACTTAGCCCCTTTTAACGTAAGCTCTTCTGCTTGTACTGCAAATTCAGCTGGTGTTATTTTTGTAGTTTTACCGTCAAGTGTAACTATTACTTTACTTTTACTAAATGCTAAAGTATCATCAAAATCATAAACACTTATACCCTTACGAGACGGTTGATAGTTTCTGCCTTTGTTTATAGCTTTTTGCATAACCTGAGCAGATACAAATTGTTGCATATCAATACCACGAATCATCGCGCCAATCATACTATCTATTTCGCTTTTTAAAGGAGTCTTGAAATTATGAATTTCATTTAATATTTTAGGATCCAATGCTAAATACCTTAATTGTCTGCTTTGGTTTGTAGCGCCTATGTTAGAATCTAATATATCGCTTAAAACTTTAGGTAAACTTGTTTGACCAAATTGGCCTGCAAGATCATCAAATTTTAATTTAGCAGTAGCTAACGTTGAATTGGTTTCTGCTGCTGTAGAATTACTTCTTAATATAGTTGCTTGATATAATATTTCTTCAGCAAATACAGCCATTTGATTAGCTGAAGCAAATGTATGTTCACCCTTATCTTGAAGTACTTTTGCTATTATAATATTCTTCGCTTGCGCGCGCGTAATAGTTTCTGGTACCTTCAATTTAGATTTAGCATCAATAATTTTATCGATCTGCTCTTCCAGAGTGGTTAGCGCATCAACTTCTTGTAAAGCTAATTTATATAATGGGTGTTTTTTATTTATTTCATACGTTGATTCATTAGTATATTCGTTTTGTGGGAATGCACTAATATAGCTACCATCAACAGTAGTTAAACCTCTTGCGTGGTTTTGAATATTGCTTTGTGATTCTAACCACCTAAACATACCTGGTGCTAAGTCTGGATTTTTAGCTACTATTTCTGTAGCCTTTAACATTAAATAACTTTGCAACTGTTTGTTGGCTTCGTTAATCTTGCTTATTCTTTTACCGAGTACAGATTCTATTTTTGCAATTTTAGCATCTCGACTCATTTCACTAAACACATCTGTTTCTACAGGGTTTCCGTTTTCATCAAACTTCCAACCTTTAGCTTTGATACGAGAAATAGCTAACAGTATTCCTTGGTTTCCTTTAACAAATTCAACGCTAGCCATGTCAATACTAAAACCATCTTCAGTAAATATAACACCCTCTTCAGCTGCCATATTTTTTATGAATTGATTTATACTATACCCAGCCGTTCCTTTTACTGTTCCCAAGTATCTATGATGCTGCCCAAAAATTCCGCTAAGAAATCTTTGTCTACCTTTACCAGAAAATAATGAAGGATCAATATCTTCCATTAATCTTACTGTAAAATCTGTAAGCTGCTGCATAGAAACATCATTAGAATTGCTAGTGTTAGTTTCTAAATACTTTTCAAACTCTTGCTTAAATTCTGGTGATACATTTTCATCTTCAAGAATTGATTGCATATTATCCTTGAATGCTTTAACGCCTGGGTTAACTAAGTTGTCAAAATTTTGATCCCAATATATAGCTTCTTGTGGTTTTAATCCGCTATACCAATCATAAAACGCATCACTATACACGCCATTTTTTGCCGTGCTAAATGCTATTACAATACCTTCTTCCATTTTTTCATTCAATGAAGTTCCAGCTTGGTAGTTACGAGTACCGTTTTCTATTTGACTTTGTAATAAATTTAATTGACTAGCTATTTCTAACTCTCCTAGACGCTCCTGGTTATCGATTAGGGCTTGTTTAAGAACACTTTGAGGCTTGTCTAATTCTTGACTAAGCTTTTGAAATCCTAAGGTCTCTGCGGTTGCTTTTGCTAATGACTCTTTTCTACCTCTAATTAGTGATTTTATATTACCATTCTCATCTAATACTATTTGATTAGCTAAAAACGCTTCTTCAGAAATTACATTTTCAACATTAGGGTGCTTGCGTATAATTTGATTGCCACTTGTTTCACCTCTGTTATCGGTTGTAGTTTTTTCTCTGTTAATTTTAGCATTTCTCCACACATTGTAATCTACAAAATTAGGT
>Ga0163180_10000829_pt1 | contig 17693 bp, 12 predicted proteins | sample AtlANTMetagenome_2_FD_109647 | JGI IMG/M metagenome (GOLD analysis project Ga0163180, IMG submission 109647) | Marine eukaryotic phytoplankton communities from the Atlantic Ocean - Atlantic ANT 4 Metagenome | ecosystem: Environmental > Aquatic > Marine > Oceanic | place: North Atlantic Ocean...
GAGAGGCGCGAGGGAAGAGGAGGAACGTGGAAGTGACGAGGCAAACGCTGCTCGTGCGCGCGGAAGATGCATGCGATTGTGATGCTGACTCGGAAGAAGAGGAAGAGAAAGAAAAAGTTCACGTTCGCAAAAGAGACGTCGTCGCGTGCGAGTTAATCACCACCAGCACCACCACACGTGGAAAGAAAAGCAGGAGGAAGAAGAAGGGGAGGAATTCTCCTCCTCGTCATCGAATCGTAATCACATCCTTTCCGAGAAGGAAGAGGTTGATTGATTACGCGACGTTGCCTCGATTTTTGTTCTCCGCGAGCGCTTCATCGACAAACGAAGAAGAATTTAAAGCGGGGAAAGAGAACAGCGGGAAACGGTTTGGACATAAGAAAAACGTACATGTAGTGAAATACGCGTCGTTAGACGAAGCTTTAGAAGATGTGAAACGAATAGAAGAGGCGTGCGGGTTGGAACATCAGCGAACGAATAAAAGGGGGAGATTTTTGGTGCTTATTAACCCAGCTGCGGGAAGAGGGAAAGCGGAGGAGGTGTTTAAAAAACACGTGGAGCCAGTATTGAAGTGCGCGAAAAATTGCGTGGTGGATGCGATCGTGACGAGGAGAAGTGGAGAAACGGAAGAGAGGACGTACGAGAGGAGTAAGGATTCGTTGTTGTTAACGAGAGGTCGAGAATACGATAACCACAACGGTACTCACGACGATGATGCGCGAGTTCTCGGCATCATCGCTATTGGAGGCGATGGTACGATTGCAGAAGTGTATGCGGGTCTAGAGAGAGCGCAAAAAGAACTCGGGACACACGAAAGTATTCCGATCGGTGCTATTCCCGCTGGTTCGGGGAACGCCATTTCCGTTTCTCTGGCAGAACAGAGCAGAGAGGTGAACGACGCCACGACGATGGCGTTGCTCATAGCAAAAGGTCAAACGATTCGGTTGGATGGAGCAAGACTGGAGATTTACCGCAACGACGAAAACAGCAATAACGATACGACGAACCATGCGACAAAAAGTAATGGTAATGGCGGCAAGAGGAGGTTAAGTTTGGACAGGAGAAACGGCAGTAAGAAGAACGGCAGTAGCAGTAACAATACGAACGACACGAACAATAGAATAGCGGTATATCAAAACACAGCTTTATTGAGCGTTTCGTGGGGTTTTTTTGCGGATGTTGATTTAGAATCAGAACGCTTCCGCTGTCTAGGAGGGACTCGATTTATCCTACAAGCGATTGCCCGACTCATCAATCTGAGAACGTACAAGATGGATTTAACGTACAGAGTCTCTCAAGAGACCAACTCTGTGTGCGAACGACTCGAGAAATCACTCCCCGGTCGTAAAGAAGGCGAATTCCGAACGATTAAAGACGAAAATATTCTAGGAATATGGGCGATGAACCTCCCCTGGGGCAGCGGCGACACAAAATCCGCGCCGCTCGCTTCGCCTTCTGACGGATTCTTTGACATCATCATCGTCCACCCAACGAGTAAACTAAACTTGCTCAAATTGCTGCTCGACTTTGACACGAAAGGATCACACGCGAAGAACGAAGCCGTCACATACTTGAAAACGAGCGAATTCGTGCTCACTTTACTCGGTCGATCCGATTTGACCAAGGGCGTGAGCTGTTCTACCGACACCCCCGCCGGCGCCACGACAAACATCGCCAACCCGCTCGGATGCATGGACGCCAGAGAAGATCCCGAAACGCCATCCACCGCACTATCTGACCTATATGAAGGCGGTCGTGTCATGATCGACGGTGAAGTCGTCCCAGACGTTTGCTCTCGGGAAGATATGTTCACGGTCAAAGGCTGCGTCGAGAGAGGTTTGGCCGATGTCTTCTCCTTCGCGCCTTCTTCTTCCTATGTCATTTCTGCCGGTGGAAGTATAGCTTGATATCCTACTCCCATTACGACGTATAATACTTGGAGAGAGCAAGAGAGCTTGTTTTTGAAGTGTAATACTATATTTTTTACTGCGTTGCGCTCGCTCGCGCTACTCCTTATTAAGTTTTTTTTTTGGAGGAAGAAGGGACATATTCTCCTCCTCTTGGAGGTCTTTTTTGCTCTAAAAACCTGCATCTATCTTTCTTTTCACTCTGTCGTCACTTTTTTGCCGACGCGGAGAGAGCCAACGGGGCGTACGCATTCGAACATCGCGAAGAGCACGAAGAGCGCATAAATAGAAGTAGAGCGTCTCGCGCGGAGGAAGAGGAAGAGGAAGAGAGAAGAAAAGATGTCGACCCCGGCGGAGATTAGTGTGCCAAAAGTGGATGAAAACGGCCAACCTTTATCCAAGTCCGCGTTGAAAAAGCTCGCGGCGAAAGCGGAAAAGGAGGCCAAAAAGGCCGCTCGCGCGGCAGAGTTAGCCGCGGAATTAGAGCGCCAGCAATTAAACGAACCGGATAACTGCAAAGAAAACTACGGGGACGCGGAGATGGTCCAATCGCAAAGGATTACCGAGACGGCGTGGAAGAAAATCCAAGAGTTGGACGAGAGCTTTGTCGGGAAAACGGCAACTTTGAGAGGCCGAGTGCACTCAATCCGAACAAAAGGTAAAGGCGCGTTTATGGTATTACGACAAGGATCGGAGACGTTGCAAGTGGCTTTTTTCGTGGACGACGTGAGAGTGAGCAAACCGATGATCAGGTTCATTGGCAACCTGAACAAAGAATCTATCGTGGACATCACCGGGGAGTTGGTGAAGCCGGAACAACCCATCGAGAGTTGCTCAAACACAATCGTGGAGATGACATGTCCAAAAATCTTTTGTGTTTCGCGATCGATACAAATCCCGTTGGAAATTTCGGATTTGTCCAGGTCGGAGGTAGACATCGACAACGCGCCAGCGGATAAGCAGTATTCGAAAGTGAATCAAGACACTAGGTTGGATAACCGAATTTTAGATTTACGAACGCCAGCGAATAATTCAATTTTCAGAGTGCAAAGCGAAGTATCCGCGTTGTTTCGGGAAACGTTGAGGAAGAGGGATATGGTGGAGATCCACTCACCGAAATTGATTTCGGGCGCCTCAGAAGGCGGCGCAAGCGTGTTCAAGTTAGATTACATGGGACAACCAGCGTGTTTGGCGCAGTCGCCGCAGTTGTATAAGCAGATGGCTATTATGGCGGACTTTGGTGGGGTATTTGAGATTGGACCGGTGTTTCGTGCGGAAAATAGTAACACGCACCGTCACTTGTGCGAGTTTACTGGGTTGGATTTCGAGATGACGATTAAAGAACATTACAGCGAAGTTTTGGACGTCATCGATGAGTTGTTCGTGAACATGTTCGACGGGTTAAACGAACGGTGCGCAAAGCAGTTGGAGGTGATTAACGCGCAGTATCCGTTCGTGCCATTGAAATATTTGAGAAAATCGTTACGATTGGAGTTCCCGGAAGGGATTAAAATGTTGCATGAGGCTGGGATCACAGAGGCGGATCCGCATGGGGATTTGAGCACGGAACACGAACGAATTTTGGGAAGGTTAGTGAAGGAGAAATACGACACGGATTTTTATATTTTGACTCGATACCCGATCGAGGCAAGACCGTTTTATACGATGCCCGAACCCGGAGCTAATCCAGAGTACACGAACTCGTTTGACGTTTTCATTCGAGGTGAAGAGATTATTTCTGGCGCACAAAGAATCCACGATCCGGATTTGTTGACTGAAAGAGCGAAACATTTCGGAATTCCAGTGGAAGATTTGGAGAGTTACATTCAATCGTTTAGGTACGGCGCAGTGCCGCACGGAGGGTGCGGGGTCGGTTTGGAGAGAGTCGTCATGTTGTTCTTGGGCTTGAACAACATTCGAAAATCAAGCCTGTTTCCGAGAGATCCAAAGCGCTTAACGCCGTAGAGTACAGAGGTATTTCTATATATATCAACTATTTCTATCCATACATAAACACATATGGTACATATATCTTTTCTTCATTAAGTAACTTTCAATTCGATAGCCCACTCTCCTTTTAGTTTACCAATCACTCGCCCGCGAGACGTGCAATCGGCTTCGAAAGGTAATCTCCTACGGTCCGTGGGAACACTGATGATTGCGGTTCCTATCCTTGCGTTTGTCTTTTCGTTCACGACGGTAAATATTACGTAATACGGCGCGTTTTGAAGTTCTTTTCTTTTCTTTGGCAGCTTTACCACGGGTAAGACGTCTACATCGAGCGGGTCGTCTCCGATTCGTCGAAGCATTCGTGAATTCCACACGCACGAAGAGCGCGAGCGCAATCTAACTGTCATATTTTCCTCTCCTTCGTCTTCGTCTTTTGCGAACGATCTCGACGGGAGCAACATTACGCTCGAAATACTTTTCGCGTTAGACCAACGACTACCGTCTGCGGTTTCAAAGTCATCCACCTCGAGAGCGTTCGTGCGAAGCTTTCCCAGATGTACTTTCAAGAGCGACGCAGTTTGTTCTTCCGCAGTGGCAAAAATCAACCTATCGTCATGCGTTTCTAATTGAAGTTTTTCAACCGTCACGATGGCAAAATACTCTTCGCCGTTTTGCACCGGGAGCACGTCATCGTTGGCATCTTCGTGATTGGACGTACCGAGCAGAAGATTCAAAGAAAACGTCGCACACACGGGCGCGTGATCGCTCGACGTTACGCCGTGGCACGCTTCATATTTATGCGCTTTCCTGTTCGCCTCGAATCCAGGAAGAGATTTGATGAGCACGCGATCAGTATAACTCGGGATGCGCTTTTTGCTGTAATACCCTTCAGTAGTATCGACGGGATTTAGATCATTTCGACTCTCAAAAGCGGCGCGTGAATCTCGCTTAAACGAAGGCGGAAACTGCAGAGGTAACTCTTGAAATCCAAAAAGGCACTTGCCTTGCCGTTGCGCATGCAAAAGTTGGTCGCCGATCCATAATCTTCCCCAATTCTTCTGTTTGATTGTTTCCGCGATAAACTTCCATCCAGTATGAAACGGAGATGACTGCGACGTTCCTCCACTTGAAACATTCTCGCACCTTGTCGTGTTCACTTGACTATCTGACTCAGAATCATCGTCTTCATTTTCAATTTCTCCTGGAAGCTTTGCGCGTCTGTTTACCGATGTGTCTTTGACGATATCTGCCTTTGACCAACACGAATTCCAGACGCTATTTTCGTCATCATCGTCAGCACCAATCATTTCACTCGCACTGTTGACTTGTACCGTCCCAAATGCCTGAGTTGGACCAGGATCGATTCTAAAGTTCAAGTCTCCCATGAAAAATGTATGCGTCGCCGATTCTAATAGTTCTAAATCTGGAGGCAATCTCCTTTGCTTCTTTTGTTCTTCTTCGTCTACTTTTCGTTCCGTGGTGACTATTCTGTCGATGTTGCTCATATTGCTATTCTTATCATTGCTATTCTTATCACCACTCATTAAACCAGAAGCCTCAGCAACTGCCTTAATCGAATGTTCCCAACTCGTACCATTTCCTTCGCATCCGAACGGCTTTTCGATTTTATCTCTCCACGCACTTCCTATAATCGCCCGAATCGTCTCCAATCGTCTTTCGTAGAACGTCTTCTCCTCGTGCGCGGCTAAGTGGCACCCTAGAAATGCGATTGATTCGCCCCCGTAAAACTGAATCTCCACCATAATCCCCCCTTTATTCCCGACTACATTCCCCATCCCTGTCGCTTTCACGCCCACCCGGACGCTTTTCACGCTCTTCTCTAAATACTTTTTGCAGTGCACCGACAATCGCATTTGCATCAATACTTCGCTTTGAACGAGCACGTATTCATTTTCATTGTTGTCCTCCTTCTCGTTATCTTTGCTCTTCTTATTCGATGATTTCAAACACGCCTCTATGCTCGCGAACCAGTGCTGCCTACATTTCTTCTCCTCCGCAATCTTCTTCCCGCCATAATACCCTCCCACCATTCCAACCACAAACCCAACCGGCGCTAATGGCCCAGTCGCGACCCCACCCGTTATCCCTCCCGATATCGTCCCCAACATCCTCGTCGCTTTAGAAGACTGCCAAAACGTTTTTTTCTCTTTTTTGTTCACTATCGAGTCATTTTCGACTCGTTTCTCCGCCAACCTTGCAAAGTCTGCCGGCTGTGTGATTTTTCTCGAATACGCGTACGACGCCTCTTGCGCGGCGACGACGATGACGTCGCAATCTTCGCTTTTCTTGAGCAATTCGGTGTAAAACGTGTCGTTTATCGGTTTATTGCCGACGTTGAATGTCGCGCAATAAATGGTCACAGTTTTGCGCTGGAGTCGAGTTGACATTGAACGCAGATTGTTGACGCGAGAGAGATGAAGAGAAGCATCGATGGAAGACGCCTCCACCTTTCTCTCGCGCGTCGCCATCGCGTCTTGCTCTTCGTCGCGTCTCGCGCGGTCGCCTCACACTCAGAAAGAAAGAAGCTCGTAAAACTCTTGTTTCGTGTCTTAAAATGCCGTTAGCAATTTAGCAATAGCTCTTTTTTTAATTCGCTTCGTGCATTTTTCGCGTCTCTTGCTTACAAAATGTCTAATTCTATACTAGTACCTACATATATCATACATTCTCTACGCGTAAGTATACCCGTAAGTCGGCAAGGCTACTTTTTTCCTCATATTATACACGCGGAAATGGAGTGCGTCCACAATCGATTCCATGGCGTCGCGAGGCCACGCCCCCTTTTCTTCTTCTTCTTCTTCGTCTTCTTCCGTACGGACGGGAGGCGGAGACCAGGAACCTTGGAAGTCCTTCTCCGGGGGTCCAAAAGCAGGTTGTCTTGGTACGTCGTACGAAAACAAGTGCCACACGCTTTTGAGACCGTTTTGAAGGTTTTGGATCTCTTCAACTGTAATAGTTTCGAGGATGCTTTGGAGACGATTTTCGATGTCTCGTTCACGAACGCGAATGGAAAATTTCGAATAATCCAGGAACGTGCCTTCCCACGGCATGTCGACACCGTCCTGTACAATGACCGGTACGCAGCCATTTCGAATGTAGACGGAGAGACCCCCACTCCAACCATCTCCCGGAAGCGCGAGGCAAAACTTGGACGAGCCTATTCTTTCCAAGTAGTCATTCGAGTGCATGAGGATGTCGAAACCGCTGACATTTTGCCAACTTCTCGCAATAGTTTGACGTAAACCGCGTGAATAATCTTCGCCCCATGGTTTTTCCAAGCCGAGATTTCCGCTAAAGAAACATAACGTCGTTCTTTCAGCCGTTGGTGTCCAACCGTTCACGTTCGCAGGTGCTCGGACTTCGTTAGTCCTCGGCTGTGACCAGGGAGGGGCGACGATATCTTTATTCCGATTGTACGCGCGCCACGATCCAGTCACGATCCCTTCATTCACAAGCTCATCCCAGTTATCTGGTAAATACGCCGTGTGCGAATTGTTGCGCGGATTACCGGTATTTCCCCAGTGCGTGATGAAGATCGCATTGGCGATGCTGTCCGGAAAGTGGACCGCGCCTTCGTCATAGGCGGCGATTACCGCATGATCTCGACCCCCATTTCTATCGAAATACGACTGTGTTTTCCTTTCCTCATTATTATTATTATTATTATTATTGAATGGAATGTTTCGAATGTACTCAGTTACTCGCTCTAAAAAGAGATTTGCTGCGTGCGGTCGAGAACCGGGCTTTGTCTTGATCAGAGAAAGTGACACTGCTGCCGAAGGCGTTTGATACGCATAACGGTAGCACGTTCCGTATTGCGGGATGAAAAATATGTCCGCGTTCTCGGGATTAATCGTACGATGCACTGACCTGAGTAAGAACTCGTAAAGCGTATTTTCCAAGGAATAGAACCATTCCGTCGGTCTTTCTGGAAATGGCGGCTGAGAAACGTTGTCGTAGTTGTCATTCTCGTTCGGTTTCTCATAAAATCTATCACCGCACACAAATTCGCCTCTGTTGACGTATTTCGTCCAATGTGAGGTGAACTTCGAAGGCATTTCATACACGTATATAAAAGGACGTTTACTTTCAAGTTTTGAGTGTACGGAGTGCACTGAATCTATCATTCGCAACGACGATGAACTTACACTGTTTGGCACCGAAAGCGAACAGTCGGCACCCCAAAACTCCTTCTTACACATACAGAAACCATCGTCGCACTCGCCGTTTCCACTGCATTGGTTTGGGCACCAACTCGGGACAATTTTTTCGCATGCTTTGCCGTATCTACTTCCTGGACATTTACTGATGCAATCTCGAAAGTTTCTCACGACTTGAGGATGCACGTTGAGCCTACTGTCATTCTCGCGAACCGGATCAAACGTACGAACAGAATCGGCATCGCACCACGACGGGAGCGCCTGTGCGATTTCTCTCCCTTTCGTTATCCTTTCTTGTTCTGTTTCGCCACTATCGTCGTAAACACCCTCTCGCGCGCGCTCGAGAAATGGCGTTTCTACTTTCAAACTCGATACGCTCGGATTTTCTCTGCCGTACACCATCGCAAACGTCGGCAATCCTCCCCACTCTCTTCTGCCTGATTTCAATTCTTCCAACTTTTTACTATTTTTATTCACGATGTAACCATCGTTTATATCTCCATTTCCTTTCCACCATTCTTCTTTTCCATACTTCTCCATATCCGGATTACAAAACGGCCACTGATGCAACACTCTCGTGGGATGTTTCGTGCCTTCTCCGCATACGCACAAACCTCTCGTCACATCGCACGCGTGAGAACACCTTAGCTCTACACTATCGCTACAAGGGAACGTTCTTTCTTCATCTTCACACGCCGGGCCTTTAAACCCAACCGGACATTCGCACTTGCCGCTAAAATAATCGCATTTACCGCCGTTGAGACACTTTTCGTGACAGTCTGAGCGCAAATCGAAGAACGTTGCTTGTTTCCTCCCTCGTACTCGTCGCATATTTTTTCGTTGCTTGCGCATCCATTTGGCATACGATTGCACGTACACGCTATTTATACTACCCGTAATGTCGTCTTTGGCGTCTTCGTCGTCATTATAATCCTCTTCTTCGTCTTCAATTTCTTCTCGTTCTTGTCCTTTCGATATTTCTGTTGTGAATATCTTTTCGCTTTTTTCGTCGTCACTGGAAGAGTCCTCTTCGTCGTCTTCACCGGCACCACCGATGGAGACGACCACCGGAGGTTGCTCCTCCTCGCGTTCTTTCGCGCGAACGCCTCTCTCGATGCCTCTCCCGTCTCTCTCCCGCGACGAAAAACCGATGCCGTTCGTTCTAGAATAAAATTTCCTCGCCACGGCGGAGACGTCTTCGAAGACAATCACGACAACAATAGTCGCGACGACGACGAATGCGTTTACGATCGCTCGTTTTCTATTCCCAACGTCGCGCAAAGGGTGGTGGAGCACGTGCACCGCGGCCCCCGCTCGATGAGACGACGTCACCCCCGATGGTGGTGGTGGTCGTGGTGGTGGTGGGTGCTGCGCCGCCGTCATCGCACCCCCCTCATTCTCTTTTATGCATCTTTACTTCCTCCGTCCATAGTGTGGAACTTTTGTCAAAGTCGTCGTCGTCTTCTTCTTCTTCTTCTTCTTCTTTGTCCTCTTTTTGATACCCTAAACACTTTGCACTTTTGGTTTTTGTGGGAGTGTCTCTTTTCATATCTGAGACGAATAATATCCATTTCTCTCTCTCTCTCTCTCTCTCTCTCTCTCGTTTCCTCGACACACCGCCACACGCGCACGCGCTCGCGCGCAACAACAACACCAAAAAAAGCAGAGCGAAGAGAGTGGAACCCGTCGCGATGGTAAACGGCGCCTCGATATCGTCAGCCACCACGACCTCGCGCGGGGTGCAGATGCAGCTCGCGCATCGTCGTCGTCGACGAAGAACGCATCGTCGTAGTCGTAATCCTCGGTCCAATGCCAAGAATAGGACGACGACGACGATGCGAGCGCAACGGAACGAGGAGGAGGAGGAGGAGGCCAGCAACGGTAAAGGACAGTTCTCTAAAGCCGGCCGTTCCGGAACGAATCGAGAATCGAAAGAATATTCCGAGGAAGAGTTGAAAGCTCAAAAAGCGTTCGTCCAAGGCGATTTTGGTAAAGTTTCCACCGCGAAAGAGACATGGGAACCGTTCGTTCGAGCCTCGCGAGCCGGTTTATTGGACGAGATACAAAAGTGCGAGAATAGTAACGAGATGCTTAATTGCGATGCGGTGTTAGCGTCTTTATTCATCGCGGTGGAAGATGACGCATTTAAATCGAGGACGTCGGTGTGTTTACCGCAAGAGGCATACGTGAAAAGGTTGCAGAAGTTAATGGATGAGTTCGAGATGCGAGATATCGCGTATTTTAATGGTCAGTACGACGATAGGATGGTGTTGAAAGCGTTGGAGAGATATTTATACGAGGAGCATCAGTATAAGCCTCCAGTTGGGTGGATGGAGGCGTTTTCACCGTACAGGACGTATTTTCATCACGTCATTGCACAAAAAGTAGGCATCCCGGCGAGTTTAGCGACATTGTATATGGGATGCGTAAAGATTTTACGATCGAAAGAGATTTTGAAAGACGAAGTATACGTTTTGATATCCAATTCAAGAGGTTTAGATCCGGATGTGTTACCTCGGACGCCGTGGGGGATTACCAAGGACGATTACCTTAATCTCGGTATACCCGCGGACGCGAGATGGTGTACACCAAAAATGAGTATTCAAATGCAATTGAGAGCACTGAAAAGGTCGTTTTGGCCGTGGACTTGGGACGATCGAAGAGATACTGGCATTGAATTGGCGCTTCGTTCTGCCGTTTTCGGGAGCGAAGATAGAATGCAAACCGCGGTGAAAGGTGTTGGGATCATTCAACCTACGGGTAGACCCTTCGGTGATTTGGAAATGGCCATCCGCGCGACTGAACGTTTAGCGCTCGTGGCCGAACCGGAAAATATCAGAGACTATGGCGTTTTGTTGTATCACTCTCAACGATACAAAGAAGCGTATGAACAGCTCCAAAAATATCAAAACTGGCGCGACGAAGAATTCGAACGGTTACAAAAAGGCGGCAAAACATCCACGGTGGCTGTCGAAGTCGACGGCACTCCCAACACGGCACCGGATATGTCAAAATGGCTCTTCGGCGACCCGAGCGAATACGCGGAGCAAATCGCGAGAGAGGAGCAATGGTTGAAGGAATTGATGCTGATTTTAGAGAGAAAACTGTTAGAGCAAACGTTGAACATGTAAATTTGTATATTTATTTTCTCACTCGTCGTGCTCTCGTAATTTTTCTTCAAGTTTTTGGTTCACTCGTCTCGATAAACGTTCAAAGGTCAAGCCTTGCGAAGCGCTTGGAGGATTACGTAGTATTTTAGCAACGGTCGGTTTACGGGCCCATTGAAGTATGCGGTCTCGAAAAATTTCCGTCGCTTCGGGTAACAGAGTCCGGGCTCCCAAGACAGCTTCTCTGGTCGCGTCGCTCGCTCTCAGCAAAAGCTCGCCGTCCGGATCAAGTTTAGAGAGCAGACGTTCTGCGTGCTTAACTTTGGGACGTTCTTCTTCCGATGATGCGGAAGCACGCCCAGCGAGGAACGGCAGCAGCAATGCGATCAGGCGAAGAATGCGATGGGCGTACATCGACGGATATTTATGATGATGATGATGAAGGAAGAAATATTTTATTGCAAACACGAATTCCCTCGAACCTACAAACTAAAAGAAAACTAAAAACTATCGTATTTACCACCCACAACTATCGATAATAATTCGACATCTAATGTGTTTAGATGTCGATGATGTTGATTCCCGGTGGCAAGGATTGTTTTAATCGCGTCGCTTTGTCTTGGTCTTGTACTCTCAACGTGTACAAGTACTTGGAGCAGCGAACTTTAAACTTTGTGACGGAACCGGTTTTCTTGATTTTCACCGACTTGGCGTCCTTGCGTCGCGCTTTCAAAAGAAAATCTTTGATATCAGCAATTTGTTTCGGCTGTGATATTGATAGATCGAGGTGAAGTAGAAGGTTAGCGAATGATATCGACGTTGAATCGCGAGGAGAGAGAGGAGAGGAGGGAAAGAAATCACGCTTTCGAGAACGAACGGGTTTTCTCAAGACACAGGGCTTAGCGCAAAAAAAAAGTCAAATCTCCACGCGGGAATACTCGACCCTCGCGAAGGTATCGCGACGCAACCGAGGTCCGATGCGCATTCACAAAGTATTCCTCGATGCAAAGGAGTCGTTCAAAGTGACATCGCAATCCTTCCTCGCCAAGTATCCGTCCGCCGTAAAACCCATTCTCGAGGAGATTGATTTTTATCACACAGTGAAGCGCGACAAAAAAATCCGTCGGACGACGCCCGACGCGGAGGTACGAGCGAACGCGCGCGACCCTCTCCGGAACCGAAACGGCGCGCGCGATGCATCCAATCGCACGTTCCGCGAACGATGAGGCAACGTTGACGAACGAATAGAGAAAACACCTACCATATTTGTGTGTTTCAGCGGGAGTACGCGTAAAATGGCACCTTTTGAGGCGGATTTTTGACGACGACGAAGGGAAAGGAAAACGAGAAATTTGTCCTGGAAAAAAAAAACATCTCGTTTCGCATCTTCGGGCAAAAAAGTCCATACAGTTAATAAGTTTTATAGTTATTTATATATACACGCGCGCGCCGCACGCCTGAGTAAAAGATCGATACAAGGAATTACACGAGCAGTAACTCACGCGTCTTCGTCGTCGCGCCGTCGTCAAACGAACTGTTCTTAACGACTTCTTACCCGCGCCTTTCTTTTTCGTATCGCCGTCGCTCTTCTTCTCGAAAAGCTTCTCGTTCAACGTTTTCTTGTTTTGTTCGCATATTTTGGATCTTTCTTCGCTTTTACTTCCTCTTGGTTGTTGTTCACGAGCACCGAGATGCCGAAGGAAAACAACGCACCCATCAAGATTTTCGCTTTTCCACCTCCACCTCCTCTATTCGTTTTTCTGTTTTTTCTAAATGAAGCTTGAATCTTCTTCGCCGCGGCGTTCTCTTCCTCGGAATATTGCTTGTCCCTGAAATCCGGAATCGCACCTTTCCCGTCCTTCCCAGTTCTCTCCGGTTTCTTTTTATCCGGAAAGTACGTCAAAATCAACCTCACTTGCCCACCAACCGCGTTTCCTTCTCGATTGTACAAGTCGAAACTCTTGTTGATTTCGCCGTCAAAGGCTTCGCAGTTCGATATGATTTGCTTCACGTGGAATCCCGCATTCGCCACCGCTTTCTTCCCGCCGATAAACGAACTCGTCTTTTGTTTAAACAATAAAATTCTTAATTCTTCATCTTTATCTTCGTCGATGGCAAACTCAAACGCGTCCGAGAAGTCGATTCGGTGGTCGAACACTTCCTTCATCTCCGTTTTTCGTTTTTGACGAGGCGCATCTTTGTTCACCGGGTCCCGTATTTCCACTTTCACCGCGCAATATTTCGTATTCTGCGTGTCCTCCACCGGAGTTTCGAGCTCCAAAACTACGACGCGTGCAAAGAGAGAGACAAAGAGAGAGAGAGAGAATGTGCGCGTGAGTGCGGAGAGAACGAACGCGTCGGCACGCGCGCGCGCGCGGTGGATTCATCGATCAGTTCCCCCCCCCCCACGGGGAAAAGATACTCAAACTTTTTTTTTGGATCCCTTCGAAATCAAAACAGATCCCGTTCGATTCGTCGTCGCGGTATCGTAAGTATCGAGCGCGTCTTTTTCGCCGCGAACGAGAAAAAGACGACGACGAAGAAGGACGCACCTTTGACCCGTAAGACGCCCATATTTTTACTCCTTCGGTAAAGACCACGCTCTCTCTTTTTCTGAGGATTGATTCTTATTATTATTATTTATGTGTGTGCTTCCACAGACGTCTTCATCTCAACAGCAACCAAATAAGCGTCCTCCTCCTCCTCCTCTCTCTTTTTGGACTCCAAAAAAGGTCCCCACAGAAATAATGAAACCTCAAACCCCTTTTGTGGTTTGTTGTGTATTTGGTTGGGATGGGAGAGCCGAAAGACACACACACACAACGCAAAAAAAAAACGTCCGTTCGTTTTCCCAAATCGAGCGGATTTTTTTCGCACGCGTCGCCTCAAAAACTCATTTTTGTCCTCACAAAAAGAAGGCGGAGAAAGAGATATTTAGAGAGGAAGAACACGACAACAACGACAACAACAACAACAACAACACCGGGTGCACCGTCGTCTCTTCGAAAAAGACGAATTCAGGTACGAGGGAGAGGGAGCGACGATCGAGGTTCTTTTTTCGACGCGCCACCGGACGCCATGATCGGCGACCACGACGGGTACAAGTGGCGGAAATACGGTCAGAAGAACATCAAATCGGCGTCGTACCCGAGAAGTTACTACCGATGCACGCGTCCAGATTGTCCCGCGAGGAAACAGGTCGAAAACGGCGTCGCCAAGTACGAAAACGAACACAATCACGAGAAGCCGAGCTTGCTGCTGCACAGCCAAAAGACGGATTTGCACCGCGCAAAATCTGGGAAGGTCGAGAAGAAGAAGAGTAAAGGTGCGATGATGATGATGTCCCATGCGTTGCATGTCGTCATTTTTTTTTTTTTCGTCGATTTTATTTTTTGGGTGTCGATTGTCTTTCGATCGATCGAAATGAACAAGAAAACTGTACGAGTTCTTTTGACTGACCGCGAAAGCCGCGCTCAAACCTCCTCCATTCAATCGATCGATCGATCGATCGATACAAAACAGGACGCCCACCCGGAGTGCACTCGTCCTGCTACAAGAAAATTAAAGCACCGAAAACGGCGAGGAAGTTTTACGAAGAAGAGGAAGATGGAATAGGAGGTCACCCGTTGGTGGAGGCGTTGCACGCGTTGTCGCCAAAACTCGCGAGAAGAGAAGAAGGAGAAAAAAAAGGGGGTGGTAAGAGTAACGATAACAAGAACAAGAAGAGTAAGAATAAAAGTAACGATGATAATAATAGAGATAGTAATAATACTAGTAATAATAGAAGCGACGGAGAGATGGCAGCAGCAATCTTTTCCATGGAGGAAGCACCGTTGTCGCCGGGATATTGGGATAAAGCGGAAGGGTTGTATTTCGACGCCGCCAAAAATGTGCACAAAGGCGGTAAGAACAAGTTTCAGGAGCTAGTTACCGGTAGTGCTACAAAGAAAGTACCATCGAAGAGTATCGAGGTGGATAATAACAATCACGGTTACTTTGGAGGAGGAGGAGTTGGTGGGATTACCGGATTCTTAACCTCGCCGCGATTGACCGGAATAGTAAGAAACGTATTCACTGGCGCGAAAGATTTTTGCGATTTCCGACAAATGTTCTCGCCAGACAAATGCAACGACGAGAAGAAAAACGGCGATAGGAAAACCACGCAGCCATCGCAGCCATTTGAAAGTGACGAGGAGGAAGAAGAGAACGAGACAAAAAAAGTTCAAGATCCGGGTCCGCTCGTGTTTCAACCGTCTCCAAAGTGTGAGAAAAAAAAACGATTTTCATCGGCGGCGGTTGAGGAAGAAGACGATATCGACGTCGTTAACATCGATGCGACGCCTGAAAAGCTTGGCAAGAAAGACTTCAAGGAGGTTGCAAAGTCTAGGAGAGGACTATTACCATTTATCGAAGAACAGGGCATGTCATACAGTAACGATAAAACCGGCAGCGCGCTCAGTCGCGAAGAAACGGTTTTGCACGCTTTTTCTAAGAGAGAAGTGCACAACAATCCGTTGCAATCTCCCAAGGGTGCTAAGACAACGTTCAAAGATGTGAAGAAATGGAACAAAATATCGTGTTCTGCCGCATCGAGCGGCAAAATTTCCAAGAAGAAGAGAAAGGAGAGTAAACTCACTTCCTCAGAGGCTTTAGCGGCGGAAACGTATTGTGAAGCCATCTTGAAAGGCATGCGACACGAAGAAGCATCCATGATTGCCGCTCAGAAAGTGCGTGAAATGAACGAAAAGACACAGCGATTGAAAGAAGTCGCGCGCGAAAGGAAGAAGTCGCGAAACCTCGTTCCACCACCAATGCCATCGCAGCAAGGGAGCGGTCCTCTTGGAAATAACAATGCCTTATCGAGACCTCATGAAGCAGACGTCTACGACTACAGAAGCTACGACCATAGCAAGACGAACTCGTATCAGGTATCTCCCGCGGTGAGCGATCATGGGCAAGGACAAGAACTTGCCGCCGCCAATGTTGCTGCTGTTCAAGCGCCAAATAATAGTAACATTGACACCTACACCGCTCATGACGACAATAATAAAACTACGAACGGCGGCGGCGGCGGCGGCGGCGGCGGCGGTGGCGGCGGTTTGTGGTCGCCGATTTGGCAACTGGAAAAAGCTGTCTCACACTTTTGTTCGAACCATTTCCCGAATCCCGGTGAAGAGGAATTGAACCTCCCAGATCCCCTCGGAGACTTTGAAGCCTTATCGCCTAGACGAAAAGAAAATGGAGGAGGACACGCACCCGGGGGGTCTCGCATGATTTGGTGGACGCGTTGAGAGAAGCGCTGGCATTTTACATGTACTAGTATACATATTTTGAAAATATTTTAATACCTACTAAGTAACTCATTTATAATGAACTTATACTCTACGTGTGCTATATCATCTTTCTTTCTATTTCTAATCCCCTTTCCCTTTCGGCGGCGGCCCGCGAATGTCGTTCAAACTCTCTCTGAAGTTTGGTGAAGACGCTCTTTTCTCCTCCCTCAAATCTGCCGTCAAGTGAAGCGCTTTCGATTTCAACTTTGAAAAAAACGTCTTCGACTTATACTTCATCGCCGCTCTTATACCCACGCCTTCCATGGTGATTGCATCAGCCGCCGCCGCAGGTTTTTCCTTGTGCGGTGTAAACAGAGGTTTATCTCTCGCGAACATACTACTCGGACCGAAACCGCCTCCAGCGTCAGTCGCTAACGCGGTATTCTCTTGCTGCTGATGCGACACCGACAGACCAGTATTGCTTTCCTCTCTTTCTTTCCTTCTCGTTTTAGTCTCGTTTTTGCCGTACTCTCCTTTCTTTTCCGCTGGTTCGTACTCGAACCGTATCGTATCAATCACTTCAATGTTTTTCTCCTCTTCCTCTTCCTCTTTCTCTTTCTCATCCGTATCTTTCCCCGGTGTTCCGGGAAGCTCGTAGTGCTTCCTCAACTTATCCATGGCGTTTGAACCCGCGTTGCTCTTCTTTTCGCATTCGTCCTCTATTTTCTTCCCGTTTCGATCTGAACGCGGAATCATTACCCATCCTTTCGCGTGGACGGTACTTTCGTTTACCAGCCCATTGTTCACTGACCGAATATCTGCCATGGACACGTTGTATTTTATGCACAATCCCGTTAAGCTTTCGTGCGGTTCGATCGGGCGACGGAACGCGCTTATCATCGCGGTCGTCGTCGTCGTCGTCGTCATCGACGACGACGACGATGCGCTTCCACACCCACCACCGTTCTCCTCCTCGCCTTTTGCGCGCGGTGGTGGTCGAGACTCCGCCATCGGTCGTCGAAAGTCAGCTCTCTCCCTCAAAGGATAGCAGCACCCTCCCCCCGGGGGAAAAGCGCGCGTCGGCGCTTCAGCGCGCGCGGGATTCGTTCTTCTCGTAAAACGCGCGAGAGAGAACACGCGTCAACGGGCGTCGTCGCGCATGCGTCGTGTTCGTTGTTCGACGACGCGTCCAACGCCCTTAAAACGAGTTTCTTTTGAAGAAGACGAAGAAATTTCTCCTTCCTTTTTTCTTTTTTTCTTTCTTAAACCCTAAAA